>OLSM01000030.1_pt1 | contig 155231 bp, 127 predicted proteins | sample 1672721 | NCBI WGS metagenome assembly OLSM01 (sample SAMEA3136717, study PRJEB25190) | human gut metagenome
CCAGCGGTCCTGCTACTTTTTTAATCGTACCTGTACTCATTTGGACGAATCACCCACCTTTCCTTCTTTATTCGTTTCCAAAGATAATATCAGATCCTACCGCCTGTTCTACAGACTTCTTGACGCCTTCTACGCCGGCTCCGGTATTGCCGGATATTCCTGGTATCTGGATAATCGCCGGAACAGCCAGTTCCTGATATTTCTCTATCTCATGTTTTAATTCTGCCGCCAGAGCCTCGGTAACATAGACTATCCCATAGTCTCCAAGGGTGAGCTGATGCAGTTTTTCTCCGGCTTCCTCACGGGTGCTTACTGGAAATGTATCAAGACCCAATGTAGCGAAACCGTAAATACTGTCATAATCGCCTAGTACTGCAATCTTATACATACATCTCCCTTACCCTTTCTCGGATTGAATCGTCCGGTAAGTCATTAAGTTTGCCGGAAAGAATGATTCGTACCGTCTTTATTTCGTTCTGTCTCGCAATTACATAGGCAATCACCGGCCCTATGGTAAATGCATTATATTTCTGTGGACTGATAGTCTGAATAATCCGGTTATCGCACCAGCGCTCGAATGCTGACGGCGAGTCGGCTAACGCCTCCGCGCCTTGTGCATAAGCCGTTCCCAGCAGGTATTCGCGGATCGCGTCCATTCCCGCCAGGGCTGCCTTTGAAAGCTGGTCTACATTGATACTGTCACATTCAGCCATTGCCCGCTTCATAAAATCTATCGATTTCGCGGTTTTCTGTGAACGCACGGCAATCTTGATATCTGCAACTCCTACCGTGGATTCCGCATAGTCGCGGATGATATCCGCCTTTGCTTCCTTCCCGGCCGCATAGATTGCCTCAAGCGCTGCCTTATCGATAATGACATCGCACAGCTGTCCGTCTCTGGTGTGAAGAAGCGATTCATATGCTTCTTCCGCCGCGTGCTGCATATTTGCAGGAAGTTTTCCAAAATCCTTCTCTTTTATGATCTCCATCATGGCACTTCCTGGAATCGGCACATCTTCATAGAATATATGCCTGTTCTTTTCCTCCGTGCACACTTCCTTGATTGCGGCCTTCAGATTATGGAAAAGCTTTGGATAGGTAAGCACGTCAAAATGTTCCATCCCGATGGACAGTTCCTTAACGACCTCCCATATCTTTTCTTCTTCTCTGGTCAGCATAGCCTCTGCATTACCGGATGTCTCGGTGTCTCCCCAGCCTTTCTCTTCCAGAAACTGAATACATTGCTCATAGTTCTGGCATGCAATCAACTGGTCAATGGTGCTGTTGGAGAATAAAGAGACTTCCAGGGCACGTATCCGCGCAACCGCGTAGGTATATTGTTCACTCATGCTGCTCCTCCAATCTACTACGCTTTATAAGAATAATAAGTGATGAACCTTATCGGACAACTCATCTCTTTTTGCATCAAACATTGCCTGTAATGTGCAGTTCTCTTCTATACCGCCATAAGCAAGAATGAATCCATTCTCTATATTCCTGCCTTCTTCAGATACTGTCAGGCTTCCGTTCTTTGATTCGGCCGCCTTTTTCACCTCATCCTGGAATCCTGCAGGCATTCTCTTTAAATCCCTGGCTGAAAAGAATATCTCTCCATCCTGCGGCAGCGCATACTTGCCAAGCATCTTTAGCAGCATGGCAAAGTAAGCATCCGCTTCCATGCCAGTCAGCGACTCATACGCCTTATTCAGGACTTCTTTTATGACATCCTGCTTTGCGGCAAGAACCTTGGTCCTTCTCTGTAAATCGATCGAAGACGCTACCCGCTCTTTATAGTTTGCTATTTCCGCTTCGGATTTCTGGGAGATGCTGGCCTGTTTCTTTTCCGCTTCAGCCTTTGCCTGGCTCATAATCTCTTCGGCCTGGGCCTTTGCTTCTGCAATCTTGCTGTCAGCCACTGCTTTCGCTTCATCCAGGATCTGACTTTTCATTTTTTCTAATCCGGTCATCGCCCTTGCACTCCTTTTCTTGATTTCCTAGTTTTTACCGTGTATCAGATATCCTATACCTGAATTGCTGTTACTGATAAGATGGAAATAAGAAGTGCCAGGATTGCGTATGTCTCAACCATTGCCGGGAACAGCATGGCTTTACCAAACTGGTCCGGCTTCTTAGCGATGATTCCGATTGCCGCTGCCGCAGTCTGTCCCTGGGATCTGCCGGAGATCAATCCAACGATGCCGATCGGGAGGCATGCTGCCAGAATCAGAAGTCCTGTCTGCACGCTGATCTCAGCTGCTCCGCCTCCAAGAAGGCCGATCTTGGACAACGTGATGAATCCAACCAGCAGTCCATAGATTCCCTGCGTACCAGGAAGCAGCTGCAGAATCAATACCTTCGCGAATTTGCTTGGGTCCTCTGTTACAACTCCTGATGCTGCCTGTCCGGCAATGCCTACTCCAAGTGCTGATCCTGCTCCTGCCAGGAAAACTGCTACTGCTGCGCCAAGTAATGCGTATACAAGTCCTAAATTACTCCAAATACTCATGATAAAGTTTCCTCCTTAATATCTACATATTTTGTATCTGATTGAAATGGTTCGAAAGGTCTTCCTCCGCCTTCATAGAATTTGCCAAAAAACTCTACGAACTGCAGACGATTCGTGTGCACATACGCGCCCAGCAGATTGATTGCCAGATTCAGCGTGTGTCCAACTATAAAGACGACAACAAATAGGATTGCTCCCACAACGCCTTTTCCAAACATGCTTCCCATCTGGTTTACCACGGAAGCGATAACTCCTGTGGCAAGGCCAAGTGCCAGCAGACGCGAATAAGACAGAACATCGCTGAGCCAGCCGGTGATGTTATAGATGTCATATGCTCCAAGCGCGATCCTAAGCGCCGGATTCTTGTTGGCCCTTCCGGACATCAGAAGAAGTCCCAGTGCTCCTACGATCGCCAGGCCTTTTGCAAGCATGCTGACAGCCGGCGGGAACACGATCTGCGTCTGTGCGATTGATGCAAATATATCCGTAGGGAGCAGCATCAGTATCAGGCCGATCAAAAATGCGTACCAGAGCACGACATCACAGAAAAAGTCTAAGATCTTGCCGTCTTTTACCAGCATATATCCCTTGATGCCCAGTCCTACAAACAGATGGATCAGTCCAAATGTCATAGAATAGATCAAAAGCCTCATCGGATCATTCAGTGGCGCAAACCACAATGGCTTGATGGTAACCGTCTTCCCAAAGAACGTACGGGACACCACGTCCACCACGTCTCCAAAATATCCTCCAAACAGGACGCCCCAGACTATCGTCGAGATGCCGCAGAACATAAACATCTTGATTGACTTATGCATACCCTTGCTCATCCGGGGGAATTTCTTCAGAACCACGAAACAGGCAATTGCGATAATTGCGCCATATGCGGCATCAGATAACATCATTCCAAAGAAAAATACATAGAAAAATGACATGATCGTCGTTGGGTCGAATTCACCCTTATGGGGCAGTCCGTAAGATTCCAGGACGCCTTCCACGCTGGATGAAAATGCGTTATTCTTCAGGATAATCGGCGGTTCTTCATCTTCTTTTAAATCTTCTACATCCAAGACACAGTCATAGCGTTCCCCAATGGCTTTTTCAATTGCCGGCACCGCCTTTGCCGCTACATAGCCGCTCATGACAAATGTCCTCTGCGACTGCGGAAGAGTTCCCAGCACTTCATACTTCTCTGCTCTCATGCGGAAGTAGTCTCCTACCAGTTTCAAATCCTCCCTGCTATCTGCATAGCTCCTGATCTCTTCCTCAGTTTTTTCAATCTCACTATTCAGTTTTTGAATCTCTGCGATAAGATCCGCCTTCTTCTTAGCCGGCACCCTATCCGTAACCTGCGAAGGCCTTGCGAATCCTCCTGCCCTCAAAGCCTCTTCTACTGCAGCTGCTTCTGCCCTAAGACAAAAAACAGCCAGGTAAGCCGCATCCCTGTCACTGGAGATAATCTTCACATCCATAGCCTCGATGTCAGGATTATTCACGGCAACCTGCTCATAGACAGATTCCAGGGTCGTCTCCGCCGGCATAGTTCCAAGCAGCATCGACACCTTCCCCGTACCTTCGAAATTCATTGGAACATCCAAAGAAATCCAAGGTTCAAGCGACTCAATCTGGTTTTCCAGTTTCAGAATACCGGCTTTGCTCTCCGCTATCTCTTTATTCTTCGATATCAGCAGATTGGCTTTTGAGACAATGGCCTCTTTTTCCGCAATTGCTTTATCGAATTGCTCCTGTTCGACTAGTTTCTTGCCTTCCAGGCCTGATAGCATTGAATGCTTCTCCGGAGCGTAAGTTTCAAGAACTGCCAGCGCCTGATCCGAAAGCTGCGCCTTCTTCTCAAACCTCTGTCTGGCATTCAAGGTATCCATCTTCTCGAAGCCTTCCTCGCCTTCGGCAATCTGGTTCATTTCCATGACTCCCATTGACTGGATCTTCTCCAAAATGGCCTTACGGTCTTTCTTTAGCGCGCAGATACTAATTCTTTGCATCTGCAATACTGACATAGCCGCATCCCTCCTTTACTCTTATTCTTTTTGCCTAAATATGCAAGTATCAGACGAGTTCTGCAATCACGGCAGATACCGTCTCTTCTTCCTTCGCCAGCGCAGCCTCCCTAAGAGATGCAATTTCCTTCTCCACATCGGCCAAAGCCTCCATCGTCGACTTTTCCCCAATTTCCTTTGCTGCCTTTAGACTGGCTTCTGCCTTTGCCTTTGCATCTGCTTCAGCCTGTTCTTTGATCTCCTTGGCTTTTGCAGAGGCTTCTTCAAGGATTCCGGTACATTCGGCGTCTGCTTTTCTTACGATTTCCTCCGCCTCATTTTCCGTCTCCTTGATGGTTTTAATGGTTTCTTCTACCATCTGTTCACCACCTCTCTTGTTGTTGTAACTCTCCTGTAGTTACGATTATAATATGATTCCAAATAAAAGTCTAGAAATTTATTGTTTTTTCATAGTTCCTAGACCGTACTGATCATACAATTAAATGAATAATCATACAATTGCCTTTTTACCATTCCAGCCTATGCAGATGCCCTTCCAGATCCATCCCCGCAAACGCATTCTGCCTGAGTGCCTCATATAAAACGATTGCCACCGAATTTCCAAGATTCAGGGAACGGATATCCGGAACCATCGGAATCCTTATACAGTCATCTTTATGTTTTACCAGAATCTCTTCTGGTATTCCCGCACTTTCTTTTCCAAACATAATATAGCAGTCTGGCTCATACTTGACATCCGTGTAGGCTTTCGGCGCTTTGGTCGTGGCCATATAGATCTTCGCGTCCGGATTCCTCCTGATGAAATCATCATAATCAATATAAGTAGTCACATCCAGCTTATCCCAATAATCCATTCCAGCCCTCTTCAGATTCTTCTCATTCAGCCTGAATCCTAATGGTTCAATCAGGTGAAGCCTTGTGTTCGTAGCCACGCAGGTGCGCCCGATATTTCCTGTATTTGCAGGTATCTCTGGCTCATGCAATACAATATTCAACATGCTGCAACCTCCTTTACGTTTTATTTTAAAGAAAACAGATAAGCCAGTCAATATACACTTTTGGTAATGTTGTATTCATATTTTCCTAATTTCATCTAGTTTTTAATTATTTTGCCCAATTCAGCAGAATCAAATAGTTTCAGAATCTCATCCGGCGCCGGACGATCAATATACCGCACGTCTTCCCCATTATGTATAACCTTATCGTTATTATCCGTCAGGCTTCCGATCACGGATGCCTGAATATGGCTATGATTCAATGCCTCTGCCAGCGCCTCCCCGTCATCCGTCACGATCAGCAGGCTCCCTGCGGAAGCAAGCTGATAAGGATTGAGCCGGTAGTGCTCGCAGACCTCTATGGTCTCCTGAAGAATGGATATCTGCTTCATATCCACGGAAATCCCGGACGAGGCTTCTTTTGCAAGATTCCACAAGGCTGCCAGAATTCCCCCCTCTGCGATCTGGTATATGGCGGATGCGCCCTGAGCCCTCGCTATGCCGATTTCTCTTTGGGCAAATAGATTCTCCCTGTAAGACAAGATCTGGTTAAGGAATGCCGGCGCAAACCGTTCTTTTAATTCCAGTTCCCTTTCCTGCACAATCTGAAGCATCCCATCCATGCCCGCCCATTTTGTAAGGACGATCTCCCCGCCCGGCTCTAGCGCGCTCCTGCTGCGGAGCGTATCGCCAGCCGCTTCTGCGATACCGGTTACGGTCACCATCGGAAAATGAATTGCCGGGTTCCTTGTGCCCTTCACCTCAAGCAGCTCGATCTTACGCTCATGGCAGGTACTTTTTATCATCTTTTCAATTGTGTGTATCTTGGATTTATATGCGTAAGGCGGCAGCGCGATCTGCACGCCCACGCTAAGATGTGATGCGCCTGCCGCCGCCAAAGAGTTGGCGGCGGAGGCAAGCGCATGGATTCCGATATATTTTGACTGCCCATATACAGTGGCCGTCTCGCTTAGCAAATATCCCGTCTGCGTTTCAAGTTTCATGTCTCTATCCTCTGCTTCTCATCTATTGCTGGGCCTGCTGTTCCTGGCCAGTCGATTCCTGGGCCTGGCTTTGCTGCGTCCCTTGTGCCTGCATCGACTGGGCCTGGCTGATAGCAGCGTCGATCTTGCCTTTGTCCTGGGTAGCAATTGCATTCTGCACCAGAACCTTGGCCTGGGCGTTATCAGTTCTGGTCCCTATCTCAATAATCTGGTCAGACTTCTCATAAGTGCTGTTATTGATCACATCCCTGCTCACCTGCTTTCCATCCTGATAAACGATCTTCCACAGCTGGGCCGTCTTGCCTGTATGCGGGCTTCCGGCATAATTCATGCTTCCGAGCGCCGCATCCGAGTTCTCTTTATAGGTGACTCCATAGTCTTCCGTGGTCAGCGTCTCGCTCTCAAACTCCACGGTCCGCCCCGGCGTCCTGGTCTCCTTGCCATAGATGGTGAAGCGCAGCTGGTTGGAAGCGTCAATCTCTCCGGCAATAAAGATCGGGGTTTCATAATTATTCTGAAACACGAAGTCCAGGTAGTCGCCGGCAATCGCCGCATCCCTGGACGGGTCCACATATGCTACCAGCATGGAGTGCGGATATCGCTCCACCACTTCCAGTTCTGCATAAAGCACGGCATTATATAGAGTGGTAGATACCTGGCAGATGCCTCCGCCGAAGGAATCCACTACCTGGCCATTCTCGTAGGATCCGGCCGGCACGTATCCGTGCTCTTCATCATAAGGCGCGGTCCTGTCATGGACGGATAGCTGCTCTCCCGGCATCAGCACGGAGCCATTCAGAAGATCCACGCCCGTCTTAAGATTCTGCCAGCGCTCTCCTCCGCCTGCATCCGTGGAAAATGCCCCCAGTTCATCTTTTATCGTGCTCAAGTCCTTCTTCGTCACGGAAGGAGATTCTTTTATCAGGGTCATCTTCATGGCAATGTCTTTATGCTTCCATTTTTCATTCAGATATTTTTCCAATTTCGCTGTCGATGCTTTGATATCTACGGTCTGGCCGTCCTTTTCCTTAGTAATCTTAAATCCGTCGCCGTCTTTTTTAATCTTGGCATCCACCGCGTGGCTGGCAAGCGGAACCACCCGTTCCTCTATGACAGCCTTTGACTTTTTATGATCCAGGACAAAATCCTCGCCCAGCACCATCTTTTCTTTGGATAGTTTCCTCAACTGACGGTAACGCACCCATAGCCTCCCCTTCTTCCCATAGGAGACAGCCTTTTTGGCTACCTTGTCAATGTCATTATAGCGAAGGCCCAGTTCTTCCAGCGTCGCTGCCGCCTTTTTGTCGTCCACTTTCATGGTCACGCTCTCTTTGCGGTCATCCTCCAGATGCTTTTTCAAAGCCTCCTTGGCTTCTTTTCCTGTCATGCCTGACACATTTACGCTTCCGATATAGATATTGTTGCAGATCTTATCCGCTGGAAACTTTGATACATAACGGTAAAGCACTCCATAAGATATGGCAAAGATGATACATACGCATACGAAAACAAGACCAAAAAGGACTTGCCTCCTTCTTCGTCTCATCCTCGACATCCGTTTGCTTTTTTTATTTCCCTTTCTCTGACTTCCTGCAGCCATCTTATTCTCCCATACCCCTTTGCTTTATGGCTATACCATAAGATACGGCACTACCATAGTTGCGATCATTGCAATAATCACTACCATGATCACGATTGCAATGATTCTTCTTGTCTTCTTATTGTTAAAATTCATCCGACTACCTTCTTTTCATATATTTCTCTACATTTTATACTCTTTACAATATTTTTGCAAGAAACATTCCTCACATCTTGGACTGCGTGCCGTGCATATCGTGCGTCCAAACGTAATGATCTGTATATTATATAGGATCCAATGGTCTTTCGGCAGTTCCTTCATCAGATCCTGCTCTATCTTCTCCGGATCCTGATTCTTTGTAAGTCCCAGCCGGTTCGATATCCTTTTTACGTGAGTATCCACCACTACGCTGGGCTCATGATAGATGTTCCCCCTTATGACATTGGCCGTCTTTCTTCCCACTCCCGCAAGGGACGTCAGTTCCTCTAGGCTCTTTGGAACTTCGCCGCCATATTTATCCATAATATCTTTCATGCATGAGATGATATTCTTTGCTTTATTATGATAAAATCCGGTAGGCTTGATATCCTGTTCCAGCTCTTTTAAGTCTGCGTTGGCAAATGCGAAAGCAGATGGATACTTCTTAAAAAGACTTTCGGTAACGATATTCACCCGCGCGTCCGTGCACTGGGCGCTCAGCATAGTGGCTATCAGCAGCTGCCAAGGCGTCTCGTAGTTAAGATAGCATCTATATTCCGTTCCATACTGTTCATCCAGCATGTCCAGTATCTGGCGTGTTCTTTTCTTCATCTTATCTCCTCGCCGCTTCTAAGAAATTCTGGTTCTATCATACAGGTTCTTGCTTCCTGATTCAACGGATTTCTTTCTTTATAGTCAAAGAGGATGTATTTCCCGATAATGGAAAAGTACTCCATATGGGTCATCTTGCGCATCTGATTCCTGTCATACGGCCCGTAGGACGGAAGATACTGCCGGTTTCTTTCTTCTGCCTCATAGAAATGCCTCAATACTTCCTTGGACACTTTATATTCTCCCGCGAATTCCGGTCGGGTCTTGGCATTTTCCCTCAGATAATAATCGTACGTCAGCAGTTCTCTATAATAGTCTTCCCTGTCCGGGTGGCTTTTAACAATAAATTCCAGTAAAATAGCATACCTGGCACTTCTTTTATGCTGGATGCCTCCCAGTCCTTTCTCTTCATAGAATTCCTTCAGTTTATCATATAAATCAAACGCGGAATCGTACGCTTCCTCCAGCGCATCCAGGGTGTGGGTAAACTGCCTGCTGTTATAATAGACCTCCACCATCTCTTCGATACCTTTCAGACGGATCACGTCCTCATAGGAAAGCCATCTGGTGCAAAGCACTTCGTAAGGAGGCCTGCTTTTGTGCAGCAGGCCGTAAGATTCCTTGTGTTCCTCCATATAAGACCCCTTCAGCACCTTTAAGAATCCCAGCTGCAGCTGTTCCGGCTTAAGAGCATACACCTCATCAAAGGAGCGGGCAAAACGATGGATGTCTTCATAAGGCAGCCCTGCGATCAGGTCCAGGTGCTGATGGATATTCCCATTCTTCTGAATCCTTTCAACGACGTATTTTACAGTTCCAAAATCCATCGTCCTGCGGATTGCCCGTATGGTCTCCGGATTGGTTGATTGAACGCCTATTTCCAGCTGCACCAGCCCCGGCCGCATATGTTCCAGTATCTCTAACTCCTCTTCATTCAGCAAATCTGCCGCTATCTCAAAATGGAAATTCGTAATCCCCCTATCGTGCTGTGCAATATATCTCCATATGCGGATGGCGTGATCATGCCTGCAGTTAAAGGTACGATCCACAAACTTTACCTGAGGCACTCCCTGATCGATAAAAAACTGCAGTTCCTTCTCTACCAGCCCGGCGTCCCTGAATCGCAGACGCTTGTCCACGGAAGACAGGCAGTAGCTGCACGAGAATGGGCACCCCCTGCTGCTCTCATAGTAGACGATCTTATGCTCGAATGCTTCCATGTGGCGGTAGACAAAGGGAACCTTGCTAAGATCCATTGCCTGGCGCCATGGATTCTCGACAATCCTTCCATCTTCTTTCCGGAAGGTAATTCCCTCCGTCCGTTCAAGTCCCTTGTCGCCTTCCTGATCCTGCCAGATTCTAGACAGTTGGGCAAATGTCTCTTCTCCCTCGCCCTTCATGACTCCCTTTACCTTATGAAGCCGCCGCAGCACGTCCACGGAATCGTAGGACACCTCCGGCCCGCCAAGCCAGATGGGCATATCCGGCCTGATCTTTCCCAGTTCCTCTACCAGTTCTTCCACATAATCCAGATTCCAGATATAGCAGGAAAAGCATGCAACATCCGGCCTGCGCCTGTAGATATCCATCAGTATGTCATCTCTTTGCTGGTTGATCGTATATTCCGCCAGCTCGATCCCTCCTTGCTCCGGCTTATTCCCCCGCCAATCCATTGACTTGGCTTCTGCATAAGCCTTCAGGCTGTATATTGCCAGATTCGAGTGAATGTACTTGGCATTGACTGCTGCTAATAATATCTTCATCTTCTATTCTCCATTTATCCCGTCGAACTATCCCGTCGACTTTTTCCACCTTTCTTTCGATCCTGTTCATTACCTTATAGTCATTATAGCACGCCCTCCACGCATTATCGCATGGGGATTGACAATTTTTCCAAAATAGGTTAAACTTAAGACTCGTGCAGCCGGGGTGTTAGCGGTACCTTGTACCTGCAATCCGCTATAGCAGGGGTGATATTGCGCGGAGGGCACAGTTCTGTAGAGCTGCCCTTGAAAAGTGGCGTTGATGCCTGGGTCTTACGCGACGGAAATCCATGAACCGTGTCAGGTCGGGAACGAAGCAGCACTAAGTGGAACCTTCCGGGTGCCGTGAGGGTGCCTGGGCTGAGTTAACTGTCGAGGTAACGTCTATGGGGCTGGGTTCGAAGCGCAATGCACGAAAAATAAGGCAAATACAAAAGGAGTCATCGCTTTCTCTGCGATTACTCCTTTTTTGTTCTGCGGCTTCGTAATTCTTTGAAGAAATCCTTCATCATCTGGCTGCATTCTTCTTCCAGCACGCCGGTTGTCAATTCTGCCTGATGGTTGAATTCCTTCATCTGCAGCAGATTCAGGATAGATCCGGCACACCCTGCCTTTGGATTCATGCATCCGACTACCACTCTGCTCATCCTGGACTGCACGATCGCGCCGGAGCACATCTGGCATGGTTCCAGCGTTACATACATCGTGCATTCTTCCAGCCGCCAGTCATCCATCTTTCTGCTGGCTTTTCTGATGGCGATCAGTTCCGCATGAGACAGCGTATTCTTATCGGCCATCCTCCGGTTGTATCCCCTTCCAATTATCTTATCCTTATAAACAATTACGCAGCCTATAGGAACCTCCCCTATAGCATAAGCCTTTCTAGCCTGCCTGATTGCCTCTTTCATGTATTTCTCGTCAATACTCTGCATGCTTTTCTCTCCGTCTTTCTACAATGATCATCGACTGCCAGGTGTCGCTGGCCTTTTCACATACCGGCACCAATAGCCGAATTGCTCCTGCCCATTGTCCTCATCCTCCGCAAACTCGATGTCCAGATCATCTCTGCGGATGAATTCCGGGAATCCGAATGCCGCAGCAGCTTTGGCTTCCTGCGGATGATAAATCCCGGGAACGCCAAGCCTCAGTCTCTCTCCGTCATCAATCATCGCCAGATGGTGATAGTTATAGTATCCATGAAGCAGGAAATTATTGTTGGAAAGCCTCCACTCGCATCTTGGAAGTCCGGCCAGCTCGTTTCTCTGGATCTTCTTGCACTGGAACCGCGAGGCTGGCATCTCCTCTTGCGGCATCTCCTCTTGCGGCATTGCCTCTTCTGCCTGTAATTCTTCCTGCACTGGCTCTATCCCGACTATTTGTTCCTGCGGCTCTTCCTTGCTGGCCTCTTCTGCCTGTGTTTCCTCCGCCTGTACTTCCTCTATCTGCTCCGCCCGCAGTTCCTCTTCCTGCTCTGCCTGTACTTCTTCTCGCTTTGCCTGTGCTTCTTCTGCCTGCACTGCCTCAGCGCGAAGTTCTTCTTGCTCGTTGCCGGCATCTTCACCCTCTGCCGGGGCCTGCCGGACCTCTTGAGGGGACCATACCTTCATGTTATTTACATTCACCGGCATGTCATCCCACACCACGGCATATTTATGGCCGGATTCATTCTCCAGAATGACTCCGTTGATGCGCCGGAAGTTCTCCGGAACTCCGGTATCTTCTTTCGTGTAGTACAGTTGATAATTAATAGCAGGGTTCACATTGTCCACGGTACCCTGCCAGATTCCTACACATCCGTCTCCTTCTTCGTAGAACAGATACAATTGCAGTCTTTTTTCCCCTTTCATATGCAATCCTTTGCCGTGAATATGTATCACGCAATCTTCGTCTCCCTGCTCTACCTTGACAAATCCTACGTTGCGTAGTCTCCTTCCCTGTTCATATTCGTATAAGTAACGAATAAAACGCTTCAATCTTCCACTTCCAATCCTGGTTATTTATCACAATCTATTCCCCAGGATTCCAAAATATGATAGTTATATAATTGCCTTTAACTCCTGATACAGCCTTTTTGCATAACTGTCCGTCATACCGCATATATAATCCGTCACCAGAAGAAGTCTCAGATATAGTTTTTCTACCTCGGACTTCCCTTCGGCATGGTAATGATATGCCTTTTTATAATTACTGGATATGAAAGATACCATGCGCTCCCCGATAGAGTCCAGCTTGCGCGTCTCGTCATCATAATAGACGATGGCTTTCATAAACTTGTCCATCAGGAAGTCAATCATAGCAGCCTCCGCTACTTCCATCCGATAGATCGTCTCCGTCAGGAACACTTCCTCAAAGGCCATGCTTCCCAGAAGATCCATTAACTTTTCCGCAAACGTCCCTTGAAACAAGTCATGCCTATACCCGCCCTCCATAATTTCATTATAATGAGAGGTAAATCCATAAGTCGCACAGTTGATCAGGAAGCCCTGAACTTTGATGATCCAGTTCTTGATGGCATACTCTTCCGGCTTTTGTACCTGCATTTCCCTGCCTCTGGCATATAGCTGCTCCAGTTTGTCAGCCGGACGGAAGCTTCCCATCTCCTCATCCGGGTATCTTTCCTGCAGCGCGGTCAACTCTTCCAGCAGTTTATGGTAACTGATGAATCCTTTGATAAATGCGTCCTCGATATCCGCCGTCTTATATGCAATATCGTCCGCTGCCTCAAGAATAAATGTGAGTGGATGGCGTCTGCCATTCGTCCCCGTCTCCGCCGCTATCTCCTCAAATATCTCCTCATCGGCAAAATAATATCCCATCTTCTTATCCTTAATGTCCCCGGACTTCTCATTGATACCGGTAGATGGCACCGGATATTTTACGATCGTGTTTAAAAGCGCATACGTCAGATTCATTCCGTTTTCATCTACAAGAAAATGGAGCTTGGTCACCAGCCTAAGCGCCTGGGCATTTCCTTCAAAATGATAGAAGTCTTCCCGCATCTGCGGGGTCAGCGCCTTGTCAACCGTCACGCCATGGAACTCCATTCTTGGCAGATTTCTCTCAAACCATTCTCGAATAGCGCTCTCCCCAAAATGTCCGAACGGCGGATTTCCGATATCATGAATCAGCCCCGCGCACTGAAGGATGCTGCATATATCTTCCTTCATCCTGGGCGTGAAACTCGGGTCTTTCTTATATACCAATATATTTTCCCCGATATTCTGGCCCAATGACTTTGCAAACGAAGATACCTCCAGCGAGTGGGTCAGCCGCGTCCTGATAAAATCGCTTTTGTCCAACGGAAAGACCTGCGTCTTGTCTTGCAGCCTCCGAAATGAGGCGCTGCCTATTATACGATGGTAATCCTTCTCGAATTCGCTCCGCAAGTCTGTGTTCTTTCCATATCTATTCTTGCCGGAACTTCCCCGGCTTCTCTTTGTCGATAATAACTGTTCCCAATTCACCTGTCATCACTCTTTTCTATTATACCGGCTAATCCAGATAGATCGGCGGCTCATAATCCTTGCCAAGCAAGGCCTTCTTACGCTCCTGATACCCCAGGAACGCCCACTCCGTCATATCCGTCCATTTGTGGTCGCTCCTGTCATATACCTGGACGTATCCGATACGGTTCGGGTGCATGCGCACGCTGTTGGATTCATATTCCCGTCCGGTATACGGATTGACATCTCCCCGGATGCGGTCTTCTTCCTCTTCCGGTGCCCTGGCCTCTTCTATCTCCTCCGGCGCTGTGGCATATTCGTCCTCGTATTCCTGCGCATACTCTTCCTGGTATTCGTAAGCACCCTCTTTTACATTTTCTTCGCTATTCTCCAGTATTCCTTCGGTTAAGTCTTTGGCATCCTCCTCTTTTGCCAGATTCTCATCCTCTTCCGGATAGATTTCCCTCAGGCCGTTTCCTTGCTTCTCTTCCTCGTCGTTCTTCTTCTTTCTTCTCAAGAGGTAGGATTTCCAGCCATGGCTCTTCTTCTCCCGCTCTTCCCTTTCTTCCTGAGTCTCTCTTTTGCCTGCCTTATTCTCTTCTTCAATCGCTGCCATCTCTTCCAGAAGTTCTTCCACCGGAGCCTCCAGAGGCGGCAGTTCTCCGGTCTCCTGCTCTATCATGGCATCCAGTTCTTCATGGATATCCACCAGTTCGCCAATGGTAATATCCCTTTCCGTAGCCGCGCTTTCCGAAACAGGCGCCTCCTGTACAGGAATTTCCCGTTTCTCTTCTTTTTGCACGACTTTAGAAGCATCTGCCTTGTCAGATACTTCCAGGGTCCTGTCTGGCTCTATATGATTTGATCTTTCTGCTGAAGCGCCGTCATCAAGAATATTCAAATGGAACGGGCAGCCAAGGATCTCGGCAATCATGCGCATATCCTGTTCCTGAAAATTATCCCGGCCCAGCCTCTGCGTCAGATTCTGGCGGGACATCTTCTTCCCGGTATGTGCTTCTATAGTTTCTGCCAGTTCCTTAATCGTCATGCCCTTGCGGCTTAAGATAATTTTGACCTGCTCCCCAAATGTTAAATCCAGCATAACTTGTCCTCCTTATTCAATTAATCTAATATACTCACCCAATAGGTCTCATCTTTCGTAAAGTAAACTCTTTTATTTCTTGATAAACCTAAGTTTTTCCCTTTTATTATTCTAACAAATACTTAAAAACACGTCAACCTATCGTTTAATTCCCGCACCACGTCTCCTTGCAGTTTCAGCACTTCCCGGTCATAGGTCAGTATTCCGTTGATCTCTTCTTCCACGTCCGACAGCTGGGTATATATCGTGGCAGACAGCCCCCTTGGAATGTTGGGAATCACTTCCTTCTCAATCAGTTCCCGGTAGCCCTGCGTCAATTCCTTCTTCTTGACATACAGGCGGTAGCCGTATACCTTCTGATACATCCGGTGGCCCGGCACTCCCAGGGAATACCCCCCGAACTCAGTCAACGCGGTTGCCCTTTTCTCCGGCTTTACTTTCAGCGGGAAGAAATAATCGTGGATGCTGCGGATATCTCCCCCGCCCTGGTCGAACCAGCCGCTGGCCTGATCCAGAAGCCTGGTATTGTCCATCTCTCTCGCAATCCGGGTTACCGTCTTCGCATGGAACTGCCCCCATCCTTCATTAAAGATCACCCACGTCACAATGGAAGGATGGCTCTTTAGATGCCTGATCGTTCCACGCATTTCTTCTACAAACTGCCACCTGCCACGTTCATCCTTCCGGCCAAGGAGCCCCAGCAGCGAGTCATTCATCCTGATATGGAAGAACTCCATTGCCGTAGCCATATAGGTCACATACCAGCCCTTATAAGGCCGGCCGCCGTTGACCATATCCTGCCATACCAGCATTCCCAGCCGGTCGCAATGATAATACCATCTCTGAGGCTCTATTTTCACATGCTTTCGGATCATATTGAACCCCAATTCCTTCATTTTACGGATATCGTATATCATCGCATCGTCGCAGGGAGGCGTATACAGGCCTTCCGGCCAGTAACCCTGATCCAGCACCCCTTTTTGGAAATAAGGGCGGTTATTCAGGCAGATTCTTGGAATGCCATGGCCGTCTTTTTTGACCTCTATCTTTCGCATGGCAGCATAACTTTCTATCTGGTCTTCCCCCATCGTTACTTCTATATCATACAGGAAAGGATCCTCCGGGCTCCAGCTGTGCATTTCTTTTAGCGGAATATCCACCGGATGGCCGGATCTTCCTCCTACCTGCACCGGCTGCATTTCTCCCGATGAAACCGTCACCTCTACCGTCTCGCTCCTTCGCGCCTCTATGGTAATGCGCAGGCAGCCGCTGTCATAGACAGGCGTGCTGGAAATGCCTGTAATATAGTTATCCGGCACCTGTTCCGCCCATACCGTCTGCCATATCCCGCTCTGGGCCGTGTAGAACATGCCGCCTCTTTTTAACTTCTGCTTGCCCCGGCTGTAATAGGAGGCATCGCTATAGTCCCTTGCCAGCACCGCCAGTTCGTTGCCATCCTCGCATAGCGCCTTTGTTATATCCGCAGTAAATGGCAGATAGCCTCCAAGGTGCTTCTTTACCAGCGTCCCATTTACATAGACTTCCGCGTATTGGTCTACAGCCCCGAAATTAAGAAGCCATCTCCTGCCCTCTTCCGGACGCATATGCTGGGGAAGCCTTCTGCGGTACCACAAATATTCCCTGGGCTTTAACTGCCTTCTTACCCCGGATAGCTGGGACTCCGGGGAAAATGGGACACAGATGGCCCCGTCGTACTTCTCCGGCATTCTATTTTCTCCGGTAATGGCATAGTCCCACATTCCATTCAGGTTTATGTAACTGTTACGCCTCATAAGCGGCCTTGGATATTCCTCCAGCACATGCTCCCTGTCTATCTTATCACTCCACCTTGTCTTTAACTGCCTCATACATTCACCTCGCGCTTGCTTACAATTCTATTGCCTGAAGTTCCCCTATGTCCGGATCTGTGGTACAGACTGCCATTGCGGCATGGACCCCCTGCATCCGATATTCCCTGCAGTAATATGCATCCGCATACTCCTCAGGCTTCCTGGCGATCACAGGCTTTCCACCCTGATCCCATCCAATCTCATAGGAACGCATATCCATAGCCATGCCCTTCCTCGTGGCTTTCATGAAACTTTCTTTTAATACCCAGTAGCGGTAAAACAGCCAGGTCTTACATTCCGGATCTTTCGTCTCTGCTATATGGCGATATTCTCTTTCACCAAAGAACCGTCTTGCCACTGACAGCCGCAACTCTTTTACCTCTTCCAGATCGCAGCCTACTTGGGCCTTCGCCACATCACTATAGGCGCACAGCACATAATCCCCGGAATGGGAAAGGTTGAATACGGCCTCTTGCGGCACTTGGCCTGCCTTCTTAATCTTCTCCCACAGAATCCACGCCCCCACGCTCCTAGCCTTGTCTTCCTTAAACCGCAGCTTATCCGCCTTTTCCTGCCTCCAGGCAGGAATCTTGCGGTAGTATGCACGATAGTTTTCTTCTATTAACAATGGCGTTATCTTTGCTATATATACTCTCACCATATTCCTGACCATTCCCTGCTGTTTGAATTTCTTCTATTATAAGAGTGTATGGAATAATTTACAAGGTATGGCTCCAACCTATTTTTCGGATAAAAATAATTTTTTATAAAAAGAGGTTGACAACTAAATGCACATGCGTTAGTATATCCTTAGTTTCACACTTTAAACAACTAAAATTTTACAGTGCGAATATTTTACAGTATGAATATTCATCAGGCACTGGTATGCATATGGAGGATGTTAACGATGATTATTGTATTGAAACCACGCACAACAAAAGAAGATATTACCCGGGTCGAGCAGATGATCAAAAGGAGAGGCCTGGACACTCACATCGTAGAAGGCCAGGAAATGACCATCATTGGATGTATCGGGGATACGACCAAGATTGACTCTAAACTATTTGAAGTAGATTCTTCCGTAGATAAGGTCATGCATGTGCAGGAGCCGTATAAACTTGCAAACCGGGCATTCCACCCCGAGGACTCCGCCATTGACGTCTCCGGCGTAAAGGTGGGCGGAGGAAATCTGGCATTGATTGCCGGACCATGTTCGGTAGAGTCCTATGACCAGGTGCTTGAGATTGCCAAGGCAGCCAAGGCTTCCGGAGCCAACCTTTTAAGAGGCGGCGCGTTCAAGCCAAGAACCAGTCCTTATTCTTTCCAGGGACTTGGGCTGGAGGGCTTAAATATCCTCTGCGAGGTAAAGAAAGCAGTAGGCCTTCCCATCGTAACGGAACTGATGTCTCCGGATCACCTGGACGTATTCAACGAAAAAGTGGATCTGATCCAGATCGGCGCACGCAACATGCAGAACTTTGATCTTCTCAAGCAGCTGGGGCAGGTAGATCGGCCTATTCTCTTAAAGAGAGGCCTCAACGCCACTTACGAAGAGTGGATGATGTCCGCTGAATATATCATGGCTTCCGGAAATGAGAATGTAATCCTCTGCGAGCGGGGAATCCGCACCTTTGAAACCTATACCCGCAATACGCTGGATCTGCAGAGCATTCCGGTATTGCGCAAGCTGACCCATCTTCCGGTGATTGTAGACCCAAGCCATGCCGGAGGCAAATGGTGGCTGGTAGAATCTATGGCAAAAGCCTCCATCGCCGCCGGAGCAGACGGACTGATGGTCGAGGTACACAATGACCCGGAAAATGCGCTGTGCGACGGCGCCCAGTCATTAAAGCCCCGGAAATACGACGAACTAATCAAGGAAGTCTCCCAGATTGCCAAGGTAATCGGGAAAAGCATATAATAGGAGAAATCTATGAAACTTACGGTAAACCTGGGAAAAGACAGTTATCCCATCTACATTGAAAATAACATATTGTCTCAGGCCGCCTCTTATATCAGCGAGGTGTTTACCGGCAGGCGGATTATCATCATATCTGATGATCATGTATATCCGCTTTACGGCAGTCCGCTCCTGAAAGCTCTTTCCGAACAGTACGAGTGCCATCAGCTGGTACTCCCTCACGGCGAGGCAACCAAGAGTTTCAAGTCCCTGCCTGCCATATACACTGCCATGCTGAATGCGAAGATTACCAGAAGCGACCTGGTAATCGCATTAGGCGGAGGCGTCATCGGAGACCTGGCCGGATTTGCCGCCTCCAGTTTTCTACGAGGAGTACGGCTGGTTCAGATTCCCACCTCCCTTCTTGCACAGGTAGACTCTTCCGTAGGCGGAAAAGTCGCCGTAGACCTGCCACAGGGCAAGAACCTGGTAGGCGCGTTCTATCAGCCTTCAATGGTCCTGATCGATCCAATGGTGTTAGATACGCTGAATGAACGATTTATCAACGATGGCATGGGAGAGGTAATCAAGTACGGATGCATTAAAGATGCCGATCTGTTCCATACCTTGGAATCACACGGTTCTTTCGAAAAATTGAAGGAAGAGCTGCCTGCCATCATCTTGCGCTGTGTAGACATCAAACGGATGGTTGTAGAGAATGACCAATATGACACCGGAGAGCGTATGCTTCTGAATTTTGGGCATACCCTTGGACACACAATTGAACAGCATTTCAACTACCAGAGGGAAAGTCACGGAGAGGCAGTAGCCATCGGCATGTTTCAGATTACCAAGCTTGCTCAGGAACAATGCCTGACTGCTCCCGGTACTGCCAAGCGTATCCTGGATGTATTGCAGAGTTACGGGCTGCCTTATGAATGCGGCCTTCCGCTCCAGGAATTGACAGACGCCATAGCCCTGGATAAAAAGAATCTCAATAATCTGCTGAATGTTGTCCTGCTGCGTGAAATAGGCTCCAGTTATATTCACCCTACGACTCTGGACTTTTTCAAAAAAAATATAAGAAACGTATAGTATGGAGGAATATATCATGAAATTAGAAGGAAAAATCGCAATCGTAACAGGCGCAGGAAAAGGAATTGGGCGCGAGGCAGCGCTGGCAATCGCCGAAGAGGGCGCAACCGTTGTCGCTGTAGCGAGAACACAGGCCGACCTGGATGAGACGGTAAAAATGATCGAAGAAAAAGGCGGCAAGGCAGTCTCGCTCTCCCGGGACCTAACGGACGGACAGCAGGTGCAGTCCATGGTGGACACGGTAGTCGAAAAATACGGCCGCATCGATATTCTGGTCAACAACGCCGGCGGCTATCCATCCGAGATCTATGACAAGGTAAAAAAGCAGGCCATTAAGATCTGGGAATGGACCGAGGCCCAGTGGGATCAGATCATCAAGACCAACTTACGGATTCCGTTCCTTTGCATCAACAAGGTGGTTCCGGTAATGATCAAGCAAGGAGGCGGGGATATCGTCAGCGTATCTTCCAGAATGGGAAGAATCGCTTCACAGATGGGAGCATATGCAGTGGCGAAAGGCGGCATTATCACATTGACCAAGACGACCGCCATCCAGACGCAGGAGTATGGCATCAAAGTCAATGCCGTCTCACCCGGAATTGTAGATACGCCAGGACAGCGCGTATATAACCACAACGTAGGACAGGATGATATCAAGATGGGAAGCGCCCAGGATGTGGCTAAGGCCATCCGATATCTGCTGTGTGATTCTCCGGCGGTAATGACCGGACAGTCCATCGACCTGTTCACCACAGTATAGTCTTAGATTCGAAGGCATGAACTGCCAGTTTAATAGAAGAACGCCCCATGCTCCCATCCATAAAAGGCGGAGCATGGGGCGTCTTTCTATTGAAAACCTACCATATATTCAGCACATGCTGCATGCCAAGGCTTACCAAGGTAATTCCGATCCAGCAGGCCATCCCCATGAGAATCGGCTTTCCCCCTGTCTTAACCAGCTTGATAATATTCGTATGCAGCCCTATGGCTGCCATTGCCATGATAATAAAGAACTTGGACAATTCCTTGAGCGGAGCGAACACTTCCATAGGCACGCCTACAGCCGCTGCAATCGTCGTGATGATGGATGCGCCGATAAAGAACAGGATGAAGAAAGGGAATACCTGCTTGATGGATACCTGTCCGCCACCCTCTTCTTCCGCTTTGTAAGTCCGGAATACCGCAAGCGCTAAAGTGATGGGGATAATTGCCAGCGTCCTGGTAAGCTTTACGGTAACCGCCTTGTCAAGCGTGGCATTTCCCAGCGCATACATGCTGTCCCAGGTGGACGCCGCCGCTGTAACGGACGAAGTGTCATTGATCGCGGTTCCCGCGAAGATTCCAAAGGCCTCGCCGGAACTCTGGGAGAATCCCAGAAACGCGCCCAGTGTAGGAAATAAGATTGCCGCAAGTACGTTGAAGAAGAAGATAACCGAAATCGCCTGAGCCACTTCCTCATCGTCCGCGTCAATGACAGGCGCCGTAGCCGCAATCGCGGAGCCGCCGCATATAGAAGACCCAACACCCACCAAGGTAGATATTTTACCCGGAATATGCATCACTCTGTGTAGCACATAGGCAATTACCAGGGAAGTGGTAATTGTAGATATAATAATCGGCAGGGACTGCCTGCCCGTCTTAAAGATTACCTCCAGATTCAGCCCGAATCCCAGCAGAACTACGGCGTACTGGAGTATCTTCTTAGAAGTATACTTGATGCCGCTCTCCAATGCGGACTTGTCCTTAATCATCAACGTAATTACCATGCCCGCAATAATCGCGATCACCGGGCCGCCGATAATCGGGAACTTCTTGCCCAACAGCCAGGAGGGCACAGCAATGCACAGGCATGCCAGCATGCCCTTCCAGTTTTTCTTAATAAAATCCATGTTAATCCTCCACTATATCTATATTCTCGTTTAAATTCCTAGAAAATAATACCATGCGAATATAATCATGTAAAATTATTATTATTTATTTATTCATAAGAATATGTTATGGTATATAACATAAAGGATTCTACCATTCTATTGAAAGGAGACGTCATGCTAGACAACCGTACCATTACATTTTTAACTGTATGCAAGGAAATGAACTATACCCGTGCTGCCGAGAAGCTTAATATCTCCCAGCCTGCCGTATCCCAGCACATCCAGTATATGGAGGACTATTATGGAGTCAGGCTTTTTCGCTTCATCGGCAAAAAGCTGATCCTGACAGACGCCGGAAGGCTGCTGCAGCGTTCCCTTACAGCCCTCCACAATAACGAGATCTACCTGAAGGAGCAGCTGTCCTTCATCAACGATAAGAAACAGACGCTGCGGTTCGGCGCTACGCTGACGGTAGGCGATTTTATGATTGCAAGGCCTCTGTCAGACTTTCTCGCCAAACATAAGGGCGCTGATATCTCCGTCACTGTGGCAAACACCAAAGAACTGCTGCAGAAGTTAGATTCCGGGGAAATCGACTTTGCCATCTTGGAGGGAGATTACCCCAAGACCCTTTATAACCATCAGCCTTATATTATTGATAACTTTATTCCCATCTGTGGAAAAAAATATCCGTTTGCCGCACCGCCTGCCCGGCTGTCCGATCTGATTGGCGAGCGCCTGATCCTGCGCGAATCCGGCTCCGGCACCAGGATGATCCTGGAACACATGCTGATAGAAAATGGCATTAGCCTGGAGGATTTCTCCAATGTAATCACCATCGGGAATATGAGCGCTATCAAGGATATGGTCATTGCCGGCTGCGGCATTACCTTCCTTTATGAAACCGCTGTGCAAAAGGAACTGCGTTCAGGAATAATAAAGAAGCTGGACTTGTCTGACTGCCGCATCCAGCACGAGATTTCAATCGTCTGGAAAAAGGATAATCTGTTCGAAGACTCGTTCAAAGAACTTTTTGAAGATTTATTCCAAATTTGTTAACAAATAGTTCTCATTTTCATCACGGTTTTATCACATTTTCCTCCTATACTAATAATTGTTCAGAAGAACAACACTTAAAAATCTTTTTCATAACTTTTTCCTCAGGACTGCACTCCTCCCAAATTGCAGTCCTTTTTAATTGCCAAAAACACTGCTTAAAAAGGCAGCAATCCCGCTTTCATTCAAGAACGGGATTGCTGCCTGTGTTTTTTCTTTATACTAGCCCCATGGATTCTCCGTAGGGTATCTTACGCCTTTTGGCTGGTTGTATCCGATCTCTTCTACCGGAACTCCGATATACTTGTACACTTCGTACAATGCCTTCCCATAGTTTCCGAAAGCCACTGCGCCGTGGTGAGGATAGTTGCCTTCGATCAGCACGTGGCGATAGAATCTTCCCATCTCAGGAATGGCAAATACACCGATAGATCCAAAAGATCTTGTTGCCACCGGAAGAATCTCTCCCTGGGCGATATAGCCGCGCAGCACGTTGTCTGCTGTGCTCTGCAGACGGAAGAATGTGATATCTCCAGGAGCGATGTCTCCCTCCAGCGTACCCTGCGTTACTTCTTCCGGAAGGGTCCTTGCCATAATCTTCTGGTACTTCATCTCGCAGGATGCCAGTTTGCCGGATGCGGTGTTGCCGCAGTGGAAGGCCATGAAGGTATCCTTGTGGGTATAGTCGAACGTTCCGCCAATTTCGGCAGCATACATATCAGCAGGTACAGAGTTGTTGATATCCAGAAGCGTCACCGCGTCCTGGCTTACAACGGTACCAATGAACTCGCTCAGCGCACCGTAGATATCAACCTCGCAGGATACCGGGATTCCCTGTGCTGCCAGGCGGCTGTTCACATAGCAGGGAACAAAGCCAAACTGGGTCTGGAATGCAGGCCAGCATTTTCCGGCGATAGTCACATATTTGCGGTATCCTCTGTGCTCCTCGATCCAGTCTTTTAATGTAAGCTCATACTGTGCAAGTTTGGATAGAATCTCAGGCTTCTTATTTCCTGCCCCCAGTTCCTCTTCCATTTCCTTTACGACAGCAGGAATTCTTTCATCTCCCTCATGCTGATTGAATGCCTCGAAAAGATCCAGTTCTGAATTTTCTTCAATCTCTACGCCCAGGTTATAAAGCTGCTTGATCGGCGCGTTGCATGCCAGGAAGTTTAGCGGCCTTGGGCCGAAGCTGATGATCTTTAAGTTATTAAGGCCTTCTACCGCGCGGGCGATCGGAAGGAAGTCGTGGATCATATCCGCGCATTCCTCGGCCGTCCCAACCGGATACTCCGGAATATAGGCCTTAATATTGCGCAGTTTCAGGTTGTAGCTGGCATTGAGCATCCCGCAGTATGCGTCGCCGCGTCCGTCCAGCAGATTGTCGCCGCTTTCCTCAGAGGCAGCCACGAACATCTTTGGCCCGTCAAAATGTTTTGCGAGCAGAGTCTCGGATATCTCCGGTCCAAAATTGCCAAGGTATACGCACAGCGCGTTGCATCCGGCCTTCTTGATGTCTTGAAGCGCCTGCACCATATGGATCTCGCTTTCTACGATGCAGACCGGGCATTCATAGATATCCGCCTCGCCATATTTTGCCTTGTATGCGTCTGCCAACGCCTTCCTTCTATTGACAGAGAGGCTCTCTGGGAAGCAGTCTCTGCTGACAGCAACGATTCCTACTTTGATTTCAGGTATGTTCATCATCATATTCTTCTCCTTTATATTTTCATTTTTACTTTCCTGGCTGCCCATAATATGCATTTGCGCCATGTTTCCTGTAATAGTGCTTATCCTGCAGTTCCTGAGGCGCGGGGACATTCTTTGGATTGATCATCTCGCAGCGGGCTGCCATCTTGGCCACCTCTTCCAGAACCACCGCGTTATGTACCGCTTCATGGGCATCTTTCCCCCAGGTAAACGGTCCATGGTTCTTGCACAGCACTGCCGGCGTGGCAATAGAGTCCAGCCCCTGCCGTTCGAATTCATCGGCGATCAGCACGCCTGTATTCCTCTCATACGCCTCATCGATCTCTTCCTTGGTGAGATTCCTTACGCAAGGAACCTCTCCGTACAGATAGTCCGCATGGGTCGTGCCATAGCACGGAATCCCCCTTCCTGCCTGCGCCCAGCTGGTTGCCCAGGAAGAGTGGGTATGTACGATTCCTCCCACATTCGGGAAACGGTTATAGAGCACTACGTGAGTAGCGGTATCCGAGGAAGGGTTATAATCTCCTTCCACTTTATTTCCGTCAAGGCCTACTACTACCATATCCTCAGGCGTTAGCTTATCATAGTCTACGCCGCTTGGCTTGATGACGAACAGGCCTTTCTCTCTGTCAATGCCGCTGACGTTGCCCCAGGTAAATGTGACCAGACCATACTTAGGAAGAAGCATATTGGCTTCGTATACTTCTTTTTTTAATTCTTCTAACATCTTACTTCCGACTCCTTTTTCTTAGATCAGGTGATCTACTGCTGACTGCTCGATTGCAATTCCTTTTTTGTATCTCTCGATAAAGACCTCGAATCCTTCTACATCCTTCGCGTCCGGATCCATGCTGGTGCCCGTGCTGCCTGCGAATACCTTTCCTGACAGGTAATCCTGAAGGCTCTCTTTCTCTTCCTTATGAATCATATAAGACGCAAGGAGCGCCATTCCCCATGGGCCGCCTTCCCCGGCTGTCTCCATAACGGATACCGGTGCGTTGATCGCTGCTGCCAATATCTTCTGGCCTACCCCCTTGGTCTTGAACAGTCCGCCGTGCCCCAGCATCGTGTCAATCTCCACGTGCTCTTCCTTTAGCAGAATATCCATGCCAACCTTCAGCGCCCCGAGGGCAGTAAACAGGTTCGCCCTCATGAAGTTGGCCAGGTTGAAGCAGCTCTTTGGCGATCTGACAAACAATGGTCTTCCTTCCATGACCCCAGTCATATTTTCTCCGGAGAGATAGCCGTAAGACAATAATCCGCCGCAGTCGGCGTCGCCTTCCAGCGCTTTGTTATACAGAGTTCCAAACAGCTGGTTCATGTCTACTTTCATGCCGAAGCTTTCTGCGAATTCCCGGAAGATTCCCACCCAGGCGTTCAGATCTGACGTACAGTTGTTGGCATGCGCCATAGCAACCAGGCTTCCGTCAGGGGTAGTTACAAGATCAATCTCTGGATGTACTTTCTTCAATTCTTTCTCCAGGACTACCATTGCAAACACAGATGTTCCTGCTGACACATTGCCGGTACGCTTGGCCACGCTGTTGGTTGCGGCCATACCCGTACCTGCGTCTCCTTCCGGCGGCGCCACAGGAATTCCGGCCTTGAGGCTTTTGCTGTCATCAAGAAGGCGCGCGCCTTCTTCCGTCAGATTACCGGCAGCCTCTCCCGCAGCCAGGACCTTCGGGAGGATATCTTTTAATTTCCATGGATAGTTCTTATCTGAAACCAGCGTATCGAAATTGTCCATCATTGACGCATCATAATCTTTGGCTTTCACGTCAATCGGGAACATTCCGGAGGCATCTCCAATGCCGATGACCTTTTCTCCAGTCAGCCTCCAATGAATATATCCGGCGAGCGTGGTGATATACGCCACATCCTTGACATGCTCCTCGTCATTTAAAATTGCCTGATACAGATGGGCGATGCTCCATCTCTGAGGGATATTGTACTGGAACAGTTCCGTCAGTGCTTCGGCCGCAGGGCCTGTGGTGCTGTTTCTCCAGGTACGGAACGGTACCAGCAGGTTTCCTTCTTTGTCAAATGCCATATAGCCATGCATCATCGCGCTAAATCCCATGGCTCCTACTTTCGTAAGTGTCACGCCGTATTTTTCCTTTACATTTGCCGCCAGATTCTGGTAACTGTCCTTTAATCCTTCCCAGATATCATCCAGCGTGTATGTCCAGATTCCGTCGTCCAGGCGGTTCTCCCATTCATGGTCTCCCACCGCGATCGGGTTATGGTCTTCATCGATCAGGACTGCCTTAATGCGGGTAGAGCCAAGTTCGATTCCCAGAACCGCCCTGCCATTTTCAATCATCTCTTTTACATTACTCATACAGATTCTCCTTCCGGCTTGCTTCTGCCTGTTATCTATTTCCGATATGCAACGCTGTTCCACAGCAGTTCATTCTTAAACTGGCGGATGGTGGTATCCTTATCGATGTATACCGCCTCGATTCCCATGCTTGCCGCCCAGTCTCCCATCTGCTGCGCGCTTAGGTCATAAGAAAATGCGGTGTGGTGCGCTCCGCCTGCCAGAATCCAGGCCTCAGCCCCTGTCTGAAGGTTCGGCTTAGGCGTCCAGAATGCCGTTGCCACCGGAAGTTTCGGCATCGGCTTCTCCGTCTTCTTGCAGTCGACTTCGTTGATGATCAAGCGGAACCTGTCCCCCAGGTCAATCAAAGAGGTAGCGATTGCCGGGCCTTCCTTCGCCGTAAATACAAGTCTTGCCGGGTCTTCCCGGTCACCCATGGACAGCGGCTGCTCTTTGATGCTGATCTTGCCGTCCGCAATGGATGGGCAGACTTCCAGCATATGGGCCTGAAGAATCCCTTCCTTGCCCGGCACCAGGTTGTATGTATAATCTTCCATGAAGGATGTTCCTTTGGCGTCCTTCATTCCAGCTGTCATAATCTTCATAAGGCGTACCATGGCTGCGGTCTTCCAGTCGCCTTCCCCTCCGAATCCGTATCCCTTCTCCATGAGTCTCTGGATTGCCAGGCCCGGAAGCTGCTTTAAAGAGCCCAGATCCCCGAAATGGGTTACGATTGCCTGATAATTCTTTTCAGCAAGGAACCGTTCGAATCCAATCTCGATCCCTGCCTGCACCGCTACATGCTCCCGGAATTCCTTCTCATCCCGGCCTTCCAGCAGAATCTCATACTTGTCATAATATTCTTCCACTAATGTGTCGATATCGCCTTTGGATACTGCCTCCACTGCGGCGGCGATCTCATTTACCGGATAAGCGTCTACTTCCCAGCCGAACTTGATCTGGGCCTCTACTTTATCGCCTTCTGTTACCGCCACGTTTCTCATGTTATCTGCGATTCGCATTACACGGATATGGCTGCTTTCAATGACGCCTACCGCCGTTCTCATCCAGGAGCCGATCTTCTCCTGCACGTCAGCGTCTGCCCAATATCCCATTACCACCTTTCTTTCCATCCCAAGGCGGCTGAAAATATGGCCGTACTCCCGGTCTCCGTGAGCGGCCTGATTCTCATTCATGAAGTCCATATCGATCGTGTCATACGGAATCTCCCGGTTAAACTGGGTATGCAGATGCAAAAGAGGCTTTCTGTACTCCTGTAATCCCAGAATCCATGACTTTGCGGGGGAAAATGTGTGCATCCATGTAATCACGCCTGCGCAGTTTTCATCCATGTTGGCTTCATTAAAAGTCTTTCTGATTAATTCGTTAGTAATCAAGGTCGGCTTCCATACCACCTCATACGGAAGATTGCCGGACGCGTTCAACTCCTCGACAATCTTCTGTGAATGTTCTGCAACATGAGCCAGGCACTCATCTCCATACAAATCCTGTGATCCGGTACAGAACCAAAACTGATAATTCTTTGTCTCTAACATCTTATCTTCTCCTTCTTTCATAAACTGTTTCAAACGGGCAACTTTAACTTTGCTTCTATTATAAGAAATCACGCTTTTTCTATTCAATTTCATAACTCTGCCATTTCCGGCCATAAGTTACCTAATCCGACCGAAATCCAATTGCATTTCTTCCTTGATGCGATTACAATTGAAGTACCAGAAACGCTATGCCAGAAAGGAGGAATCTATATTGAATCTCGCCGAATTGTGCCACCTTATCACATCGCCGCAGATTAAATCGCTGCCGCCAGACCACAGGCTGGGCGCCCGCCTGGTCTGCCCGGAATATTCCAAGTCGGTTCAGGAAGTAAAATCCTATCCGCTGCTTCGCGAAGAGCGTCTCTTCGCCTTGTGCTGGGACATTACTCCAGAGCCGTTGATACACGCTACGATGTATCCGTCGCCTGAGCCTTTCTGTTACCACTGTTCCTTCTTATCCGGCGAGATGACCCAGCTTCATACCCACGACTACATCGAGCTTGCCTATGTGGTAGAAGGAGAATTCCGCCAGAGAATCCTGGGCAATGACATCGTTTTTCGCAAAGGAGAACTCTGTCTTATCGACAAGAACTGCCTGCACCAGGACTATCTGCTTAAGGAGCCTGCCACCATACTTTTTCTCGGGATTGCAAACGATATGTTTTCTGAGATCATGGATGAGAACATTACGACCCAGAAGATCATCTCCTTTTTGCAGTCTGCTTTATTAAAGCAGAAAGACTTGCAGCAGTATCTTCACTTCAAGCCCGGGACTGGCGCTTCTAAGGAGATGGAAGACTGCCTGTGCCTGCTGCTTGACGAACTAAGAAACGGCGCCACTGGCTCCCGCTATATCTGCAAGGGCCTGCTGCTTCGCATCTTCCGGATTATGAGTTCCAAATATGAGTTCTCCCTTTCCAGAGAGCAGAGGAAGACCATGAACTGGATTATCTTCGAAGAAGTCTCCGAATATATCCAGCAGAATTATAAAGACGTGATCATCCAGGATCTGGTAGATGTCTTTCATTTCCAGGAGGATTACTTTAACCGTCTGATCAAGAGCAAGACCGGCCTGACCTACTCCGCCTATGTCCAGCAGATACGGCTTGAACGTGCGGAACGGCTCCTTCTTACTACGCCAAAAAGCATAGAAGAGATCGCAGAGAATGTCGGCTATCATAATAAGGGATATTTTTATAAGATCTTCCAGGAAAAATATGGGATGACGCCCTCCAGGTATCGGAAGCAGGCGTAGAACCAAAAAGAGAGCAGCCGCACTATCGTGCTACTGCTCTCTTTTCATCTGATTATCTTATTTCCCCTGGTTCCTGTCCACTGGCAGGATCTGGCTTCTCTTCCAGCAATTGCCGAATCAATTCCGGACTTTCCTCCGTCCAGTCCGCGATCTCCTCCACAGACATTCCCTTGTGATATTTTTTTATTGCCAGCTCCCTTAATTTATTACGCGCTCCTTCTTCTCGTCCTTCTTCCTTTCCTTCTTCCCTTTCATAATATTTCTCTTCCCAAGCCTGCATATACTTCACCCCGACTCCCTCGCTGAGCCTCACCTTACGCACCCGCCTATGGATCCGCTTGATCCGCTGGCTGTTTGTGCTTGCCGCCCTCTCATCCGTGGTTTCCTCCAGATAATGCAGGAACTCTGCCAGTTCCCGAGGCACCTCGTCGAACAGGAAGCGGCTGGTAAGGTTCAGTTCTTGCAATGGTATTAAGTTTTATTTTTTGTCCATAGGTTTCTCCTTTCATCTTATCACAAGCAAAAGTCTCTTAACAGATAAAAAGTCAAAAAATCACACGCAAGCGCATCCCTCCTGACGTCATTGGATTGAAATCATAACATTGGATTAATCGGCGATCTGCCATAGAATAAAAAAGAATGTCTGATTTGATGTTATGCTAGCATATTTCCGCAAATATTACAAGACCCGGCAAGTCGGATAGCCTTCCGGCCGCATTAAAAATTGCGTAACAGATATAGCAATCCGTTACGCAATAATTCTTGCCTTCTACAGGCATTTATCCAGTTCCTGCTCGCACAGAGGATACTTCTTCACCGCAGGCTTCTCGATTCGCTTTCCTCTCATCACGACCATATATGGATTTCTGAGAGCGCCAAGATCCTCAATTGGACTTTCCTCCGTAATAAGAAAGTCTGCGCTTTTTCCGGCCTCAATGCTGCCTGTCTCCTTCTCAATCCCAGCAATAGCGGCGTTGCGCTTGGTGGCTGTATACAGGGCGAATGTTTTGCTGACTCCTACATATTTGTGGAAATAATGCAGTTCTCTCCACATATCATAATGGGTTACAAATGGACAGGCGGTATCCGTGCCAAGCCCTACCGGAATCCCTTCTGCAAGCGCTGCCTTGGCGCATCCGATGATCCCTTCCATGACTACATTGCCGTTATACCGCATCATTTCCGTGCTGTGTGTCAGTTCAGGGCTGAATTTCGCAAGGGGAAGCGCCGGAGATATCGTACAGATATGGCAGGCATTCTTCTCCCTGAATAACGCCAGGATCTCTTCATCCACTGCCGCTCCATGTTCAATGGTATCCACTCCGTTCTCCAGGGCTACCCTTACCCCTTCCGGGCTTTCTGCGTGGGCTGCCACACGCAAGCCCGCCTGATGAGCCTCCTCGCAGCATGCCTTGACATAAGCCGGAGGCATCTTAAGCGCGCCTGGCTCCCCTTTCTTCGTTGCATCCAGAACCCCGCCTGTTATCATAATCTTGATCCAGTCCGGCTTCTCTGCAATTATAGAGCGAACCAGCGTGCGGCATTCTTCCTCGCTTCCAGCCTCATAGGCAACGGAGCCGGCCATATGTCCTCCAGGAACAGACACTGCCATGTTGGATACCAGCATCCGGGGACCCATGATCTTCCCTGCATTCACACGGTCGCGGATGATCGCGTCAAAATTGCCTAGCCCCCCAACCGTACGGATCGTAGTAACGCCGGACAAGAGTTCCGTCTTCGCATAGTTCTCGCACATACGCAGTCCTACCTTCTTTGTCAGGGCGTTCTTCATCACCAGTTTTGCCGCGGCCTTGCTGTCCTGCTCCTTTTTCTTTGGCGCTCCGCTGCCCGGAAGGTGCACGTGAAGATTGATAAGCCCGGGCATCAAGTATCTCCCTCCGAGATCGATGACCTTATCGCCGGGCTCCGGGACGATATCTCCTCCAATCTCCAGAATCTTCCCTTCCTCCTCCACCACCGTCATATTCTCCTGGGGGATCATATCTTCGCTTCCGTCCAATAATGTACAATGAATATATGCCGTCTTCATAACTATCGCTCTCCTTTCCATTCCCCCTATCATACTCCTATTTATTCTTATAATCAATAAACTCTTGTACATTATCAGCCGTAACTGGGGCGTGAGGCACGCGCACATATTGCCCCTTAAGTTCTGGCACTTCTTGCTTAGGGTCTTCTCCTTCGGCACAGGCGCATGCAATTCCCAGGATGCTTTCCGCCTGCCCTCTGGCATCATTCATGACCGTCCCCGCCATCTCTCCTTTGATAATCTTTTCCAGGCCATCCTCCGTCCCGTCTATGCCTACTACGATAGGGCCGTTTCCGCCGGACATCCCATTCTCTTCCAGCGCTTCTATGGCTCCCATCGCCATCTCGTCGTTATTGCTTAAGACCACTTCTATCTCACTTCCATACTGGCCTATCCATTCCTGCATCAATTCATACGCGGGAGACCGCATCCAGTTGCCAGTTCCGCTGGCAAGCTTCTCCGTCACGATCCCTTCGTTCAAGATCGTTTTCACAGAATACTCTGTGCGGATCAGGGAATCCTGATGGACCTGCTCGCCTTCCAGCATCACATACTGAAGCTTGCCATCTCCGTTCTTATCTATCCGGGACTCCTGGCTCTTCCAGGCATCTGCCACGATCTGCCCCTCCAGCTTTCCCGCTTCCCTGGCATCCGTCCCCACATAATAAGTCTGATCCCAGATCGCCATATCCTCTTCCACCGGCTCGCGGTTAAAAAAGATTATGGGAATGCCCGCTTCCTTCGCCTTATCTACGATCACTGCCGCTACCGTACGATCTACCATATTCACGCAGATCGCGTCATAGCCTTTGCTGATAAAGTCATCCACCTGGTCATTCTGGCTGCTTTGGCTGTTCTTAGCATCCGCGATATTTACAACCACCTTTTTCCCCAGCTTCTCTTCTTTATCCTTGACCTCATTCTCCAGTGAAGCGCAGAGGGATGAGATGAATGCGTCGTCCCCTCGGTATATGGCCACTCCAATCTTTATCCCTGTCTTTTCTTCCTTCTTTTCAACTCCTGCGCATCCGGCCATCAAAGCCGCCAGGCACAGCGCCAGACAGATGCTGGCTATCCTGGATTTCATCTTCTTCATAACATTCCCTCTTTACTGAACAAATGGAAATAACAGCCTCTGGTTCTCTGTGGTATAGATGCTTTCTCCGTCAATAACGGAAAAGTCTATCTCCCTTTCTCTGCCTGTATCCCGCAGATCTATGCCAAGCGCCTTTGTCGTGCTTAAATAGCCGGCGCTATACTCGCTGGAGACTCCGATCGCGCTGATCTTTCCCTCTTCAAGATAGGAGATAATCTGGTTGGACTTTCCGATCCCATAGACCCTCGCATCACCTAAGGCGAGGCCTTCCTTCTTGATCTTTCCACACAGTTCCAGCTGAATGGTGCCAAACGTGATGATGGCCGATACGTCCGTCCTCTTCATTATATCCGGTACGGTTCCCGCCCATTTCTGCTCAGCCGCTGTCATCGAATATTCTTCTACTATGGCATTTTGCTCCTTAAGATAGTCCTTCACTCCCAGACAGGCTTCCTCCATATCCGCATAATTCATATCCGACTTAAGCAGCAGTATCCTCCCGCCGCTTCCCACATCTTTGTGTACCTTGCGGGCAAGTTCCTCTCCCATCTTATAGTAGTCTACATGGACTCTTTCGATATCCTTTGCCGCCTCATCCCGTATCCAGGAATTGATCTGGACTATCGGAACCTGTTTTCCGACCTTCTTAAGCTCCTGCGCTACTTTTTTATCATCCAGCGGCTCGATCAGTATCGCCTCCGCTCCATTTTCCACTTCCTTCTCAATCAGCTTCTTCTGCTCTTTTGCTGTTATAGCAGGATCAAATGCGGTTGCCGTGATCTCGCACTTATAGTCTTTGGCCGCCTGTTCAATCCCCTGCTTGGCCGCCTGCTGGGTTTCTTCCACCGAATTGCTCCGATAGAGATAGGAAATCTGGCGGATATGCTCTTCCTCCTGCCTGGGCAGCCCGTCCCACCCAAAGATAAACCAGGCGAAGAGTATCGCCCCTGCTGCTATCAGAAGCGCGTATTTGCGGTTCTTACTCACGCCGGCCACCTCCATCCTGTTCCATCTCCCCGACGGTCCGCGCCGGAATATGGATTCTAATCCTCGTTCCCTCATCCGGCTCGCTCTCCACTTCCATGCCATAGTTCTGGCCAAAGTAAAGCCGTATCCTCTCCTGCACGTTATGGAAGCCTATGCCTGAGCCTTTCCCTCTGCCGGATTTCAAAGTCCCTCTCGCAAGCTCGTCCACCTGCTCCTGTGTCATTCCCGGTCCATTATCTTCTATCTCGATATACAGGGCAGCCTCTTTTACATAAGCGTGGATAAATATCCTGCCGTCCCCATCCATATATTCCATTCCGTGATAGATGGAATTTTCCACAAGGGGCTGCACGATCAGCTTGATCGTGGCGCACAGGGCCGCCTCCGGCTCCATCCGGATCTCGTAATCGAATTTGTTTTTGTATCGCACCTTCTGAATGATCAGATAATTTTCAGCATGCTGCAGTTCCTGGGCCACGGTTATGATATTCTTGCCTTTGCTCAGGCTGATCCTGAAAAGTCTGGCAAGCGCGGTTACCATGTCGATCGCGTCCTCGTACCGCTCGTTTTCGATCATCCATATGATAGAATCCAGCGTATTATAAAGGAAATGCGGATTTATCTGGGATTGGAGGGCGGACATCTCGCTTTTCCGCTTGTCCTCCTGTTCCTTCACAATATCGTCCATCAGCTTCTTCATATTGTCAGCCATAGACTGAAGCGTCTGTCCCAAATGCCGGATCTCATAGGTACCTCCTATTTTCACCGTCGCGTTCAGGTTGCTTTTTTCCAGTTTTCTCACCGAGCGTTCCAACTGCTTGATGGGGTCAGCCACCCGGGAAGAGATAAACATATTTACAAAGATCAATATGATAATTCCTATGATCGCCACAATCCAGATAAACTGGCTGTTCTGCATATAAGTAGTCGTAATATCCGAAGTCGGGGATACGCCGATGATCTTCCATCCCGTATATCCCACCGTCTTGACCGTGATCTGCCGTTCTTTTCCTTCAAACCTTTCCATGTGGCTGCCTTCCGAATACCTGGCTGCCTTCTTGTTATTCTCCTTAATGATTCCACCGTATATCAGCTGCTGGCGCGGGTGATAGATCAGTTCCCCGTTGCGGTCGATAATATATACGTAGCCGGATTCTCCTAAGTCCACGTTCTTGCATATCTGCTCAATCCCGGTAAAATTCATGTTAACCAGCATCACGCCGTGCACGATCTCTCCATCTTTGGTCATCTCTACAGAACGGCTTAAGGATACGACCCAGTGATAGATATTGTCAGAGTTAACGAAGAGATTCTCTACATGAGGCGCCGAAAAATGTACATTCTCAATCTGCTCGTTGGCCTTTGTGAACCAATCTTCAGATACCGGGTCGGCATTCGGCTTTGTCCGGCTTAACGGCTGGGCAGCGATCAAGTCCCCGTCATCGCTGAAAATTGCCACGCTCACCAGAGACGACGCGTTGGCATCATACAGCAGCTTCATCTGGTCGCTGACATGCTCCATGCTGTCCTTTCCAAAGTCTGTATTCTTGATGATACTGTAATACATAGTATTGGAAATGCTCATCATGTTATGAAGATAAGTGTCCAGATTAAGGTTCATCTGATCCAGGACATTCTTGTTATTGATGATTGCCAAGCGTTCCGTTGATTTTACGAACCTCTGGGAAAAGCCTGCCGCCACACCGATCATGACCGCAACCGCGACCAGCGTAAAAGATAGGGACAGTATGAACTGCAGGCTCCTTTTACGGTATATATTTTTTACTTTTTCCAGTAAGCCGATTACTTTATCCGCCATAGTATTCCTCTGCTATTGTTGATCCCTAAGTCCCTTGCGGTATCTTGAGGGGGATACTCCTACCTGCTTCTTGAATGCATAACTGAAATAATTCGGCTCCGAATATCCCACCTTTGCCGCAATCATGTATGTTTTCTCATCCGTCTCGTCCAGGAGGCGCATCGCTTCCTTCATCCGTACGTCCGTAAGATAAGAAATAAAATTGATTCCGGCCTCTTTCTTGAAAATCGTCGAGAAATAAGCCGGACTGATGTGCAGGCTGTCGCACAGCGCCTCCACCGAGAATTCCGCATCCGCGTAATTCTCATCCACGTACTGCCTGGCTTTTTCGACCAGCATTTTTCCAGAAGCCATTCTTTCCTTCTGGATAAGGGCTCCAATCTGCCGACACGCCTGGATGAACCAGTCCTTGATCTCCTCCAGGGAATGGAGGCCCAGTACCGCCTCGATATAGTCCGACGCGCCTTTAAATACAACATTCGTATCCAGCTGATAGACGTTGACCAGCTTCATCAGCACCGTAAAAATCTCCAAAATATACATCTGGTACTGGCAGAACGGCAGGGGCGCCTGTTCCAGACGCTCAAAAAACCGGCTGATCTGCTTCTCTGCCTTTTCCATGTTATTGCTCTTTACGGCATTCATCAAAAGCCTCTCATCCTGCTCTTCCAATTGCAGCCTGGCAGTAGTGTCTTCTGGCTCCATATCCTTAATGTATGCTGCAAGCCTTCCTTCTTTTCTGAGCAGGGTGCTGTATTCCAGCGCATTCTGCGCTTCTTCAAAAGAATATTTTAATTCTTCAAATCGGCCGTAGATTCCTCCGATTCCGGCAGTGACGTCTGCGTCCGTAATCCGGCACGCTGCCTTGCAAGCCTCGTTTAACTCCTGGCACAGCAGGGATATCTGGGATTCCCATTCCAAAGCCACGATCAGGACTACATAGTTAAGATACAGAAAACTATACATTTCATGGTACTTTCCTATGATATCTTCTGCCGTTCTTTTTATCACGATCGGGATCAGCTCCTCTTCGCCCGCAAAGACGTTTTTCCTGACAAAGGAAAGCGAATTCTCATTGGCAGACAGGACTGCTACCGTCTTATGCCTGGCGGAGAGGGACAGTCCATACTGGTTCATCTTAACTTCAATCTGCCTTGGGGTCATGCGCCCTTCAATCATGCTTATGAAAAACTGCTCCCGCAGAATGGGGAAACTCTCTTCATAACTCTTTCTTAAGATTGCGATGTCCCTTTTTCTTGCCAGTTCTTCATCCATCTTCTTTTTCAGCTTGATCAGCGACTCTTCCAGCTGCTTGGCGGAGATCGGCTTTAGTATGTATTCTTCCACTCCCAGATTGATTGCTTTCTGTGCATATTCAAAATCATCAAAACCGGAAAACACGATAATCTTTACTGCCGGAAGTCTCTCAATCACCTTTTCGATGAATTCCAGGCCATCCATAAAGGGCATGCGGATGTCCGTCATGATGACATCCGGCTGGACCTGGTCCGCCTTTTCAAGAGCCTCCACGCCATTTTCCGCTGCCGCCGCGACATCATAGCCTAACTGGTGCCAGTCCAGCTTCTGGATCATTCCGTCCCGAATTTCCAGTTCATCGTCAACCAATAGTATTTTATAATATTCCATCCAATCCTCCTGACAGTCTTTAAATTCAGATACTCCAAAAACTGCCATAATAAACATAGGCTTATTATAGCAGTTTTTATAAAGCGACTCAACAACGCTTATTTTTTTCTGTATTTCGACATATCGATCGCAACCGCGATAGCGATGATGATACCTTTGATCACCTGCTGCCACATCGGGCTGACCGCGATGAACTGAAGGCCGTACTGGATTACGGTAAAGATCAGCACGCCGCTTACGATGCCGCTTACTTTTCCAACGCCTCCATTCAGAGATACGCCGCCTACAACGCAGGCCGCGATGGCATCCAGTTCATAGCCGTTGCCATAGTTATTGGTGGCCCCGGCAGTCCTTGCCGCTTCCAGAACTCCGGCAACGCCGTACAGCACGGAAGCCAGAATGAAGATTCCCATAATCGTCTTGAACACGTTGACGCCGGATACGACTGCCGCCTCCCGGTTTCCGCCGATGGCATACACGTTCTTTCCAAATACTGTCTTATTCAGGATGAACCATACCAGAAGGACAAAGCAGATGGCGATTGGAACCAGCACGGATATTCCGGGGAAATCTCCGATCGCCAGCAGTTTCTTCTGTCCCAGCAGCACGAAGTCCGGACGTACGCCGCCGATTGGCTGGGACTTGTTCGGCTCCATATCAAAGTACAGGGAGTTAGCGCCATAGACCATTACCTGTACAGCCAGAGTGGCAATGAATGGATGCATATCGTACTTTGCTACCAGAAAGCCGTTCAGAATTCCGAACAGGCCGCAGGCAATCACCGCGATTATGATAGGAACAATCAATACCATATGCGGCAGGTTTGGGAAGAACCGGTTGGCATAGTCCGCCGTCTGCAGCATGGATGTAGATACAACCGCCGCCAGGCCGACCATACGTCCTGCTGACAAGTCCGTACCTGCGATCAAAAGCGTAAAACTGATGCCCAGAGCCACGATCATCTTGGTGGATGACTGGGTAAGGATGTCCAAAAGAACCGCCAGCTGCATGAATCTGGGCTGGATGATCATGATGACGATGATCATTACCAGCAATGCGATCATGATCGCGTTATTCGTCAGGAACTTCTTCCCGGTTCCTACGGAAAGTTCCACATCCATGCCTTTATACTGTCTGGCAAAACGCTGCCTCAGGCCGTAAAGCAAGGCCGCCGCCCCTGCCATTATGACATAGAGGCCAAGATCATAGAATACGCCGGGATCCAGAAAATAATACAGGATAAATCCCAGGACCACCGCTGCCGCGCCAATGATTATAAACGTTGCGCCATATTTATTACGGGCAACTACTTTTCCTTTCTTTTGCATATATGTAATACCTCTCTTTCCTCTAAGTCCTACTGCATGAATTTTGTCGCGTAATTCATGACTTGTACGGAATCCGCCTCGCCGGAATCAAGGAAGCCTGTTACCCGCCCCTCGCACATTACCATGATCCGGTCTGACATTCCTAATAGTTCCGGCATTTCAGAAGAGATCATGATGATGGATTTTCCTTGCTCCACCAATTTATGCATAATCGTATAGATCTCATATTTCGCGCCAACATCGATTCCTCTCGTCGGCTCATCCAGGATCAGGATGTCCGGATTCGTCAAAAGCCACCTGGCAAGCAGAACCTTCTGCTGGTTTCCGCCGGACAGGTTCTCCATATTCTCATCCATATTCGGCGTCTTCGTGCGCAGTTCTGCATTGGATGTCTCCGCTGCCTTCAGCCGCTCGCTATCCCGCAGGACGCCCCCATGGGCATATGCCTTCTGGTTTACGATTACCGTATTGTCAAGCACGGAGAGAATCCCGAAGATTCCCGTTGCCCTCCGCTCTTCTGTAAGAAGCGCGATGTTCTCCCAGATAGCGTCCCTGGGAGATTTGATCTTCATCGGCTTTCCATCCTTTTCTATGGTGCCTTCCACGATCTCCCTCAGTCCGAATATGGCCTCCACCAGTTCCGTTCTCTGGGCGCCTACCAATCCGCCGATTCCAAGGATCTCTCCTTTTTTGAGCTCGAAGCTGACATCCTGGAAGGACTTAGGAAGAGGCGAGCATAAGCCTTCTACTTTCAAGACCACCTCATCGGATGGCTGGTATTCTTTTGGTGGGAAACGGTTCGTCATATCCCGTCCCACCATCCGGTTGATGATCAGATCCGTCGTAAGTTCCGAGGCATCCCATGTTCCTACATACTGCCCATCCCTCATGATCGTCACTTCATCTGCAATCTTTAATATTTCTTCCATCTTATGGGAAATGTAAATAATCGCGCATCCCTTATCCTGAAGCTTGCGGATGATCTTGAACAGATGCTGCGTTTCATTCTCTGTCAGGGACGAGGTCGGCTCATCCATGATAATAATTTTTGAATTATAGCTAACCGCCTTTGCTATTTCTACAAGCTGTAGATTAGAGGCAGATAATGTTCCTGCTAATACCTCCGGATTAATATCCAGATCTACTTCTTCAAACAATTCTCTGGTCTTTTCAATCATTGCCTTCTTATTGACCGCGATCCCCTTCATCGGGAATCTGCCAAGCCATATATTTTCCATTACCGGCCTAAACCGGATCGGGTGAAGTTCCTGATGAATCATAGAGACGCCCAGATCCAGCGCCTGCTTTGACGTCATGATCTTTTCCGGCTTTCCGTCCAGAACAATCTCGCCGCCATCCTCATGATAGATTCCGAACAGGCACTTCATCAGCGTTGATTTGCCGGCACCATTTTCGCCCATCAGCGCGTGGACGCTTCCCGGCCTCACTTTCAGGCTGACGTTGTCGAGAGCCTTAACGCCTGGAAAAACTTTTGTGATATTGTTCATTTCCAGTATATATTCTCCCATGCCCTCACTCCTCCTTTAAAGCCAAGGGATGGAATCCTCCACCCCCTGGTTATGAATCTGCTGCATTTTCTCTATTTCATATAATCCTGGTAATTGTCTTCTGTAACCTTTACATAGTCGATCCAGATATATTTTCCGTCCGTGATTGGATAGCCAACATTTTCTTCATTGATTTCTTTTCCATTTACTGCCGCAACAGCTACATTAACGGTTGCCTTGCCCTGGTTGTCCGCATCATTCAGGACGGTTCCGAGCAGAGAGCCTTCTTTCATTGCTTCCAGCGCCGGAGCGGTCGCGTCTACGCCTACTACCGGGATATATTTGGACAGGTCGCTGCTGTCTTTGTTGTATCCTTCTGCTTTCAACGCCTCGATCGCGCCAAGAGCCATATCGTCATTGTTGCAAAGAACTGCTTCGATCTTGTCAAGGCTCTGGCCTGTAATAAACGCCTTCATTAAGTCTGTAGCCTTTGCCTTGTCCCACATTGCCGTATCAGCTGCCAGTTTTTCTGTCTTGAATCCAGCCTCTTCAATTGCTTTTACAGAATATTCCGTACGCAGGGTTGCATCCTGATGTCCCGGCTCTCCCTGAAGCATTACATACTGGATGGTTCCATCCCCATTCTTGTCTGCTTCCGGATGAGCTTTAAAGAAGTCGGCGATAATCTCACCGGAAAGAGTTCCTGACTGCTCTGCCTTCGCGCCTACATACCAAACCTTGTCATAACTCTGCATATCTGCTTCTTCCGGCTCACGGTTCAAAAATACGATTGGAAGATCCTTGGCCTTTGCCTTCTCGATGATCGGGCCTGCTGCCGTACGGTCAACCGGGTTGATCGCCAGAGCGTTCACGCCCTTGGTGATGAAGGTATCCACCTGCTCATTCTGTGTTGCCTGCTTGTTCTGGGAATCCACCAGTTCCAGATCTACCTTGGCTTCTTTGGCCTGATCCGTCATGGCTGTACGCACGCCTGTCATGAAAGTATCGTCAAACTTGTAGATTGCAGACCCGATAAGCACATCGGATTTTGCGTCCTTCTTATCTCCTCCGTCTGATGATCCGCTGTCACTCTTCCTGCATCCTGTGGCCATTCCTGCGACCATCATTACCGCAAGCCCTGCTGCCAGTAGCCTAGTTACTTTTTCTTTTTTCATTACGTATCCTCCTCCAAATGATATTGTTTGTGCGAATCTCTTCACATTTGCTATGGTCCCAGTATAAGAAAATGAAAGCGGAAAATATATACAATATTTTTTTGTGTTATATCGAATTTCTTATATGATATGTATATAATTTACAATTTTCATTGCATACTTTTAGCAATATTGCACATCTATTCAAGTTTCTTATCTACTTGGCATCTGGACTGATACGAAAAAAAGCCCCTTGGGGGCTTTCCTAATATAAAAACGGCAGGATGTTCTCCCGCCGTTTTATCTCTGTGGCTGTTCTTATTTTTTCTTTTTGATTCCTGCAAATACAGACTGCAATACAATGAAGAAGCATAGCAGCGCTGAAAGCACGATACGTACCCACCAGCTTGACAGCGTTCCCTGGGTCGTGATCAGACTGGATATGGTTCCCTTGATCAGTACGCCGAATACGGTTCCGAATGGCGTGCCCACGCCCCCGCTTAGCAGCGTTCCGCCGATGACTGATGCCGAGATCGCGTCCATCTCAAGACCTTTGGCCTGCTCAACGAATCCGGAGCAGCTGTTCAGGCAGAACAGGAAGCCGCCGCATCCTGCAAGGAAGCCGTCCAGCATATAAGCCTTGAACTTCGTCTTGCGGACATTTAATCCCATCATCAACGCGCTTTGCGCATTTCCGCCGATAGCGTATACGGAGCGTCCGAATTTGCTGTACTTCATAATGATGGCAATGATGATAAAGATCAGGATTGCTATCACTACCGTCGGGTAGATATACGCTGGCAGGAACTTGCCCCGCTTGCTGTAGGAGCCGATAGGCAGGTAGATCTTATAGTTCGCCCACGCCAGGAACGTCTCATTCTTGATGGAGATCATTTCCGTGCTGATCATGGACGTAAGCCCGCGGCCGAAGAATAGGCCGGCAAGCGTGACGATAAATGGCTGGATATCCAGGTAGGAAATCAGGAATCCCTGTACCACGCCATACGCAAGGCCGATCAGAAGAGCAATTGCTACGGCTGCATATGCGCTTGTACCATGGTTCTCCATCTGGCTGGCGACTACCATGCATACCAATGCTGTCACAGAGCCTACGGAAATATCGATTCCTCCAGTGATCATGACGATCGTCTGCCCCATGGCAATCACCAGAAGTCCCGCATTGGATATAAATAGGTTAAGGAACATCTGTGGTTTTGCGAATCCCTTGTCCGCGAACACGATCATGCCCGCCACATACATTGCTACGAATAAAAGTACTGTTATCAGCAGAAGGAAACTATTTCCATTCAATTTTCTTTTTTGTCTGTTCATCGTCTTTACTGCCATGACTAGTTTCCTCCTTCCGTTATTGCTTTCGATGCCTGGCGCTTTGCCTTCTGCGCTGCAACAAATTTCTTAAATACCGGACTTTGCAGCGTAACAATGATGACGACTACGATCGCCTTGTATACCGGCAGTTGATCGGCTGAAACGCTCATTGCATACAGCGTTGTCGTCAATGCCTGAATCGTATATGCGCCGATCACAGAGCCCATCAGGCTGAACTTTCCGCCGCCAAGCACGTTGCCGCCAAGCGCGACTGCAAGGATGGCATCCATTTCAAGGTTCAGGCCGATGTTGTTGGCATCTGCGGAGTAGATGCGGCTGGAAGCCACAACGCCCGCTATGCCTGCCATCAGGCCGCAGATTACATAGGCAAGGAACTTGATCATGGTAGAGTTAAGTCCCACAAGCCTGGATGCGGTACCATTGATACCGACGCTTTCAATATATAAGCCCAATGCCGTCTTCTTAAGAAGCAGGTAGGTAACTACGATTACGATGATCGCAATGAAGATTGGCGTAGGTATCGGACATTTTCCAATATATCCGCCCAGTACCTTGTAGGAGCCTACACGTACATAAGTAATCTGGCCTGCCGTGATCAGCTGGGCGATTCCTCGTCCTGCCGTGAACAGGATCAGCGTCGCCACCATAGGCTGGATGTTCAGCTTCGCTACCAGGAATCCATTAAAGGCGCCGCATAAAGCGGATGCCAGAAGAGCCGCAAGGATAGCGAGCGCTATCGGGGCTGCCAGTTTGGTAACCGATACCTCGCCGCCGGAAAGAATCTGGCAGCATACGGCTGCCGCAACGGCCATGACTGCTCCAACGCTGATGTCCTGTCCTCCGGATGCCGCGGTTACAAGCGTCATGCCCACAGCAAGGATTACTAATTCTGATGCACGGTTGATAACATCTACGATATATCCATATAATACTCCGTTATTGATTGATACCTTGAAAAATCCCGGAGTCGTGATAACATTGATCAGCAATACTGCCAGCAGGCATACGATCGGCATAAACAGCCGCATAGATGTAATTTTCTTCCAAGTGGACTTCGTATTACTCATCTCCATCACCTCCTGCTATTGCTTTCATAATTCCTTCTTGTGATAACTCATCGCCGGAGAGTTCTCCGACCTTCCTTCCATCCCTTAGCACCGCCATGCGCGAGCAGGTACGGAGCATCTCTTCTACCTCGGAGGAGATGAAAGCCACTGCCATTCCTTCATCCGCCAGGTTCAGAACCAACTTCTGGATCTCGGTCTTGGTACCGATATCAATTCCTCTGGTAGGCTCATCCAAGATCAGGAAATCCGGCTCGGTAAGAAGCCAGCGTCCGATAATCACCTTCTGCTGGTTGCCGCCGGAAAGGCTCTTGATTGGCGTCTCCCTGCTTGCCGTCTTAATCTGGAGCATATCGATATATTTATCAGCAGCTTCCTCCATCTCCTTGCGGCTCATCGGATGGAACATGCCGCGCTTAGCCTGAAGGGCAATGATGATATTCTCTCTTACGGACAGATCCGCAAGGATTCCGTCTTTCTTCCTATCCTCCGGCAGATATGCCATGCCAAGCTTCATGGCATCGATTGGAGAACTAATCTTAACTTCTTTGCCTCCGACTTTCAGCTTGCCGCCGTCCGGCTTGTCTGCGCCATAGATGGCACGTACCAGTTCTGAACGTCCGGATCCCAGAAGTCCTGTGAATCCGACCACCTCTCCCTTATGTATGGTAAAGTCAAAGGGGCGGATGCTTCCTTTGCGTCCAAGTCCTTCTGCCTCTATAACCGGGATATATTCCTTAAGGCCGCTGTGCTCTCCTTTGATGTCCGCAAGATCATCGAAGTCCTTGCCCATCATCTTGGCTACCAGCATGACTCTCGGAAGATCCTTGGTTTCATATTCTCCTACCAGCTCGCCGTTACGAAGAACCGTAATCCGGTCGCAGACCTCATATACCTGCTCCAGGAAGTGGGTTACGAAGATAATTCCCACCCCTTCTGCCTTCAGTTTTCTCATCAGGGTAAATAACTTGGCAACTTCGTCATCATCCAATGATGAGGTTGGCTCATCCAGGATCAGTACCTGGCACTGCATATCGACCGCCCGCGCGATTGCGATCATCTGCTGCTTTGCCAGCGAGCACTCCTCTAGCTTATCCGTTGCTCCCGCGTCTATGTCAAGGCTTTCAAGTAGTTCCGTAGATTTCTTATTCATAGTCTTCCAGTCGATAAAACCGGCTTTTCTTGGCTCCCGCCCGATAAACAGGTTCTCGGCAACCGTCAGGTTCGGACATAAGTTTACCTCCTGGTATACGGTGCTGATACCTTTATCCTGTGCATCCTGAGGAGACTTGTTGACAATCGCGGAATCATTTCCGCTCATCCTGATCTCTCCCGACTCAAACTCATGCACGCCTGTCAGGACCTTGATCAGAGTGGACTTGCCCGCTCCGTTTTCTCCCATCAGCGCGTGTATCTCTCCCTTTCGGAGAGTAAAATCAACATGTTGTAAGGCTTTGACACCTGGAAACGTCTTAGAGATATCTCTCATTGTTAATACAACATTTTCTTCCATTTTATCAGCTCACCTGCTTTCTATATATTGCATCAATCGCTCTTTGCCCCTAATTTTGGCGTAAAGATAGCGCGGCAGCATATCCAGGCCTCTATGCCCCTCCTATTCTACCGCGCCATTCCTACATCCTGTACGGATTACTGTATGTAATTTTAGTAAGCACGTCCGTCAATGATTTCCTGAGAGATTGCCGTTACATCAAAGTCTTTGTCGCCTACGGTTACTGTCTTAACAGTGTCGTCGAATGCGAACATCTCTTCATCAACATATGCGATCTTGTCCACATCTTCGCCTGCTTCAAGCTTCTCAATGATTTCCTGTACGCGTGGTCCGTGTAATGGATTACATTCTGTGTTGCAGATAATCTTTCCAGATAATGTATCTGTAAGTCCGGCGTTTGTCGTGTCGAATGACATTACGAGAATGTCTCCATCAGGACCAACCTTCTTGCCTGCTGCTTCGATCGCGTCGATTGCGCCGAATGCCTCGTTATCATTCTCGCAGTATACTACGTTGATGTTGTCATGCTTTTTCAGCATAGACTCCATAACTTCCTGTCCTTTTGCCTGTGTAAATTCTCCGGTCTGCTGGTCAACGATATTCCATCCATTTTCTTTTGCAGCCTCTTCCAGACCTTCTGTACGTCCGATCTGAGCAGATGCTCCGATGGTTCCCTGGATGTGGGCGATATTGACTTCTGACATTCCTTTTGCTTCAGCATATGCCTTCAGCCAAGCGCTTGCTTTCTGTCCCTCAAGCTTGAAGTCTGAACCAACCCATGCTGTGTAAAGGCTGTCATCAGATACGTCTACCATACGGTCAACGATGATTACCGGGATGTCTGCATCCTGTGCCTCTTTCAGAACTGTATCCCATCCTGTCTCTGTTACAGGAGCAAGTACGATGTAGTCAACATCCTGCTGGATGAAGTTACGGATTGCCGTGATCTGGTTCTCCTGTTTCTGCTGAGCGTCATCAAAGATCAGCTTATATCCATTGTCTTTGCTGAATGTCTCTTTCATAGACTCTGAGTTTGCTGTACGCCAGTCAGACTCTGCACCTACCTGTGAGAAGCCTACTGTTATAAGATCGCTTCCGCTATCAGAAGATCCTTTGTCAGAAGAATCATCGCTTCCGCCGCCTTTGTTTCCGCAGCCAACAGCCAATGTAGTTACCATCACTGCTGCGAGTAACGCTGATATTGCTTTTCTTTTCATCTTTCATTTCCTCCTTTTTTGTGATTGGCTTCGTCTCAATCATCTTGGTTATATGTTAACTGAATGTGAACAAATCTTAAACAGAGTATCATTTTGTCTTTTTAATATTTCTTTCGAAATGTAAAAAGGAGGTTGGATTTTTTACACAAAAGGTTGATTATTTTTTGCTTCCAGAATAATTGTCGCTGTCGTTCCTTCATTCTCCCGGCTTTCAAAAGATATGCCATAGCCTTCTCCATAATAGTGACGGATCCGCTGGTTGACATTAGACAGCCCGAATCCGTCTTCCTTGCGGTCACTTTTGTCTTTCTTCAGGCTATTCTGCAGCTTCCCAAGTTCTTCTTCCGTCATTCCTTTTCCGTCATCTATAACCTTGAATATCATGTCGCCGCCTTTAAGCCTTCCGGTAATCCGTATCATTCCCTTGCCTCTCTTATTCTTGACTCCGTGATACAGGGCGTTCTCCACCAGGGGCTGCAGCGTAAGCTTCGGTATCACGAACCCATACATGCTTTCATCAATATTGATCTCATAATCCATAATATCCTGGTACCGGAACTGCTGAATCTTAAGATAACTCTCTACATGGGATTCCTCTTCTTTGACGGTAATAAAGTCCCTGCCTTTGCTCAGCGTCGTCCGGAAGAATTCAGACAGCGCCGTAACCATGGATACGACTTCTTCCTTTTTATTTTCTTCCGCCAGCCAGACGATCGTATCCAGGGTATTATAGAGGAAATGAGGGTTAATCTGCGCCTGAAGCAGCTTGGTCTCCGCAATATGAAGGTTCGCCTGCTTCTTCTTGATATCTTCTACCAGGACGCCGATCTCCTCCGTCATATCGTTGAAACTCTGGGTCAGAACGGATATCTCGTCTGTATTCTCTACTTTAGTCTTAACGGTAAAGTCGCCTTCCGCAACCTTCTGGGTGACGCTGCACAGTTTCTGGATGGGCCTGGTCACGCTTCGGGAGGCATTCACGGTAAGCAGTATGGAAACAATGATAGCCGCCATGGATATCAGGCTGCAGACGGTAAATGTCCTGGCGTTCTGGGCATCCAGCCCGGCCCTTACATTATCGAAGTTGGTTGTTTCCACATAGATATATTCCTGTATTCCTGATTGGATCAAGGAGGTCAGCATATAAATGTTCTCATCCAGATAATCTACATTTTCCTGGTACGTCGCTTTCCCTTTGATCCCCTCTTCCAATTCTGAGACGCACCGTTCCAGGGATTTCAGACTGTTCTTCAGACGCGTGATCTGATTGCGGTTGATGTCTACGGTTGCCATATCCGACAGCTTGTCGCAGGCTGCTGACAGTTCAGCAATATACTCATAGGGATTAACGGTAACGATTCCATTGACCGTGGTTTCTCCATCCCCCAGCTCCTCCATGCTTTTCTTCCCGATTACTGCCAGGTACATGCTGTTATCCATACGCTCTTTAAAATCCATAGTCGAAAATGATAGGCAGTCTTGTAAGATATGGTGCATTTCTTCCCAGAAAGACAAGGCACTCTCCCTTTTCCTTCGACAGCCGCTGTAGCTGGGTCACGCTGATCAGCGGACATTCTTCATTGACATATGAGCGTCTGTAGGTTCCCGCAAGCTGGGAAATATACGTAAGAAGTTCCATGTCTTTCGAGTTCAGATATGCGATGCAGTCGCAATTTCCAATAATAATATGGGCGGATCCCCGATACTTCTTCTCAATCTGCTGCAACGACTGAAATACCAGAAAGAATCTGATATTCCGGCTTCTTGAAGCTGTCATCATACTCTCGAAGTCTGGAATTGTCGGGATATTTCCTGCTTCTTCCAGTATCCAGTTGACGCGGATCGGAAGTTTTCCCCCGCATTCTTCTGCTTTTGCGATCAAAAGTTCATAACTCTGCTTCAGGAACATCGTGACCAGGGAATTATAGGTTGTCTTCTCATCCGGCATAATCAAAAATGTGATCTCCTGACGCTCCCCCATGGATGTGACATCAAAATCGCTTTTCGACATCATATCATTTAAGTTCTCCTGGGAGGTTAGGTTGCCCATAGGCTGAGAAAATACGGACTCGATGGATCCTCTGGTGCCTTCCGGCGCTCCCAGGATCCCTTGAAGGCACCGGTACATAAATGGACTCTTCTCCTTCATGCATCTGACATACTCCTTTAAAAATGTCGAGGCTCCCAGCGGCTCCTTTCCAACTGCTTCCAGATGCATAACCTCTTCCAACGTCGCGTTCTCAGGCTCGCCCTCTTCAAAAAGAACCAGCGCCAGGCCTACGAAATAATTCTCGCTCATCGAGGTCCAGAATGGATCGTCACAATCTGCGGATAGTTCGCTAAAGATACTTTTCGCCACATCTTTCAATAACTCGACTGCTTTATCCCTTTTTCCGGAGTGAAATAATGAAACTGGAATAGACAGCGGATTCCAGCAGTTGCCGCACTGTGGATTCCGAAAATTCAGCACATTGACTCTCACCCCTTTCTGCTGGAGATAGGGCAGCATATATCGATATAGTTCCTGCTTCGCATCCGTCAGCACGATGGATTCCCCTCCCCCGATCATGGACATAGCCGTAGGAAGCACGCCAGCCAGAGTCTTTTTACTGCCCGTGGTTCCAATCAGCATGGTATGAATGTCATCATCCGCCACATGGGTAATTCCCTTTTCAAGGTCCGCCCATATCGGGAACCCAGTGCCTGCAAACTCCTGCCGTTTCCAATCAATCCTGGCAGTCGCTTTCTTGATCTCATCCGCCTCGCTGAATCTTCCTGTTTCATATTCAATGTACTTTTTCATACGCATCCTCCCAGTTAGAAACCAATTTTTTTAACTTCCGCCTCCGCCGCATTCTTTTTTGCCAGATGCTCTTCCAGATTCCGATTAATGATGGCTTTGGTAATATACCTTTTTGTCGGGCGCATTCTGGTCTCATATAATATATCCCGGACCAGGGATTCTACCTCTCTGTAACTGCAACGCCCTTCGTCTTTTTCAATATAAGCCTCCAGCGTCTCTCTCAGATGTCCGTTCATTTTGTAGCCTTCCCCTTGAAGAAGATGTCTCGCATATTCAAGCAGCTCGTCTTTCGTTGGATATTCGATCATATACCTTAGAAAGCGCGCATCAGGGCATGCGTCGCACATTTCCCCTATTACCCGTTTATCTACGGATTCCATGATCAGAATAAAGCGGATAGATGGCTGTCTTTCCAGGATATACTCCAGCAGCTGGTCCTGCCTTTTATGGTTGGCAAACAGGCGCCTTCCAAGCTTGATGGCCATGACTCCTTTAAACTTCCGATTTCTCGCCACAATGTCCGGGGAAGAAAAAAACTTGCTGCTTAAGTTTCCATTCTCCTCACCGGGATATTCCAGTTCCAGATAGGCCTCTTCCAAATCCCGATCGGGCCTCATCCTGTTCCAATAAGCTTTTCCGAGCCTTCTTGCAAGCGCCAGGGCCGCCGGCTCATTAGCCTCATCTACTTCAATGATCAGATGATCTTCCAGATGCCCCAGAAGTTCCCACCGCCTGATCAGTTCTTCTATATCGCTGATTTCCCTCATATTCATTCCCTCCTTTGCTTGATAGGCCTATTGTAAACTGCATTGTATTCCACTTTTTTTTCCTTTTTTTGCGCAAAAAAACAAGGACCAAGAAATTATCTTCTCGTCCTTGTCTGTAACTAATTGTCTGCAAAATATTTTCGGCGCTCTTCCTCCGTAAGTTTCCGGCCGTCCAGTATCTCCTCTGCCTTTTTCATCAATTCCGGATAGGAATAGAACGAATAATATCCGACCTGCTTTCCCGCTGACATGCATAGAATCTCTTCCGCCTGGATGCAGGCCGCTCCCTCATCCACGTCGGCATACCTGTAAAACTTTGCATGATCGTCTACAAAATATAAGTGAAGGGTCGTTTTAAATCCATTATCTTGGACCATATCCTCCTGAACACCAAAATATTTGCTGCTTTGATCCGTATATATCCCGCTGATGCTCCTGATCTGCTCCGTATCCTGCATCTCCATCTTCTCTTTCTCGATGTTCCACATTGCCAGGCATCTGGAGTCATCATATAATATCAGATGTTCGTCATTGCCCCAGAACTCGAATTGGGGAGAATCGCTTCCACGGAAAGGGATTTTTTTCTGTATCCTGCCGGACGCAAGGTCAATGATCTTTATCTCCTTCTCTTCCGTGCTGTACACTGCAATTAGGGCATTCTTCTTTCCTATCGCTACGTGCCTGGCTTTCAGGGATCCTCCATATCGGTAGGATTCTTTTCCCTCGATCTCCTTCCAGTCCTTCTCTTTGACATCCCATAATTTAATGTATGCTTCATCGCCGTCGGCCACTTTGAATATCAGGCAGGAGCCATCCGGCGCTGCTACTACTTCTTCGATTCTCCCATTTTTAATCTCGTCCTTATACTTTAGGACTTGTTTGCCATCTTTCAGGCGGATGATTCCAAACTTATCATCATAACAGACTGCAAGCCTTGGATCCTCTGCGTCCCCGTAAGCCGCAACACTATCAAAAATTCCGCAAGGAACCGGCTTTTGATACAGTTCCTTTTGCCGATTGATATCTACTGCGTGAAGAACAGCATCGCCGCTTTTCACTTTTTTATCTTCTATATAATAAAGAATAGGACTTTCATCAGTGCCGGCAATCGCAAACCAGTGCATGAATGTATCAAGCTTTGTTTTAACCGAAACCGAGATCAGCAGATTGGATGTCCCAGCCTCCCAGACATCCAGTCTGGATAATGCTTCCTCCTCATAAGAATTATAGAATAGGCCCCGGTACGCTTTATCATTTAAGCTGCAGTATCCGACAAACGAAAGGTTCCCTTCCGCATCCAGATACTGAATCTCCTCATCTCTTTGTATTCTGCTCAGCACAATTTTAGTATCATTCTGGCGGACCTGGATCGCGGCCCTGCTTCCGGCAGAATATGCGAATGCATGCACTTTGGCATTCAGTTTCCCGGAGTCATATTGAATATTGGGATCCTGAAGGCTTTGAAGAATTATGGCTCCGTTATGCAGTCCCACCATCATTCTTGTAGCGTCATAAAGCCCCCATCCGGCAATCTCATCCGGATACTGTACTTTTAATATTTCTTCAAACGTATCTGTATCCAGCAGAAGAATCATAGAGTTCAACGTGACAGCCAGCACATCCCTGCCGGCCCCATCCAGCTTTATGCGCTTCGGACACATGCCTGACGCGCTCTCCCTGCTAAAATCCACCATTCCTTCCACGCTTCGGATGGACTTCCCAATATCACAGTCATATACCGCTACCTTGTAACGGTTCTCTGCTTCAAAATATTCGCTATCTCCAAGCATCTCATATTGTAGCGCCGCAAGATGCCTGTCATCCAGAAAACACAGTTCTTTGGCATCTTTCGCCTCCATCATTTGCACATCCCCATCTTCCAGAGACAGGAGGTAAAGGCCGCAGAATTTATCTGCGTTATCATCTGTCTCAAATTTATTTCTGGTTTCCCCCAAAGCCAGAAGCGTGCCTGCTTCATTTATAACGGCAGCATTGAGCCGCCCCAGCCCGCGTTCCTTCGCTTCTTCCAACTCCTGCTCCAAAAGGATAGTGCCATCCACTGCATCATACACAGAGACCCATGTGGCTTCACATACTGCCAGCTGCTTCCCGTTGGATACGCATTGACCGTCTTCATACCCACTGAATTCCTTACTTAGCCGCTTCTCCCAAAGAGTCTCCCCCGACTTGATATCCGCCACATACACCTTGCTTTCGGTAGCCATTGCAATTCTATTCTCCGTCACAAAGCATCCATTCTTAACAACATCTTTTTCCTGAGGCTCCGTCTTCCAGAGGCATTTGCCGCTTTCCACATCAAACACATATGCCTCGCCTCCCTCGTCTATAGCGAGATAGTAGTTTTCGTCAGGACTTAGTCCCCCTTGTTCACCGGTGCCATATTCGGTCTCCATAATCTGATCCGGACTTAAGTCAGCCGTATTCGTATACTGGTATGAATACAGCGCATTGTTAAGGGCATACATTGCTTCCGGCGCCAAGGGCCCGTTCTCATTCTCTTTTGACAATGCTTCCACAGCCGTCTTAAGCGCTCCGACCCGGTCTCCCGACGCAAGCAGTTCGCCGGATGTCTTAGACAGGTACCTGGCCTGATTGACCATTGCTTTTTCATACTGTTCTTTCACCTTTGATTCCTGATGCAGCGCATAGAGCGCAAATGCCAGGAGCAGGCAGAAGATTATCCCTGCGATTGCCCCGGCCCTCTTCAGCATGTATTCCCGGTGCCTCTGCCGCAGGTCATCATAACTGCAAGAGACTATCGGCGCAATAATGCGAAGCAATTCCTTTTTAAGATTCCGGATGATCTCCGTTTCGGATCTGCCACGGATGTCTGCCGCAAGCGGTTCCACCGGAACCTTTACCAGGTGCTCTATCCCATCTTCGTCCTTTGCCGTCTTCTCAACATAACGCAGCTGCTCCGGGAACACCTCTCCAGGCTCTCCTTCCAAAAGTATCAGGATGATCCGGTTCTTATCATGAGTCTTTAGGAATTCCTCCACTTCTTTCTGCACCCACTCTGACCGGCAGGATTCCTTTGAGCATATCAGCAATAGATACTCCGCATTTTGCAGTGCCTGCCGGATGTTTTCCGTCAAGTCATTGGTGGGCGTTAGTTCGTCCATATCGCGGAAGATTCTATGAATCCGCTTTTTTCCGCTGGTCGCCTGAATCTTTCCGGGAATCCGGTAATGTTCCAGCATACGGTGCAGCCGCATTGCCACCAGAGAGTCTAATTCCTGATGTTTATAACTGATAAATGCGTCATATTGTCTCTCTTTGTCCATCTTGTCCTACCCATTCCTCTAATATATCCCCTAAGTTTCTTTTTCTTAGTTCCTCCCGGTTGATATAGCGCACGCCCATGGTTTTTGCCCTTGCCGCGATCCGTCCATCCCGCTCGCAGACCGCCTTTTCGTTGGAGCACACCAGTGCCGCTTTCGCCTCTATTCCAAACCGGGAAGCCAGATACTGTATCATGTAGAGGCTCTCTTCAGAAGGTTCCTCTGTCCGCGCCATTATAAATAATGGATGGATTCCACTCACCGCGACGATATCCACTTGCTCTGCAATCCATTCATTCTCCTCCATATCTGTATTCCACTCAAGCCTGGTACTGCTCTTGACATCCTGAAAGCGCCCAGCGCGCCGGATACTGTCATAAATATACGCGCGCAGCACGCCGTCTTCTTCTATCAAGCTGCGGCAAACCCCAAAAGAAGTATAGAAGAACCCTACGCCCGTTTCCAATTCGAGTTTCTTGACCAGTCCATATGACGCAAGTCTTTCAAGGCCTCTTTTTGCCGCTTCCCCCATAGGGCCGGCTGGAAGATTCCCTCGCACATCCAGCCGTGTTAAGATGATTCGATAGTTTCCATCCTTTGCTTCCTTCATCTCTATCCGGATTCTTCCCGCGCATGCCTCCGTCTGTGCGTATAATGTCTTGACCTCTTCAAGTATGGCAGGATAGAAGGATGCGATTTGAATATGAACATCTTCCCCCAGGTCAGTCTCGTCTCTTTTATATTCCGCAATAAGCCCTGATTCATTTAGCCTGGAGATCATCTGATGCAGCCCAGTCTTCATCAGGAATCCTTCCAGCAGATATTCATCCCAGTATGCGGCCGCTTCTGCCTTCCTTCCACAGAGCAGCATCTTCTCTTCGAAACTCATATCTTTTAAGAATCCAGCAAATTGCCTCCACTCTTCCTGCGTATCAAATTCCTGATAGCATTTCCAGAGGTGTTCCACCTCTTTCTGAGGCATCGTTGTCCGGCTTGCGCCGATTGCCGTCTCGCGGATGCCGTACAGGCAGTATGCCTCATTTACCGATAGCGTCCGTTCTCCTGCATAATACTCCGCCTGCGGGCACAGATAGATGTTCTGAAACCGTCCGTCCCGATACATATGAAGGGGCATATCCTCCTCATACGCATGCCTGCTGATGATCGAGGCGAGATATGCCGATGTCCCGGTAATGTCTGCGGAGGCCCCATCCCCCAGGCTGTGGGCCAGAAGCCGATATTCCGCCGCATTTCGGATGACTGCGCAGGAAACCTTTGTATGGATCTTCCGCATCTTCATAAACGCCCTGATATTCTCGATCTCCTTATGGATATCGTATTCGCTTACATAGACGACCTGTTCCGGTTCCATGTACATCGCATAGATAATATTATCCCCCGGCTGCTGGCTCCATCCTTTTATAATCGTTCTGGAAACGCTTCCATGAATCAAAAGATAGGGAAGATAGTCTATGATCAGGCGATCCATCTCCTTATAGTCCCGGTTGCTGTAATATTCCTGATAGGCTGCCGCTGCCTCCTTGATCTCTTCCATAAGCCGCAAGGCATGGCCATTATGACCTTCTTCTACCTCCTCCTTTGTTCTTTGGAATTGGTCCTTCCATATTAACATCACATTGTCCGTATTCTGATCCAGCTTGATCATCGTATCTTTGAATCTTTCCCATGTTTCCGGCAGTTTCTGGTCCCAGTCTTCATAGGAACTCTCAATTTCCCCAAAACGCTCCCGGATGATTTTCCTGCTAAGACCGCATAATTCTTTCGCCCTTGAATGCAGCTTAAGGGAAATCTGATCCAGACATTCTGTCATGCAAGGGTGGAGTTTCCGAGCTGCGTCTTTAAAACTGCCGTCATTGTGGAGCGTCACCTTATCCATTTCATCTGCATCATACATATCCCAGCCGCGCATGACGCTGCAAGCCATCCACCTGCGATGTTCCAGATGTGCCAGACGGCTGTACAGTGTCAAATCCTCCTTAGGCTTAAGCACCTTCTCATAAAATGCAGCCGCTGCTTTTTCGCTGTCTTCTTCAAAGATGCCGCAAGACGCCAGCTTGCATTCTATATGCATCGCGCTTTCAAGGGATGACTGATAATTATAGAGATTGCGGCAAAACCTCTCATAATCAGACGGACAGCGTTCATCCAGCATCTTATCGTATATCCGGTTGATCTGAAACGCTGTCTTTGTCAAATTCTTATAGATCTCCTCATCTTCTGCGGCAAATTCATCATCCAGGCAGCCTATGAAAACCTCCCCCGCTCCTTCTTCCTTCAGACGCCTGCTAATCCGGTCCGCGTACATGCGATTCCGATCTGAATTGTCATCTGCAAGCAGGCAGTACTTTGCCCCCTTTGCTTCTTCTGGTGTTCGGATAAAAAAGACTTCTGCAAACGGCTGTTCCACCAGACCATATTTGCCCGTCTCATTCGATCCATCCAGCACCGTCATCTTCGGAAGGGCGGGACAGCGCGATATCATCGCTTTCTTTCTTTTCTCCGGGCTTATGCAGGCCCAATAGATGCGAAGCCCATAATCCAGCACCTGTCCGCAGCATCCATAGATCAGGCGGAATAGCTGGGATGCCCGCTCTCCTTCTCCGACGATCAAAACCGATATTTTTTTATCCGCTGATGCATACTGGTAGGGAGGATATTTTTTCATCAGGCACAGCGCTCTCTTTAGAATTTTTGCCGTCTCGATCTTCTCTTCCACAGGCCTGGCAATCTTTATAATCTTCTCCAGCTGCGCTTTTAGTTCCTCCATAGATGCATATCGCCCTTTCATGAAGTCGCAGATCGTATGCTTGAAAAAGGAGGAAAGCTCATTCTCCAACTCCTTCTTCTTATCCCCATACTCTTCCAGAAGGCCTCCAAAATCGTATCTGGCCGCGTATTTTGACTCATTAAAATGGATTCCCCGCTTAAATATGCGGCCAAAAACCATCGCTCCAATAGAATAGTAGTCTGATGCCTCCGATATGCGGCTTCTTTTGTCCGCCCGGACCTCCAGCGCGGAAGTTTCTTTGGAGCATCCGATCAGAATGCTTTCATCGCCCAGTTCTTCCTTGCGTACCACATTGTCAAAATCAATCAGCTTGATGTAGTCTTTCGTCTGCGACAATACGAATATATTCTCCGGCTTAATATCCAGATGCAGATAGCCGATCTTGTGGTATTTTTCTACTGCCCTGGCTGTCGCAAGTGCAACGGCACAGATTTGGGACAGGGTCTCCTCCTTTATCTCGTCATAGCACTTTCCCTCATCATAAGACATAAACCAATAGAGGGAGTCGCCTCCCCCGTATAATTCTCCGTAATTTGGCATTTCGTTACGGGCCTCCTGCATCCTGACATGCAGATCCTTCATGACTTCATACCCGTTCAGGAACCGCCTTCTAAGCACAGGCACCATTTCCTTGCATCCATATTCCGGATTATAGAAAAGCATCTTCCCCTCCCGCGAGAACATATATCCCTTTCCTGTTGCCTGCGCCGGATAGAACTCCTTCAGCCTTCCAATCATGCCATTGGGACATTCCACCTCATAGGCGATGCAGATTCCGCCTTTTCCAATTACCTTTCTGATTGTGAATGCCTCAAATCCTTCCTGCCCCTGCCTCTGTAATTCTATGACCATGCCTGGTTCCAATGCTTTCCGCGCCATATCCTGCCTACTGCCTTTCCTATTATTTCTTTAGTAGTTCCATATCCTGCCTGTCTGCCGATAAGACCTTTTCATAGTCTTCCGGCAGAAGCAAATCCAGTTCTTCCTTATGCCTTAGATAAAATTCTCCCGCCTGTCCAAGACTATTATCTGCCGCTTCCTGTTTCCCCATTTTTGCCAGGATCACGCCTCTGTCATGGCGAATCCACAGCTGCTGCCATGGCATCCGGAATTCCTCTTCCCGCAGCGCCGTCTCGCTTAACTCAAGATATCTCAGGCATTCCTCATAATTTCCCTGCTTATAGCTTAACAGTTCATAATGCCTGTTTTCTTCCAATACCGCTTCCAGTATGATTTCCTTCCAGAAATCGCCCGGCCTGTCATCATTCAGGGAGCACAGGAGAAAGTTCTCAAACTTGTTCGTGATATTGATGGGCGGCATATTGGCATCTTCCAATATTTCATTCATCTCATCAAAAAATACTTTGACACGCTCGGCGCCCTCTAGTTCCAGGTTTTCATCAATGGTAATGAAATTAAAATAATATAGAAGAACCAGCTGGTGCTTGGTTACTGCCTTCTTCCGACTATTAAGCTCGCTTAGCTTGGTGCTGCTGAGGATTTTCGTCTTAATACTCCTAACGCGATGCTCCCAGATGGCTCCCGCCGCATTTCCGGCCAGCTTATCCAGGGTATCCGCTTTTTTTCTTTCATCTTTTTGGTCAAGTACGATGTCCGGGAAGAACTCCACAAGCATTTTTCTTAGGAATTCGCTTTTATTGTTCGTCCGCCGTGCATTGTTGCCCCCTTCGTCGGCATATTCATCCACGTTGCCAAAGAGTTCGACCAGTTCTTTCTGAATCTCATCAAAGACCCGATAAGCAGATCTGCTGGAGCCAATCAGATATCCGGCATTGTCATCCAGAAACTCAAACAGGCTCTTTTCATCATTCAGATTATGTATCTTTGCCAAGGCAAGCCTTGTATAGTCGTTTTCCCTGCCTCTATGCCTGTCATAACTATCCATCACTTGATCCAATTCCATAAAGGTATTCTTTTTATTCCGGAGGCAGTATACGTACACAATTTCTTCCATCCTGCGCGGGTCCGGCCTTTGGATCCCGTCTGATGACACGCTCGCCAGAATCTGGGAAAATATAGGATAGTCCATCCCCAGTGCAAATGCGATTCTATAAAGAATCTCTCTTTTGCATTCTTCCTGCTTCAGATAATTCCGGATATCCTGTCTTTGCACCCATTCCAGCGTCCGGTAGTTTTTCCGTTCTCCATTATTATGCCTTTCTATGATCATAAAAAGGTCTACATATTTCTCAACATCCAGATACAGGATATCATCATAGGCAATATTCTCTTCCAATTCATATTTGTCCAGCTTGTAATTCTTTGCCTTGTATTCCTTTACTTGCTCTATCGCCCGGCTTCTGGCCAGTTCCAATGCATCATTGCCCTCATCATAGTTAAAAATATTGTAATCAAAGACTTCTATCGTGGACATTCCATTCTTATCTTCTATCTCGAATCGGTACTTTCTGTCTTGCTCCAGATAAGTACATTTCACCTGGGGAATTTTCCTTGCCGCGTCTTTGCACAGATATCTGCGCAGGACAAACCCCAGCGTGATATTATTCTTGGAGTTATTTAAAAAATTCAAGATTTCTCTGGGATCATCTCCAAGATCATCCCACTGCTGCTCCAAACTTGCCAGATTACTTTCTCCATAACTATCCAGACAATAAGGCATCTCAACTTCCTCCTTGGTAACCGTGCTTTTCTTCTATTATACAAAACTTTCCATATAAATTCCACAATTAGCCAGATTCGCCCGTTCCATCACGATAATGCTAAAATCGTCCCTTCTATTTCCTTCTTCTTTTTCTTCGCAGCCCAGCCTTTTCATCTGAAAATTTCCATCCTCTGTCATCCTGTTCATCATTCTAAGGAACTTTCTCTCCGTTCGAAATTTGTCTTTCATGCCATCCGACAGGATGACGAAGCCATCCCATTTTGAAGCGTCTCCTCTTCCTATCTTGATGTATCCCTCTATATTTTCATCCACCGTAAGATACGCAGTATATCCGCCAAAACTATTTAGCGGCCTGGATATAATCTTGGCTTTGTCCTGATTCCATGCTCCTATACAGCCATCGCCCAGGTTCAGGCTGACATATCGCTCCTGGTCCACCGCTATCATGCAGAGCGTGGATGCATAATCCAGCGCGTCTGCTTCCATAATCCCGGACAGGCCGCTAAGCCATATCCGTATCTTGTCAGCTACATTTTTTGCTGCCTTCTCATACTTTGCCATATATAATTCTTCAAAATATTCCGTAAGATAGTTGGCAATCCCTTCAATCAATAACTTTCCCCCAATATCCGAAGCTTTGGATTCGCTGCATCCATCTGCCACGCCAATCACTGCGATTCCATTTTTTGATGTATAACAGATACGGTCCTGGCCCATAGGGAGGTTTTCCTCATGGCATTTCCCTGTCATTTGAATTCCCTTTACTCTCCAGCTCATTTATCTACGCTCCCGTCTTTTTATTCTTCCGTTCATACTATCAGAATAAACCGTTCATTTTTTTTCTGGATTTTTGTCAGAATGGACGAAATCGCCAAAATAAAAGAGAGACTTCAAAAATTGAAATCTCTCCTTCTCACGCAATCATTCATTTATACTTTCTATACGCTATATCTCTACTCGCAATGGTGTCCGCACTCGCCATGTCCATGTCCGCCGCAGTCTCCATGGCTGTGGTCATGATGCGTGCACATCGTGTCCGGATCATAGTTCAAGGTTCCGGCCAGATAGGACTCTACCTGCGCATCTGCGTCTCCCTGCGCGCCCGGGAACAGTTTGATGCCTGCCTCTGCCAGCGCATTCCTTGCGCCGCCGCCGATACCTCCGCAGATCAGCACGTCAATATTGCCATTTGCCAGGAATCCGGCTAATGCGCCATGGCCCTGCCCATTGGTATCTACAACTTGGCTTCCCGTAATCTTTCCGTCCTCGACATCATATACCTTGAACTGTTCCGTATGTCCGAAATGCTGGAATACCTGTCCATTTTCATAAGTTACCGCTATCTTCATATGTCTTCTCTCCTTTTCCATACCTGGGGTTTCTGAATGACATTCTGCCAATCCATTTAAAGAACAGTCAGAAGTCTTTTCTTTCACTGCTGCCCTATGACTTAATTCATAGTCTCCGCCTTCGATCTGAAGACTGATTCCTTCCACAAGGAATCTTGCCAGTTTCTTGCGTGCTTCTGCATACAGCATCTGCACCGTCGCTCTGCTTACTTCCATCTGCCGTGCGCATTCTTCCTGAGTATAGGCCATATAGTCAATCAGGCGGATGCATTCGTACTCTTCCACCTTCATATTGATTCCATATTCCGTCTCAGTCCCTCTGGAAATAAAATGGCTGTTCTGCGGCATCTTTAAGACTCGCTTTTTTTTCCCTGTTCTTGGCATTCGCCCTCTCCTTTATTAGCATATGTCAATATAATCATTATATGCACTTTATTAGCATATGTCAATAATAAATCCAATAAATTACGCCATCCATCTAGCCTGCATTGCGTATCAGTCTCTCTACCATAGCCTGGACATCCAGAACCGTGACTAATCCTTCCTCCACCGCATATATTTCCCTCTCGATGGCGATGTCTTCGCTCTCTTTTGCAGCCTGGCTTTTAATCCTCTGCCCTTCTTCCGGCGTTATGATGGAGAGGCCATCGGTAACGCACAGCCCCATATAGTACTTTCCGGTTTTTAAGATTATCACGAGCGGAAGAAACTCCTGCTCTTCATCCTCCTCTTTTTTAGACAAGATCGGGACTATCATTCCTTTATAATTGCACAGGCCGATAAAATGCTCCGGAAGGCATGGAATCTTTGACATCTGTATATCCCGGCAAATCTCTGCCACATATTGAAAATCAATGGCATATTTCTTGTCGTCTCCATTCAGGCACAGCAGTTCCCTGCCGCTATCATTTTCCATCCTGTCACTCCCTTTCGTACCTGCTTATCACCAATTCCGTATCCAGGGCCGCGCATATCTTTCCATTTCCCATGACGCTCAGCCCGCCGATGCCGGTATTTCTGAAATTCCCGCCAAACAATGGTGGCAGAGGCTTGATTACCACCCTCTTCTGCTCATACATGGAATCCACAAGAATGCACCCCTCCGCATCACTACTGTTTAGATAGATTACGATTGCCGTATCCGGAGTATCTCCTGGAAGATTAAAAAACTGCCGAAGATTTATGAATGGAACCATCCGGTCTTCAAAACGTATATAATCTTTTCCATGAATCTTCTGCACATCCTGCCTGCATTCTTTATACTCCATAAACCGGAATACATGACGGGCCGGCATAGAGAACCGGCAGTCCTCTACTTTAAACCGTATACATTCTACCGTTGCCAGCGTTAGCGGAAGGACCATGATAAACGTTGTGCCCTTGCCTTCCTCGCTCTGTATCCTGATATGCCCTCCGGCATTTTCTATAATATTCTGGACCACGTCCAGGCCTACGCCTCTTCCGGAATACTCCGTTACCTCCGAATTCGTTGTAAACCCTGGTAACAGTATGAATTCGCATAGTTCCCGAAAGTCATAGTCTTCCTCCGGTCTTTTAAATAATCCCTTTTCCCGCGCTCTCTGTCTTATGGCCTCCTCGCTGATGCCTCTCCCGTCATCTCCCACGGATATCCGAAGCTCGCCGATCGTGCTTTCCACCTCGAATCGAACCTTTCCTTTTCTTGGCTTTCCGGCAGACTCACGCTCCTGCGGCGGCTCGATGCCATGGTCTACGGCATTTCTCATAATATGCATCAGTGACTCCGAGATATATTCTACAACGCTCTTATCAGCCTCCACATCACTGCAGTTTACTACTAATTCTGCTTCCTTATTCTGGTCTCTTAAGATATCCCGAAAGACCCTGCGAAGCTTAGGTATGATCCTGCTTACCGGCACCATCCTGGTCTCCATGACGGTGCGCTCCACTTCTCCTATGAGGCGGCTGATATGGCGGGCGCTGCCCTCCAATAATTCCGTATTTCCGCTTTTTTCCAATTCCGATTCCAGCGTCAGCATATGGATCATCAGCTCGCCCGCCAGATTCTGCAATTTATCAAGCCTGTCCGCGCGCACATTTAAAAAATCATTTTCCTTGCTCTCGCCGTCCTCCTGCTTATTATCCGCGGCAGGCTTGGCTGCCTGCTCCTCTTTATCATAAACGACCTCGCAGCCCGCCACAAACAGGCCGTGCTTCAAAGTCTCAATCACTTCATCCTTTTTACTGCTCTTAAATAATATCCAGATTCCATTTTCCGCTATATATTCCGAACAATTCTGGTCTCTTTCCGGATTCTTCGGATAACTTTCCATACTCTCGCACATGCTGCTAATTTGACGAATCAGCATATATGCCCTTACATTCTCCATGCGGCAGCCTTTTTCAAGGCTTACCCTGGCCAGGGTTCCCGCTCTGCCTTCCAGTGCATCCGGTATCCTGATGCTGTCTGGATTCCCGCTTTCCCCTTCCTTTTCAATTGGTTCTGCAACTTCCGGTTCCGGCGCTTCAGCCTTCTCCTTTTCTGACTCGAGGTACTGTATTGTATCCTTCTCTATCTCGTCTGCGCTATTGGGGCTATAGTCGTCTGCTGCCATGCAGTCCATCTCATTCTCTATGAAGTCCAGCGCCCGAAAGAGAAGATCAAAAAGTTCCGGCTCTGCCTGCACGCTTCCCCCCTGCTGCTCTCTATAGTATGCAAAAAGATCCTCAAGCTTATGTGCCATAGATGCCAGATCCTTAAGCCCCATCATAGCCGACGACCCTTTTATCGTGTGCATGACCCGGAAGATATTGCGAATATCTTCCTCCGTAAAAGTATTATTTTTTTCTGCCTCTAATAAGACCGCGCTTAGCTGCTCGGTCAGCTGCTTTGTCTCCAGCAGGTATACTTCCAGCATTTCTTCCATTTCTGAATCAAAATACCCCATCTACATCTCCGCCACTTCTTTTATGCTATCGTACCAGACACTGCGGTTTTTCCCATTCCGCTTGCCATAATAGAGCGCCTTATCGGCACAGTTTATGTTTTCCTCAATCCCTTCTTCTTCCTGATATACTTGGAGGCCAAGCGTAACCGTACAAAAGAATTCCTGATCCTCGTGAACAATCTTGAAATGTTCGACATCTGTCCGAATCTGCTCGCTCAGCCGATATGCCTCATCGGCCGTAACATCAAAAAGGACGATCAGAAATTCTTCGCCGCCCCAGCGGATTACCTTGTATTTTCTGCATATCGCCTCAAATATATTGGCAATGCATACCAGCGTCATATCCCCTGCTTCATGGCCATATGTATCATTCACCTTTTTAAAATCATCGATATCTGCCAGTATCAGCACATTTTTCTTTTCTTCCGCCGAATGATCCTTGATATCATCCGACAGATCGCCGATTACGTATCTGCGGTTATAAAGGCCTGTAAGGCCATCACGGAAGGCCATATAGTTTAATTTTTCCATGCTGGTGCGAAGTTCCTGATTCTGCGCGTTTAACTCATCCTTCTGCTGTTTCAGCTGCAGATGAATATTAACCCTTGACTGCAGTTCGGCATGGACAAACGGCTTTTTGATATAATCATAGGCGCCTACGCCGAACCCCTTGATCACATCTTCATCTTTATCCTTTGATGTCAGAAAGATAATCGTGGCGTTATTCTGGTCAACCTCTTTTAGCCTGCCAAACAGCTCGTATCCATCCGTATCCGGCAGCACCACATCCAGCAGGATCAGATCGGGCTGATACTGTGCGATCCTCTCCATGGCTTCCTCTCCATTATGTGCTTCGCAGATGAATACTTCGTCCCCAAGCGCTTTCTTAATTTCCTTGCATATCAGCAGGCTGTCATCTATTACCATTACAACCTGTTTATTTTTCGTGCTCATAATTGCCCCTCCGTAGTTACTCATATTACAATGGTTGTCTTTTTTATTGTACTTACCTGAATTCTTCCATCCTCGGCATGAAAGAATACGGTACGTCCATAGTTTTTTCCTGTATCTTCTGCCAGTATCGACACCCCTTCTTTATGAAGGGCCTCCTTTGCCGCCATAACGTTCCTGGCTCCAATCTCCATATCTCTTTCCCGTGTCTTAAACATCCTGGCTCCGCCAACAAGTTTGGCCGTAATCTGCTTTTTCTCTGCCCCGCTATTCACCATCGCCCGAATCAGTTCTGATGCCCCTTCTCTTGCGAACTTATATGGATTCCCTTGATCCACCGCATCTTCTTTCCTGGGCAGAATAGCATGGGCCATGCCTGCTATCTTATTCTTGGGATCGTACAGGCAGATCGCCACGCAGGATCCAAGCGCATAAGATGCCAGAACCTGCGTTTTTCTGGCTATCTTTCCTTCCGCAATGCCTACCATGATTTTATCCATATGCTACTCCCTGGACTTAAGGACGACCGTTTCCAGCGCCTCTAGTTCTGGAAAAAATAGTATCCTGCCGATAAACGACTCGCCATCTATATAGAATGTATTCTCGATCAAGAGTATGTCATCGCTGGCCTGAGCGATTCTACTGAGCGGGGCGCTAAGTATCGCTCCTCCCATATCTATGCACAGGCTCGGGACCGATACGTCTATCTCAATTTCCAGCAGCTGCGATAGCGCGCGGATATACGATCCGCATACGATATTGCCGAGTTCGCAGATGAGCGACTCCTCCATCTCGCTTAGTCCGCCAAGCCCCTTTATGTCAGAGTCCAGAATAGCATTCAGCACGTATTCGGTAAATGTCTCATCCAGCAGAAAGAGAAATATTCCGCTGATATCTCCGGATATCTCCACCAGTATGCCTGTCTGCACCTCTTCCGTATGCCCAATGGCATCAAAGAGCTTCTGATACTTTACGATGCTCACGCCCGGGCTTCTGATATCAACCTGGCATCCCATCATCTGCGCCAGCGATGTGACAGCATTGCCCGTTCCTATATTCCCCATCTCTCTTAGCAGATCTCTTGCAGATTCGTCAAGATCCGAATAATTCTTCATATCGCTTCTCCTCTTAGATTTCGAATCTTTCCACCAGTTCCTTTAATATCTGAGCCTGAGCGGAAAGTTCTTCGCTTGCTGCCGCGCTTTCCTGGGACATCGCGGAATTCCCCTGCACGATCTCTGATATCAGCTCGACGCTCTTTCGAATCTGAATGATCGCATCGGACTGCTGCGTGGAAGCCTCTGATATCACTTCTACTTTCCGCTTCACTTCCTGCGCGCCTTCCACAGATTCCTGCATCTTGCTTACTGCCGCATCAACCACCTTCTGGCCAGCCTCCACGGCGTCCGCATTGCGCACGATCAGTTCTGATGTCAGTTTGGAGGCCTCTGCGGTCTTAGCTGCAAGCCGCCTGACCTCTCCTGCCACGACAGAGAATCCCCTGCCGGCCTCGCCAGCCCTTGCTGCTTCTACTGACGCATTCAGAGCCAGTATATTCGTCTGGAAGGCAATGTCCTCGATTTCACTTACGATCTTGGTTATTTCTCTTGAATTCTGCTTAATCTGATTGATGGAACCCAGCAGTTCCTGCATCTGCCTATTATTCTCCACCAGGCTCTCGCCCACTTTATTGGCAAGCATGCTTGACTTTACGGCCACATCGGCATTATTCTTCACGCCGTCCGATATCTCATTTATGCTGGCCGCCAATTCTTCAATAGATCCAGCCTGCTCAGAGGCTCCTCTGGCAAGCGCCTGGGCATTGTTGGATACCTGCTCGGCTCCGCCTGCAACCTGTTCCGCGCTTCCTCCGATCTGCTGCATAGAATCTGAAAGCAGCGCTGCGATCTCTTCCATGCCCTCTCTGACCTTCTCAAAATCCCCGGCAAACTTTACTTCTGTATGGTATTTCAGTTCGCCTTTTCCAAGCGCCCCCAGTCCCCTTCTGATCTCCGCAACATAGGAATTTAAAGTCTGCGCGGTATTTCTGATATTTTCGGAGAGTTCTCCAAGTTCATCCCGCGCCGTATATCCAATATTGATATTCAGCTGGCCGCTGGCAATCTCGTTGGCGGCTTTTTGCACCTCCTTGACAGGTTCCGTAATGCTTTTGCAAATCGCTATGCACAGGATGATTGTCATTATAATGCATGCCACTGCGAGAATCAGGAATATGATAATGGTATTGACGCTGGAATTCTGGCTGCCCACCAGTTTATCCTGCGCATCTGACAGCGAAAGTTCTACCACCTCTGACAGCGTTTCTTTTACCGTCTCGACTTTGGGATTGTAGACGCTAAGATAATTCTGGTACGCCTCCTCGTCCTTCCCTTCTTCCAGCAGTTCCATGACCGCGGCCCTAACCGGCGTCAATTCGTTCATCTGCTGCACCAATGCATCTACCTGGTCCTGTCCGCTCACATATCCGCTGGCCAGATTCTCCAGTTCCTTCTGATTTTGTTCTATGAGTTCCCGAGTCTTCTCCAAATTGGCATTGTTACTGTCCACTCCGTCCGTAGTAGCCATGATGAGGATATTCCTGTTTATGACCTGCATATCCGCAATAATCTTAAGAGACGACTCTACGTTTGCAAACGGCCCGTAATACAGGCTCTCTATTTTCTCGGACATATTCCGGATATTCAGTACCGCCGTTGCTACCGTAACGATATATAGAATAATAATGCTTATGAAAGCGACAGCTAATTTTCTGCCAACTTTCAAATTCCTGAATCTTTTTCTCATATGCCACCCCTTAATTTTCCGGCTGTCCGATTACGCTGCGTATCGTCGCTTCAAACTCATTTTTTTCAAAGGGTTTTACGATAAATCCCATTGCGCCCATTTCTAATGACTTGATGATCATGCTCTGCTGCCCGATTGCCGAACACATGATGACTTTGGCCTCGGGATCTGTCTTAAGTATCTCCTCCAAAGCCTCCAGCCCCGTCATTTCCGGCATCGTGATATCCATAAGTACCAGCCCCGGGCGATTTTTGATAAATAACTCTACCGCCTCGGCGCCATTTGCCGCCTCGACGATATCGGTCATCCCGCATTCAGCCAGATGCTTGCGGATTACTTTCCTCATAAACATTGCATCATCTGCAATCAATACTTGTGTCTGCATAATTACTCCCTTCCCCTATGCATTTGATAGATTTTTATATATAGCAGGATGTACTGTCTTAAGACTTGACTCTTCTGCCGAGAGCAGTTCTGAATGTCCGATAAGCAGATAGCCTCCGGGCTTGAGATGCCGCTCCAAGGATGATATCAGCTTCCGTCTGGAAGCCTTATCGAAATAAATCATCACGTTACGGCATAAGATTAGATCAAACTTCTTCTCCTGAGGAAATTCCTCCATCAGGTTATGCTTCATGAATGTAATGTTATATTTCAGCCTCTCGTCAATCCCAAAATGCTTTTCATCAACAATGTAGCAGTATTCCTGCTGCCATTCTTTCGGCAAACTGTCCCACTCCCGCATCGGATAGACAGCCTCCTGTGCCTGTCTCAGGACTTCGCCTGACAGATCTGTTGCCAGAATCCTTGTCGATGGCACACCCGGAAAACGCTTCCTATAGTCTGCAAGCGTCATCGCAAGCGTATAGCACTCTTCTCCTGTAGAGCATCCGGCGCACCAGATATTATAAGTTCCATAGTGCCTTCCATCATATGTCTCCGGCAGGATCTCATCCCTTAAAATGGAAAAATGGCTGGGCTCCCTCATGAAATATGTATAATTCGTCGTCAGGCGGTTGATCATCTCTCCCGCCATATCCCCGTCTTTGTCCATTTTAATCAATTCCAGGTACTTTCCATATGAATCAATTCCCCGCTTTTCGAGTTCCCTCGACAGTCTGCACTCGATCAGTACCTGCTTCTTGTCAAGATTAATTCCATAATTCTCGCGGATATATCTCACAATATCCTCGAATTCACTTTCTTTTAGCCTAATCACGTTTCTTTCCCCATACTCCTGGCTGTATCTCTTCCAGAAGTTCTTCACTTATCTCTTCAATGCCTGCATTGCTGGCGGCAATTCCATATAGCATGCCATCCTCTCTTCGCTTCCTTAATATAATGCCGCATTGCGAATCTTCTCGCTTCCCCAGCCTATAATAGATTACCAGGCTTCCCTTATATGGAGAGATGCCCAGGATTTCCCGGTCTCCCTCCGGGATCTCCCAGATGTCAGGCTCCCTGATGATCGCTCCCACATCCTCCGGCAATATGTAGACAGCTTCTTCATCTGTTTTTATGACTATATGCTCCATGCTCTCCCTTTTCCCCTGCTGTTCTTAGTTTCCCAATATCTATGATATAGGCCAGCACATTCTCTTCCATTTCGTTTTTTGTAAATGCCGCGGCCTTCAGATATCCGTTTCTACTGTTTATAATAGGCCTGTCAAGCCTGACAGCCCCGGAATCCTCTATCTCCCTGAAGCCAAGAACCTGATCCGTCACAAGCCCCAGCTGCCTCCCATCGGCTTCCACAATGACGGTATACCGTTCCTTTTTCTCCTCATCCCCCGCCAGAAAGCATACGGGCATATCTTCTCCCGCCTTTTTTTCTTCTGTCACTTTTATAACGCAAAAAAGTGGAACCAGAAAATAGAATTTACCTGACACAACCAGCAAATATATTTGTTTTGTCTCTTCCATTTCCTGTTCCACCCCTTTATCTACACCAATTACCATTATCATACTGTAAATTTCAGAAAAATTCAATATACGCATTGAATATATACCTATAAAAATGGTATAATCCCTTCAATCTATAAGACAACTTTAGAAATAAGGAGGGCGCTATTATGAAACAGGCTTATATTATCCGTTCTGTTATCTACATACTGCTTCAAAGCATCGTCTATGGCTTTGGCAACCCGCTGACTAAGACTGCCTACGAAAGCATTACTCCATTCTGGTGCCTGTTCTTCCGTTTTTTCCTTGCCTTCCTTATCTTCATGCTTTTCTTCGGAAAATCAATTATTAAGCAGTTAAAGTCCGCAAAAATCCTGGATATCCTGCCCGCCAGCCTTTGCATGGCATTTGCCTATATCTGCTGCAACATAGCCCTGTCGCTTACCTCCGCGACAAACGTAGGCTTTCTCATGTCTCTCCCCGTCATCTTTGCGCCTATTCTTTCTACCATTATACTCAAGGAAAGATATGCCTTAAGCCACCTGCCGCTTCAGATCCTGGTGATTGCAGGATTGATTCTTTTATGCATGCAGGGCGGAAGCCTCTCATTCAACAAAGGCGATCTTTTCGCTTTGATGACTGCTTTCTTTATCGCAGGCTCGCTGGTATTTGGCAAGAAATCCCTGGGCACCCATCTGGATCCTATCACGATCTCAGCGACTCAGGCCGGCTGCACCGCCTTATTCAGCCTTATCTTCGCGCTGGTATTTGATGATGTCAGCATAATCGCGCATATTAAGCTGCCTGCCTGGGGCGTAGTCATCTATCTTGCTATATTCTGCACATTTATTGCATACTTGCTTCAGAATTTTGCTTTGTCATGGTCTCCTCCATCCCTGGTTTCCATGGTACAATGCAGCCAGCCGGTGCTTACTGCCATCATTTCCTTTCTTCTTCTTGGCGAAAGGCTTGGTACGCTTGGCTTGATCGGCGCATTCATCATCCTCGCGTGCACGCTGGCTGAAAGCATTAAGAGCCGGAATGAGAGCAGGGATTAGCGCTTCCTGCTTTCAAAATATATAAACTGCTCGATGGAGTCCAGAATATCCTTGAAATCTTCTTTTGGCGCCAGATCAATATACTTTTTCAGGATCTCTTCTTCATTTCCTTTATATCTTCCATAGAAAATATCATAGAGGTTATGCCCGCGCATATAGATCTTGATTTCTTCCATATGGCTTTTCATATCCTGTATCGTCAGCAGATCCTTTCCAAGAATCTCCAAAAGTCTTTTTCCGCTTTTTATTTTATGCAAATATTCGTTCCATTTTTCAAAGAGAATCTCATAAAAGGCTTCTTCCGACTTTATGATCCCGAGTTTCTCCATTACCAGAGGGTTCAGGAAATAGTTCTCAAAGGAATAATATTTTAGCACCAGCACATTTCTCTTCGTTACCCGGGGCAGACGGTCAATATCTTCCGAATTTCTCTCCTCATAATATCTGCATAGCTGATTCTTCAGCATATCGCTGTCCTTGCCATCCCCGTCCCGTATCATCAGAAAATTATCCTTCAGGTAGATCTGGTTCATATACTTTAAGTTGGCGTACGTCTTAATATTCGTGCAGCTATTCGTGGTAATGATGGCAATCCTCGACAGGTTCCCCTCTTCATCATACGTCTCGGAATAATATTTCTTGATCAGCAGAGGAAGGCGGCTCTTATCCTGCTTTCCTTCCACGATAAACACAAAGTTTACATTCATCAGATCATTGGCGGAATATCCCAGATCATCCAGGACCGCACTGATATCCGTCTTTTCACAGACCTGGGAATATCCATCCTCGCCAATTACGACCTGGCGGATCTGACGGCTATTAAAATTAGCCAGAAGATTAGGGGAATGCGTGGAAAATATTACCTGGCTGCTCCTGGAGAGACGGTATAGTATCTCGCCTGAGACTTTCTGAAGCTTGGGATGCAGGAATATCTCCGGATCTTCTGCCATGATCACATCCCCTGCCTGCTCTTCCTGTTCCTCATAGGTCTCCAGAAGAGACAGCATATAGATGCTTCGCATTCCCTTGCCCATACAGTTTACCGGCCTTCGCCTGTTCTGCTTCTCATTGTATATCTCCGCTGTGACGGAAAGCATCTTTTCTATATCCCGGTTCATAGAATATAGAATCCTGTCTCTTCCCCCATTTTTGCGGAAGTTCTCATTGACACTCTGGGAAAATGCATCCAGGTTCAGCTGATACAGCTTATAATCCAGCAGTTTGGCGGCTTCAAATGCATTCAGTTCCTCTGTCGTCTTCTGATGAATCAATCCTATGCAGGAAAAGCAATGGTTGCATTCTTTGGCCCGGTCAAACATGCAGCAGCCGGAACGCATCTGCTTGAGGAGTTCATCTTCCTGCATCATAAGCAGGTCATCCTGGAACTGGTCAAGGTTCCTCTGGGTATCCATATAATAAACTTTGGGAAATATCTGAGGGATGTAAGGATTATTCTTCTGGCAGCCATCGCCATATCTTGTCTTCCCATCTCTGTTTACGACGAATTCAAAGGCCAGAATTCCATCCTGATAGGAGGGAATCTTCTCGCAGAAGTCTCTGTGCCAGGCCTCATATCTGCGGTAAGGGCTCACAATTCCTCTTCTGTGAAGCCTCTTAAGATCCTCTTCTTCTATCTTCAGGGATATGCAGATCTCTATATTGGGAAAATCCTCCTGAAAATCTTCCTCTCTCACCACATAGTCGCCGCTCGCCGCTCGGATTGCATCCAGAACGGCCGTCTTGCCGGTGCTATTCTTCCCCACCAGTATCAGAGCATTCTCAATCCCTCCTATATGCATATCTCTTATAGATTTAAAATTCTTTATCCGTAGATCTATAATTCGCATGCTTTGGCCTCCCATTCCAGACTATTTGTAGGAAACCACCTGGATTCCCATATCGCGCGCTATTTGTGCCCAATGCTCTATCTCCTCATCCTTTGGTCTTGCAAATTCCTTCGGAGGAAGCTTCATTCCCAATTCCTTATACTTTCCCTCTCCTAAAGTATGATAAGGCAAAAATTCCAGTTTTGCGCCATTTAATTCATGCCTTATAAACTTTAAAGTTTCCATAATATTCTTATCATCCGTGTTTACTCCATGAATAGCAGGGATTCTAATTACCATTGGTATATGAAGCCCCGCCACCTTGGATGCATTTGATAGTATCTTCTCATTGGATACCCCCGTAAAATGCCGATGTCTTTCCTCATCCATATGCTTCAGATCGTAAAATATCAGATCCATCTTCTTAAAGATATCTTCCACTTCTTCATAATTGAAATATCCACACGTCTCCAGCGCAATGGATATTCCCATATCGTAAAAGGCCCCGGCCAGTTCTCTTAGGAATTCTGCCTGTACGGTAGCCTCCCCGCCAGAGAATGTAACGCCTCCTCCGGAGTTTCGATAGAATATCATCTGCTTCTTTACCTGCTCAATAATCTCCTCTGTCTCCATATATCTGGTCATAGGGTTCCTGATCGTCTGTCCCTCCGGATTCGAACACCATAGACAGCGGAGAGGGCATCCGGCCAAGAATACGTTGGTCCGGATTCCCTCTCCGTCGTTGACAGAGTAATTCTGGAGCTGCATGATATAGCCGCCCATGTAATATCCTCCTGTCTGTTATATATTTTTCAGCCCGGCCATACAGGCTTTTCTTTAGAATTCAGCATGCTCCGTTCTGGCAATGATCGCATCCTGCATCGACTTTGACAGATTCACAAACTGTGTGCTGTATCCTGCCACGCGGACCAGCAGATCCTTATAGTCTTCCGGTCTCTCCTGAGCCTCCCTCAAGATCTTGGAAGACAGGGTGTTAAACTGCACATGGAACGCGCCCAGCGCGAAGAATGCCTGAATCATGGCTCCCAGGTTTGCCTGCCCTCTCTTAGTCGCCACCAGTTCGTGATTGAGCCGCAGATTCAAAAGCGTGCCTCCCGAATGGATCTCTTGGTTCACCTTTGCAGCAGAACGCATCGCGGCAAGCGGCGTGGAGGTATCCGTTCCTACATACGGAGATACGCCCTCGCTGGAAGGCTCCCCATTCTTTCGCCCGCAAGGCGTGGCTGCCAGAACCCGCCCCATCGGTATATAGTTGGAGATCCCCATAAATGCCGTATTAAAAGGAGAACCGAACACATCCTTATACTGATGGATCTCCCGGTAATACCAGTTGGCAATCTCAATAGCAATCTGGTCTACATAATCATCATCATTGCCGTACTTTGGAACGGCCTGGGCTTTGGCCCGAAGTTCTTCAAAGCCCTCCCAGTTGGCAGCAAGCGCTGCGTCCAGTTCCGCCATGGTGGCTGCTTTATCTTCAAATACCAGTTTCTTGATCACCGCAAGGGAATTGGCCACTACAGCTAGGCCGATGCCTGTGATCACCGGTCCCACATTATACTTGGCTCCCCCATTGCTTAGATCCTTTCCATCCTCCAGGCACGCCTCGATGCAGGAGGATAAGAACGGACGAGGCACCATTTCCTGATGAAGCTTCTGAGCCTCCAATGTGGCAATGATCGAATGTTTGCACAGATTCTTAAACTGCTTATAAAAAGCCTCCTTGACCTCTTCGTAAGATTCGAATTCCCGGCAAGGCCTCTCCGAAAGCCCCATCTTCTCTCCTGTCATCCGGCTCTTTCCTTCATTCAGCGCATATTCCAAAGCGCAGCCGAAGTTGACGTTGACCGCCGCGGTCCACTCTCCGGTCTTTCTATAATGAGGAACTACGCACCCGCAGTTGTTCCAGTCCCTGGCATCCTCCGGCTCATATCCGGCATTGATCAGCATCTGATAGCCCACGCTGTCATTGTGGATCGCAGGGAATCCGGTTCCCTTGCTGACCAGGTTGGTCACTGCCGCCAGGAACTCTTGCGGACAGTCCGCATGAACGCGGACGCTAAGCCCCGGCTGGTGCGTCTTTACTTCCTCGGTAGCCTTAAGCGCCATATAAGTAATATCATTGGTGGCATCCAGGCCTTCCCGCGTCCTTCCCCCAACCGTCAGATTCTGGAATTGGTTATAGCCTGCGAAATAATCCGCAGTATTGGCCGAAATCGTCCATACCCATTCCGAATATTTCAGCCATAGGGCGTCGATCAGTTCCTGCGCTTCCTCTGGCGTAATCGTTCCTTGCGTCCGATCCTTCTGATAATAAGGATTCATATACTGGTCGAACCTTCCCGGATTCAAAGACAGCGGGTTCTCCGACAGGATCCCCCCGATCTGGGTGAACCAGACGAACTGGATTGCCTCATAGAAAGTCTCCGGCGGGTTTTCCGGAACCTTTCTGCAGTTTGCCGCAATATTGAGCAGTTCTTCCCTGCGCTTCTCATCCCTCTCCTCCTTTGCCATCAGTTCCGCCGCTTCAGCGTATCGGTTCGCAAACCGGATGATGCCCTCGGAAGTAAGGATTACGGAACGGTAGAAGATAATCTTATCCATATCCTCCGGGGAAGCCTCGTTCAGCATGGAGATCTTCTCCTTCGCTTCCTTGATGATTCCCCCAAAGCCCTTCACGAACAGCACATCCTGATAGTCCGGCGTCACTTCGCCTACCGCCTGCCGCCATTTGGAATCGTTGTCAATGACCCCGGTATCCACGCCAATCTTCCTGGTATCCTCCGGAACCCGGGCAAGAAACGCCTCCTCTAAGGATTTGTCCTTCCAATAAGGAAAGATATTCTCCCGCACGAACTTCCTCTGCTCATCCGTCATCACATAAGGATCCTGGGGACGCTTGTCAAAGTCATCCATCTCCTTGTCTACCCACAGCCAGGAAAACTCCGGCGTCAGGATTCCACATTTGCGGAACTCGCCAATCGCCCCAACGATCAGCTCCCCGTCGAAAATATGTACCGTCAGATTCTCGCAAGTGTCATAGAAGGCCTGCGCCCTCCTGATCGCCACATGCTGTCCCTCCGTCTTCTTGTGCGATTCAGTCCAAAGCTGCGCCCTCTCGCACGAAATGGCTGGCTTTGCGTTAATATAGTTCTGCCGTATTTTTTCAATTCTATCTGTTAACATATGTTTTGCCTCCTTTGAAGGAATGGTTGGGTTACAATTAGTATATTCCTATAACTCGTATTCTTCCATATGCCTCTTATCTTTGATTATAGTATCTTCCTATAGTTATTGCAACAAATAAGCCGTCCACTATCACCGCCTTTTTCTTTAGAATCTTTGTGAATTGAGGGCTGAATCAGCCTTGGATAGATGAATTAAACCTTTAGAAAAAATCTCCTGAGATGAGATTGAATGTACAAAAAACTCCCGGACGCATATGTCCGGGAGTGTCTCCTACTCTATTATACTGTATTGAAGGTATTCATACAGAAGGGTGGTCCCTTCGGCAATCTCGGGAGGCAGCAAGGCTCTTGCCACCATCTTCGGCTCCGCCTGCGGATCCTCTTCATCAAGTCTTCGGAGCATCGCATAATCTCCGTCTATTCTTTCAACCGTGTATTTGCAGGTCAGCATTATGCCTCCTCCTTCCCAAGTTCTATGATCCTCTGGTTCCGGCTTCCCCGGAAGACCAGCGTCACATCTTTCTCCTCTTCGATAAATTCGCCATCCACCAGCACATCGATATAGGAAAGCATCTCTTCCGTCACTTCCGTGTGCACCCTGCCTCCTTCGGGCAGATCCACATCATACAGATAGCCAGTGTAGCACCATATATCCTTGTCAGGATAAGTTTCCCGCACTCTTTTAAGCAGCCCTGCCAGTTCCTTCTGGTTCTCCGGCTCAAACGGCTCCCCGCCAAGAAGCGTAAGGCCCTGAATATAGGAAGGCGCAAGAAGACGGATGATCTCATCTTCCGTCTCCTTCGTATAAGGCATCCCATAGTCAAAGTCCCACGTCTCTTTATTAAAGCATCCCTTGCAATGGTGCCGGCATCCTGACACGAACAGGCTGACCCGGACACCCGGGCCGTCTGCAATATCGCATTCTTTTATATTTCCATAATTCATATTGACACACCTATTCCCACATAATGATTGCAGCCTGTATCTTTATTCCTATACTTTTTAGGCTTCTTCCTACAGATGAAGTACTCTGTCTTTAATCTCCTGGGTGCGTCCCTGATTCCAGAACTGGGTTCCGATATAGCCGCAGGTCCTGCGGGCTACGAACATCTTATTCTGATCGCGGTTTCCGCAGTTCGGGCACTCCCATACGAGTTTTCCGGACTCTTCCTCCGTAATCTTGATCTCTCCATCATAACCGCAGCATTCGCAGTAATCACTCTTCGTATTTAATTCCGCATACATGATATTATTATAAATGAACTGCATCACCGACAGCACGGCAGGAATATTATTCTGCATATTAGGCACTTCGATATAGCTGATAGCGCCTCCTGGAGACAGTTTCTGGAAATCCGCCTCGAATTTTAGCTTCTTGAACGCGTCAATCTCTTCCGATACATGTACATGATAACTATTTGTAATATAATTTTTATCGGTAACTCCCTCTATCATCCCGAATCTCTTCTGTAGGCACTTGGAAAACTTGTAGGTGGTAGACTCCATCGGCGTTCCATACACGGAATAACTGATATTCTCCGCTTCCTTCCACTCCTTGCACTTATCGTTCAGTCTCTGCATAACCTTCAAGGCAAATGGCCTGGCCTGCGGATCCGTATGGGACTTGCCCACCATGCGCATGCACATCTCGTATAGGCCGGCATAGCCCAGGGAAATCGTAGAGTATCCGTTAAACAGCAGCCGGTCGATCTTCTCGCCCTTCTTAAGCCGTGCCAGCGCGCCATTCTGCCACAGGATAGGCGCAACGTCCGATATCGTTCCAAGAAGACGTTCATGCCTGCACCGTAACGCGCGGTGGCAAAGTTCCAGACGCTCGTCCAGAATCTTCCAGAACTTGTCCATATCTCCCTCTGCAGAGCATGCCACATCCACCAGATTGATGGTTACCACGCCCTGATTGAAACGGCCGTAGAACTTATGGCTTCCATCCTCATTCCGCTGGGAATCCTCCACCGTCAGGAAGGAGCGGCATCCCATGCATGGATATACATCGCCCTGCTTCAGCTCTTTCATGATTTTTGCGGAAATATAATCCGGGACCATGCGTTTTGCCGTACATTTTGCGGCAAGCTCCGTCAGGTACCAATATTTAGAATCCTCTGTAATATTATCTTCATCTAATACATAGATCAGCTTGGGGAATGCCGGGGTAATCCACACGCCCTTTTCGTTCTTCACGCCCTGCATTCTCTGAACCATGACTTCTTCTATAATCATAGCCAGGTCTTCCCGGATCTGGCCATCCTCTACCTCATCCAGATACATGAATACGGTCACGAATGGAGCCTGTCCGTTACAGGTCATCAAGGTGATCAATTGATACTGGATAGTCTGGATTCCGCTTCTTACTTCATCCCGAAGCCTTCGCTCCGTCACCTTGGCAATAATCTCCTCATCCAGCGCCTCGCCGCATTCTTTGCGCTCCTCGATTACATTCTTGCGGATCTTCTGACGGCTGATGTCTACAAAGGGTGCCAGATGCGCCAGAGTAAATGACTGGCCGCCGTACTGGTTGCTTGCAACCTGGGCAACGATCTGCGTCGTTACGTTGCACGCCGTAAAGAAGCTGTGGGGCTTCTCGATCAGCGTCTCGCTGATGACCGTTCCATTCTGCAACATGTCCTCCAAGTTGATCAGGTCGCAGTTATGCTCCTTCTGCGCAAAATAATCGGAGTCGTGAAAATGAATGATTCCCTCTTCATGGGCACGCACGATTTCTTCCGGAAGCAGCACGCGTTTGGACAAGTCCTTGCTTACCTCGCCGGCCATATAGTCACGCTGGGTTGAATTGATGACTGGATTCTTATTGGAGTTTTCCTGGTTCACTTCTTCGTTAATATGCTCAAGGAGAGATAATATTCCATTATCCGTGGTATTGGACTTTCTGGTCAATTCCCTTTTATAACGGTAGCGCACGTATTTCTGCGCAACCTCATATCCCCGCATCTCCATGATGCCGGTTTCTACCATATCCTGGATATCCTCTACATTCACCGCATGAGGGATCTCTTCCACCCGGTGTGCAATATTGTCTGCAATCGCGTTTATCTGGTATTCATTCATCTGGTGGAGGCGGTCTACCTCTTTGTTCGCCTTGCGGATAGCATTAATAATTTTTTCAAGATCAAAGGAAACTTCCTCTCCGCTTCTCTTGATTACGTTCGTCTTCACTTCAATACTCATGATGATTCCTCTCCTATATCCACTAAATGTTGGTCTGCTCTAACTATTCTCATACAATATCTAGCGCCACATAATATAATACTGCAAAATCATCATAAAAGAAAGAGGAAATTTTTAATATACAATATTTACTTTATCTTTACCATTTTGTGCACTATTTCTTATCATCTATCAGGCCCAGGTGGACAAAAGTTTTCCAAAGGCCATCCTCGTCTATGGAATCTGCGATATAATCCGCAGCCTCTCTGGCTTTTGCAGTACCATTTCCCATAGCCACTCCGATGCCTGCATACCGGATCATCTCCAGGTCATTGTCATTGTCGCCTATGGCAACAGAATCTTCTCTTGCATAGTCCCCGGCCAGAAGAATCTGCCGGATGCCCTCCGACTTATTAATGTAGTCGGGCGTAATCTCGCCAGCCCACTTTTCTTCATATGGCACGCTCAGGTTTACAATATGGAAAGAATATCCCCATTTTGCAAGAATATCCTCTCCAGACATCTGATTGCTGAATACCACCAGTTTCTCCACCTCTGGCACATCCAGCACAGAATCTATCGGCACCGGCGGCTTAACGCTTTCTTTCGCCACTTCCAGGTTCTCATACATCCTCTCCCTGATTGCCAGATATGCTTCCATATCCTGACTCAGGACATAGCTTTCTCTTCCGGTCTCAATCTCAACCACGCACTGGTGCAGCAGCAAGTCATTCATCAGCTCGATATAGGCCAGCTGGGTAAAATACCTGTGGCTGATGCATTCCCCTTCATACTCTACATATCCTCCTGAACTGGATATAATCCCGTCAAATCCAATATCCAGGATCTCTTTGTCAATACGCGTATACGTGCGTCCTGTACTGATGCATACCTTGTGTCCATTTTCTCGGGCCATATGAATCGCTTTTATTGCGGAATCGGGAATTATACCGTCAAAGTCCCGGATCGTCCCGTCAATATTCAGAAATACTATTTTCCCCATAAATACTTTCCTTTCTCAGTTTTGCAACGATTCTTCCTAGTTTTATGCTATTTCTATGTTACCACATATTTTGATTCTGCAATACCAGTAAGTGAATTTTTACCAAAACTGTTTTTAAATAAGTACAATGGGAAACGGCAGATCACGGGCGCTGGCTGAATTTCCTGTTATATCTCCATTACTTCTTTTAATCGTTTCAAATCTCCGTCCAAATGCTGATACATGTCCACATAGAATGGATACAGCCTATCATACGCCTCCACCCATTCATCCACCGGCTGGATGATCTCATTCACCTTTACAATCTGCTCTACTGCCTTGGTCAGATCCGGGAACACTCCAACTTTATGGCCTACGATCAAAGCATCTCCAACCGGAACATCGCCGGATTTTTCATCCAGAAGATATACCGGCATATGGAGCATGGAAGCTTTTATCTGGGACCAGGTACGGCTTTTGGCACCGCCGCCGCAGATCCTAAGAACCTTTGCTTTCGCGCCGGAGGCCTTTACCGTCTCCATCACGTGCCGCAGGGCATACGCCGTGCCCTCGAACACAGAGCGGATTAGATCGCTTCGCTTCATATCCATGCCCATGCCGATAAACATTCCCCTGGCATATTCATTCCACAGAGGCGCCCTCTCTCCTAATAAATACGGGAAAAAGAAGAGGCCGTTGGATCCTGGGGCCGATTCAAGCGCCAGTTCATTCAAGTAAGTGTAAATATTCTTCTCGTGGGCAGCCGCATACTCCCGCTCCTCTGCTCCCAGCGTCTCTATAAACCATTTAAGCGCTGCCCCGCTGGTCTGGATCGGCGCGTCAAAGACCCAAGGCATGCCATCTATCGCGCAAGGCTTCGTCACAACCGGAATGTCCGGCGCGCTCTTTACATCGCTGCCTACGAATACCAGAGAAGTCGTTCCGGAGGACTCCCCTGCCTCTCCCAGACGGCTAAGGCCTGTGGCGTACATAGACGCCATCGCATCGCTGCATCCGGCAACTACCGGAATTCCGGCAGCAAGGCCTGTAGCCTTGGCCGCCTCTTCGGTTACAAATCCAATAATCTCATCTACCAGCTGTGGCTTTGGAAGCACTTCATTCAGGTTCACGCCGATCACGTCGCCGATCTCATCAGACCACTCCATGGTATTGATATCCAGACACTGCGTCCGTGATGCCTGGTCGATATCCATCGTCATCTTTCCGGTCAATTTGTAATTAATAAAGGAACTTGCCTGCAGGAAGCATGCGGTTTTGGCAAATAGCTCCGGCTCATTTTTCTTAAACCACAGAATCTTATTTGGAAGGAACGCAACCGCCGGCTGTCCTCCCACGATTGACACAAAGCGGTCGAATCCCACTTGATCCACGATGTAATGCAGTTCCGCGGCCGAGCGGTTATCCTGATACGTCAGGGCATTGCGCAGCGGATTGCCGTTCGCATCCACCGGAAGCATGGTTACAGTATGGGAACTGACGGAGATTCCCCGTATTCGCTTGACCACTTCCTTGCCGGCCTTCTCTGTAAGCGTCCGGAAGATGTCCACGGTATTGTCCCACCACTGCGTCGCGTCCTGTTCCTGCATATTCGGGCCTGGCACCAGAAACCGGCTGGGCTTGCTGGCCTCAGCCACCACGGTTCCATCCTCGCTGAGTATAATTGCCTTGATATTCGTTGTCCCGCAATCCATTCCTAATAAATAATTCTCTACTCTTCCCATCTTTATTTCCTCCATATTATCAAAATGTACCTAGCTGAACGTTCATATTCTTTATACTTAAGATAACAAAATAGCATACAATACACAAAATCATATTTTCCTTTTTATTCAGGAAATTTCTGACTTCTTATTTAAATATTATTGCCGTTATAATACGGCAATATCGTGTTTGAAAGCATTTGTCCCGCTCTCTATACTTAAAGTGAAATAAATAGAAAGGAGCTGTTCTTAATTATGAAAATGAAAGCAGCATTAATGTACGGGCCAAACGACATCCGTATCGAAGAAACCGAAAAACCAAAGTGCCCCCAAGATGGCCTTATTATTAAGATTATGTCCGTGGGCCTGTGCGGCTCTGACATCCGCAATCTGACAACCGATTCCAGAAAAGGAAATTATCCGTTTATCTACGGTCACGAGATTGTCGGATATGTAGACGAAACCGGGCCTGACCAGACGAAATATAAAGTCGGCGACAGGCTTTTCCTGTTCCCGGGAACCTATTGCATGGAGTGTGACGAATGTATCAGCGGCCACAGCGAGAACTGCTCCAATAAAGAAGTAAGTTCTCTTGCTGGAACCGGCGGTTTTGCCCAGTATGTAGCAGTAAAGGGAGAAAAAATCCGCCGGGGAGGCATCTATGAGATTCCTGAAGACGTCTCCTTTGACGCCGCCAGCTTAGGCGAGCCCCTTACCAGCGTATTCGCCTGTCTGGAAAATGTAAAAGTGGGCTACCCTGACACGCTTGTTATCATCGGGGCCGGTCCTATCGGATGCTTTATGGCGCAGCTTGCCAAATTCCGCGGAGCACAGAAGGTGATCATGCTTGACCTAAATGACAGCCGGCTGGAAATGGCCAAAAAATTTGGCGTAGACATTACCGTCAACAGTTCCAAAGAAGATCCTATCGAAGCGGTCAAAAAACTGACAGACGGAAAAGGCGCGGACAAAGTCATCTCCGCCACTCCGGTCAATGCCACCCAGACGCAGAGCATTCATATGGTAAAAAAGGGAGGCCTGGTCGTATTCTTTGGAGGCGTTCCCAAGGGCTCTATGACCGAACTGGACTGTAACCTGATCCACTATAACAACATTTGGATCAAAGGCCACTTTGGCGCATCCTACAGCCAGTCTAAGAGGGCATTCCAGCTGGCCATATCCCCTACATTCCCTACAGAGAAGTTCATTACCCATATTCTTCCTCTGGATAAGATTAACGAAGGCATCAAGCTGACGCGGACCGGAGAGGCTATCAAGGTCGTGCTCCATCCATGGGATGAATAACAATCATAGTTCCCTCAAAAGGAGGCTGTAAAAAACAGTCCCCAACGAAGAATCGCCAGAACCGGCATTTGCCGGAACTGGCGATTCTTCGTTGGGGACTTATTTACGGCCCCTTTTCTATCTCTATTTCTATTATTCTTGTGAATCCAACGCCTGCGCATCCGTCGTCGGTGCCTTGATGCATGCCACAAGCCCAATGATCACTAATGCTGCCGCAGATACGATAAATCGCTTGGAAATGTCTCCGCCAGCCATATTTGCCAGAGGGTTTACCACATAGGCTGAGATAAAGTTGCCTACATTATAGGTTGCGGAAACGATCGCGATTGCAAGGGAAGCCTGCGCCGCAGGAACCATATTCGCTGCAAACGTGACTGCTCCCGGATTGCGGATGGCAAATCCGAATCCCACTACCGCCGCTCCGATACAGATCACCGGAAGGCTTGTGGAGAAACCTACCATGGCTGTTCCCGCTGCCATCATGAGGATTGCGGCTCCGATGGTAAACCGCTTGAATATCTTAACCGTATTGCCCAGCACCAGTCCTCCCAGGATGCCGATGACCTGCATGATAGACGCTACTGTTCCGGCAGTGCTGGCATCGCCGATTCCTTTCCGGTCAATATACATGGCAATGTTGGTGTTGAATGTTGCAACAAAAATACCGGTGATCAGGCACAGTGCGCCAAAGTATACCATGCTCCCTGAGATGCCGGATTTGGCCTTCTCTGTCTTCGGAAGCACTTCTCCTTTCGGCACCGTCAGCATGACGATCAGGATGATCGGAATGCAGATCAGGAATACGAGATATCCCCGCTTCCATCCTGCCATAGCGGTAAACAATCCGGAGCCTTTTGCGATCAGAGTGCCGCCAATACTTACGAAGATAGACTGGAAGCCCATAACCCTTGATTTTTCAATGCCTGTAAAATAATCGGATATCAGTGATGAACTTACAACCACCACCAGGGAAAGACCTGCGCCGATCACGATGCTGGCCGCATACAGCATCCACAGCTGAGTGTTCAATACCTGCGGCATCAATCCTCCGATCAGCATCAGCACTGTACCGATAACCGCTATATCACGCTTGGTGATCTTAGGCTCCATAAATGGTTCCAAAAACATCATAGGCAGCGTAGTCAGGTTGATCAATGTAAGTACGATCTGGATTGCCGAATCACTTGCATCCGGGAAGAATTTTCCTACTTCCGCGAGAATCGGGGCCAGAGCGCTGTTGCACGCCATCGTAAGCGACATTACCAGCAGGCCCGCTGCTATCACTTTTTTGTTTTTTCCTTTTTCCATTTTCTCTTCTTCTCCTTTAGATTTTTATCTCTTCCATATGTACTTTCTTTCTTCTCCCCTGAGATATGCCAGAACCTCCTGGGCCATCATCTCTCCTGACCAGTTGTCTACGTCTGTCGTAAGTCCGGCCATATGCGGAGTGCATACTACATTTCGCATAGATAGCAATGGATGGTTGGCCGGCACCGGCTCCTTCCAATACACGTCTATTGCAGCGCCGGCGATTTCTCCATTTTGCAGCGCCTCAACAAAGTCTTTCTGGTCAATGACTGCTGCCCTTGCCGTATTAATCAGGATGGCGGTAGGCTTCATCTTTGAAAACCAGTCTCTATTTACTATTCCTTTGGTAGCGTCGATAACCGGAAGATGGATGCTGACCATATCGCTTTCTGCGAGCATCGTATCCAGATCCACTGCTCTTGCGCCGTCCGCCTCGATTCTTTCCGCCGGCATATAAGGATCGTACGCGAGAATCTCCATTCCAAAGGCTTTTGCACGCACGGCGACTTCCCGTCCGATCGCGCCGTACCCTGCAATTCCAAGCTTCTTTCCATACAGTTCAAAGCCGATGCCATAGTCTGTAAAAGGATGATTCTCATCCAGCGGTCCCCAGATTACATTCTTTACGTCTGGCACATCGTATATATTTTCCATAGGCTCGCCCAAATGCTCGCCTTTCTGCAGCCCGGTCGCGCTAAGCGTAAGTTTTCTGGCCACAGCCAGCATCAGTCCGATGTTGAACTCCGCTACGGCAACCCGGTTTCTTCCCGGCGTATAGGATAATGGAATTCCCGCCGCCTTTAACGCCTCATTATCTACCGTAACCGGCGTTCCTTTTGCCACGCCGATAAATTTCATTCCGGATCCTATCCACTCGCCAAGCGTGTCGGCGCCGGCATTCTCATCTCCCAGCACCACGATCTCATACCCTTTGCATTCCTCGCGGATGGATTCTTCTGTTACATTTCCTTTGCCGTGCTTCAATTCGCCGGCAATGGTAATATCGCAGAATTCTTCAATTTCCTGTCTTCTCTTCTCCGGCAATTGGGTGCACAATACCAATTTCTTCTTCATGACGTCCTCCTTCTATCTTCATTCCTATACTAGCAGCGCACTATAATACGCTGTGTTTATTGCATCGTAGATTTTTCCTATCTTCTTGCAGTCTCCGATAATATAGTACTCATCCACCAGATCTGCCAATTCATCCACTTTGTCATACGGCGAGGTAAAGCCAAGGGCGCACACTACCGTATCTGCCTCCACCAGCATCTCTTCTCCATTTCTCTCGCAGAGAACGCCTGATGGAACCACTTCTTTTACCTTCGTATCTACATAGCATGTGGCAGCCTTTTCTACTTCCGGCATCAGCCCTCCCCGGTAGAAGGAATTGACTTCTTCCGCAATGGCAGGCTTCATCTCGATGATCGTGCATTCCTTTCCTTCGTGGTGGAATCCGATTGCCGCTTCTGCTCCTACCAGGCCGCCTCCCATGATGGCTACCTTTTTGCCCAGCTTCTCCGGGCAGAGTTCTGCCTCAATGGCCATAACCACCTTGTCAGAATCCAGGCCCTTGATTGGCGGGCGCATTTCATTGGATCCGATTGCTACAAAAAGCACATCCGGCTCCGTCTCTTTCACGTAAGCAGGCGTAACTTCCGTATTAAGCCTGACATCGACGCCTGCCCGGCTGACTCTCTTTTCCATCACTTCAATCAACTTGCGGATGTCTTCTTTAAAATATGTCGCTCCTGCGGGGTGAAGGTTTCCGCCTAATTTGTCAGACTTCTCTGCAAGAATGACCTCATGGCCTCTATTAGCTGCAGTGATTGCTGCCTGCATTCCCGCAGGGCCTCCCCCTGCCACCAGGACTTTCTTCTTCTGCCCAGGCGCTTTCTTTGGCAGTTTTGCTGCCAGCTGCTCTCCCATGGTAGGGTTTACCGCGCACTTAACCATCTCCAGCTGGCCTGTAGCGCCAAAGCACTCGTAACACCTCAGGCACGGGGTAATATCATCTGCGCAGCCATCGTATGCCTTCTTCGGCAGATATGGATCTGCAAGGCTTGCCCGCCCCAGCTCCACTACATCCGCCTGTCCGGACTTAATGATTTCTTCCATCTGGGCCGGATCATTCAAAGAGCCTACACAGGCCACGGGCGTCTTCACATGCTTCTTAATCTCTGCAGCCAGATATACATTTACCCCTCTTTTATAGAAGGCGGATGGATGCGTGCGGCAGAACATATCCGGATCTTCGTGGTTTCCGCAGGATACATTGATCAGATCCACTTTGTCGTCGATCATCCTGGCTACTTCGATGCACTCCTCAAGCCCGAGTCCTTTATCGGTCATGTCATCACCGGATATCCTGGCTTCGATCGGGAATCCGGGACCTACTGCATCCCTTACAGCGTCCAGGGCCAGCAGGAAGAATCTTGCCCGGTTTTCAAGGGATCCGCCGAACTCATCTGTGCGTCGGTTCCACACTGGAGACAGGAACTGTGAAAACAGCCATCCATGCGCCGCATGAACCTGTACCATATCGAATCCGGTCTCCTTGCACAGCCTTGCGGCCTTTCCATAGGATTCGATAATCTCATAGATCAAATCTCTTGGCATCTCCTTTACCTCGCCCGCCGGCATGGACATCTCGCTTGGTCCATAGGCGACACTGCAGGTATCTACATCCCCTCCTACGCTGGCGAGTCCTCCGTACATGCCTCCATGTGAGAGCTGTATATTCGCAAAAGCCCCGGCATTATGGATCGCCCTCGCTGCTTCCGTCATTCCCTGGCGTACGCCGAATGCATCCAGCTGGAGCTGCTTATTATGGGACTTTCCCGTAGCAGAGTGCACGATCGCTTCTCCATAAGTAACGACTCCTGCGCCGCCCATCGCCTTCTCTTCCAAGTATGCGATCATCTCCGGCGTAAAGTGCCCATTCAGATCAATCATGCTGGGACTGGTAGGCGCGCAGATAATTCTGTTCTTCATTCTGATATTTCCCACCCTTAATGGAGCAAACAGATGGGGATACTGCTTTCCTTTTCCACACACGCATTTTGTTTCCATATCTTATCTCCTTCCCTGCAATCCCGGCATCTCTATAATGCCTTGCGCAGGATTGCGAGAACATCTTCTTTGGTTACATTCTGTCTGGGGTTGAATCCCAGCACTGGCTCTTTCAGTACGTCGTCCGCAAGCATATTCAGGTCTTTTTCCTCAATTCCCTGCTGGGACAAGGTCTTGATGCCCAGTTCCTTGGTCAGTTTCAGCAGTTCTGCGGACAGCAGATACTTATCCTCTTCTACATTTCCCGTCACCGGCAGATGAATTGCCCGGGCAAGTTCCACCATCTTCTCCGGGCAGCTGTCTGCATTGTACTCCATAACGTATGGAAGCACCGTGGCATTTGCCATGCCATGAGCAAGGTGAAAATGCGCGCTCAGCGTATGCGCGATGCCGTGTACCAGTCCCAGGTTGGCATTAGAGAACCCGAATCCGGCAATGATGCATCCCAGCATCATCTGCTCTCTTGCCTCCATATCCGCGCCGTTCTTTACCGCCCGCGGCAGATATTCATAGAAAATCTGCAGTCCTTTTAGAGAATGGTACTCTGTCAGAGGCGTTGCCATATTGGAAATATAACTTTCTACCGCATGGGTAATGGCATCCATTCCGGTGGCCGCCGTCACAGAAGGAGGCATGGTCTTGGTAAATTCCGGATCGGCGATTACCTTGTCAGCTACGATCTTATTGTCTATGATCACATATTTGCAGACTGCCTTGGTATCTGTAAGCGCTACTACATTCGTAATCTCGCTGGAAGTTCCTGCCGTTGTCGGTATCGCGATCAGAGGCAGCACCTGATTCTTTACCAGTCCGATTCCGCCATACTGTCCGATCGGCCCCGGGTTGGTCATCAGTATATTTACCGCCTTTGTCAGGTCAATGCTGCTTCCTCCGCCCACTGCCACAAAGACATCGATCTCTTCTTTCTGCGCCAGCAGCGCTGCCTCTTCCACAACTTCATTGGTGGGATTGGGGATTACGCCGTCAAACACGGTAACCTTCGCGTCGGCTTTTTCTACCTCCGCAAGTACTTTTTCTGCAATGCCTGCCATCTTAACGCCTGCATCGTAGACCACCATCACGCTCTTAGCGCCATATTCCTTTAACATATCGGGTAATTTCTTTACGGCATCTTTGCCAAATACAACATTGCTGCTTACAAAAAATTCTCTGGCCATCTTCTCGTATTCCTCCTGTTTAGACTGCCTGGTCGGCAGCAATCAATTCCTTCATCTTCTTTACCCCTGCCTCCGGCATTGGCTCAAAATTGCCAAGCACCTTCGCGTAGTAAGCCGTTGTTGCCATCTCTTCGGTATAAACGGTGGCTGCCATTGCCGCCTTCATGTCCTTGCCGCAGCAGAACATGCCATGATTCTTGATCAATACGGATCTTCCGTCGCTTCCCAGTGCCTCCACTACTTTGTCAGCCACTTCATCGCTTCCTGGCATGGTAAATGGCACGATTCCTACCGGTACAAATTCGCACTGGGGAGGAGTGATCGGTACAAGCTGCGCGTCATCACCCATTGCCATAATGGTTGCAAACATTCCGTGGGTATGTACCGTTGCCTTGACATCCGGCCTCGCTCTCATAACCGCCGTATGCATCGGCACTTCTGAGGACGGCTTGTATGGCCCGTCCAGCCATTTCCCATTCAGGTCTACGATTGCGATATCCTCTGCCGTCATTCCTTTATATGATATTCCGCTTGGCGTGATCGCCACCACATCATCCTCATCGTCTCTCATAGCAATGTTTCCGGATGTCCCATGGATCAGCCCCTGATCTACCGCGTCTAATATAGCATCCAATACCTGTTTTCTGATTTTTTCATATTTCATAGTGATTACCTCCTTCAATTTCTAATGCAATTTTAATATAGCCATCTTTTCATATCAAACAGCATTTTTCCGTTTTAAAGCGGAAATAATCATCAGAAATATTCCTCTTTTGTCTTGACTTTTCCGGATCTGCTCTCTATTATTGAAAATAATTCATATATTATTTCCTAAACAAGGAGGAAAAATATGACACCTCTTACATTATCGCTCCGGCAGAGGAAGCTGGTTCATTATCTCCAGTTTCAGAGCGCCTATACTACTGGCCAGGAACTTGCCAGCCAACTTCAGGTATCTGCCCGGACCATCCGCAATGACATTGCAGAAATCAATCAGATCCTTAATGGCACCGGAATCCGTATCGCTTCCAAGCGAAGCGAAGGCTACCTTCTGGTGTCCAGCAACCAGGACCAGTTAAAAGAATTAAGCCGGACCAGCAGTTCTTTTCTGTCAAGAGATGAGCGTGTAAGACATATTGCCTTTAGGCTATGCCTTTCCGATGAGCCGGTGAATCTTTACGACCTGGAGGATGAGATGTTTATCAGCCGAACAACGCTGGAGCATGACCTTCATGCACTCCGTGCCGACTATATCCTTCCGGCGCCGCACATTAAGTTCCACCGCCACAAGAACACCATCTCTTTCGAGCCGGACGAGCGGAAGCGAAGGGCGCTTCTGAACAGGCTTTTTACCGAGAACTGGAATTATAACGCCAAAGGCAACGCCTATTATCAGTACCAGTATCTGGATGAGCGGGTGGTCAACCTTATTATGCAGGAGGTCAATTACTATATGACCCAGTACAATATCATGATGGAAGACATCAACATGGTCATACTGGATCTTGCAATCGCCATCATGTATTACCGCGTAACCAGCGGGCACGAGCTGACAGCTCCACGGGAGATACAATACCAGGATTCTACCGCCGTCCACGCTGTAGAAGATCTCCTGGATTCTCTGGAGGAGAAGCTGTCCTGCCATTTTCCTTCCATCGAGCGCGAGGATATCTATCTTCATGTGTCCTGCAGCCGGATGCTGGATGCAGGTAAATTGAATTTTGCCACGGTTGAAGCCTTTTTCGAAAAGGAGATTATCGCCCTGGCGGATACTTATATCCAAAGGATTGCGGACACTTACTGCCTGGACTTTTCAGACAATGAAGACTTCTATATAACCTTGCTGCAGTACCTGCGTTACCTGTCCCTGCCGGTCCATTATTTTAATTCGATACAGACCCAGTCAGATATCGCTCGTTCCCGGCTGCTGATTGAATTCGAGATAGCATTTTCCATCCAGTCTCTTGCCTTGGATTTTTATGGCAATTATCTGGATGATACGGAACTGCTCTATCTTGCCTTCTGTATCTCGGGCGCGCTGGCTTATAAAAACCGGACGTCTCCCAGGCTTAAGACCGTCATCATGTGCCAATTGAATCTGTCCTCCTCCTGGGATTTAAAACATAGGATTCTGAGCAAGTTCAAGGATTACATTGATCTGAGCGCCCTTCTGCCTGTATATGTAAAAGATAACTACGACTTCACAAAGGTGGATCTTATCATTACCACGGCCAACAAGGAGATCACCCGCGAGCCCAACTGCAAGACTCTGCTGATTACGCCTTTCCTGACTCAGGCAGATCAGGAAAAGCTGGAAAACCACATTGTAAAGACGCAGATCAACCGTCTCTACAATACCTCTCTGCCTTCTATCCAGGAGTTGTTCCAAGAGGCATTCTGGCATGAAAAGGTAGTCGCTGATGACCGTTTCTCCGTGATAGAAATGCTGGCGAAGGACTTCATCAGCCGGGGCTATGTTTCCGGAAACTATCTGGCCGACATCCTCCGAAGGGAATCCATCCTGACTTTTGCCTTCCAGCCCAGTATCGTGCTGATGTATTCGCTAGAGCCAAGCACAAAGACTTGCCTGTCCATCGCTACGCTTGATCATCGTATCAAATGGAATTCCTACAAGATCCGTACCGTGATCATGGCCGCTATCCGTCCAGAAGACATCACCATAGTCTTTCGGCTGATCAACGAACTGTACTACGAAGGGTTCAGCCCGGATGAGACGCGGTTCTTAAAAACCAGGGAAGAACTTATCGATTTCTTCCGGAGATTTGCATAAAAAAGTAGAGCATGGCCAGATCGGTCATGCTCTTATTCATACAGATTATCTTGTCATTAATTCCGGATGCTTCAGTTTATCCCACTTGCCTTCTTCCGTCTTTGCGACGATCAGGATATTGATCAGGAACAAGCAGAGATATACAATATACGCGCCCGTCAGGCTTCCCGTCACCTTCATCACTACCGCGTTTACGACGAAATTCAGGCAACCGATGCAGTAGTTGATAGGAAAGATGACTCCATTGACCTTTGGATAATCCAGTACTCCAAAGATCGATGCCGGGAAGGACAGAGACATATTCGTACTTCCTCCCAGGGAAAACCCCACGATAAATATGGAGATGTATACAAAAGGCAGCCAGTAAGTTGCCAGGAGATTAAAGAGTATCCCCAGTGCAAAGATACCGCAGTATATCATGCAGGCTTTTTTTGTCCCAAGCTTCGTGTCGATGTAGCCGATCGCGTAACTTCCTACGATTCCTACCAGTCCCGCCACCGTCATCGCAGATATGGCGACTCCGTTGGATAGCCCAAGGGCGGTATTACGCGGCACGAATTGGGTAATGATCCCCAGAAGGCCCAGGGTAATGAATCCCGGCACTACTGCCGCCAGCCATACTTCCTTGCATCTGAGCATCTTCGGTATCGTCCAGTCGCTGACATAGTCTTCATGATCCGTCAGATTCTTATATTCCGCTTCGTAGACTTCTTTGGTCACGTTATCCGGATACATGCCTGCTTCAATCGGATCATCTCTCAACGTCGCATAGGCAAATATTCCCAGCGCGATGGCCGCTGCGGCAAACACGGAAAGGCTTGTCTTATATTCTGCCATCGTCAGCAACACTGTCATGATCGGCGCCAGCACCGCAGTGCCGATATTCGCGCCAATGGTACTGATTCCATTGACGACTCCCCGTTTCTTGGGGAACCAGTCGGACTGCATCGGTCCGGTGCAAAGATAAAAGCACCCCTGTCCGCAGCTTACCATGATGCATTGTGATAACCCATACATTACAATATTCGTCGCCCTCAAAAACAGGAAGTAAAATGTGAGCCCAAATATAATGAACAATGCGGCGCTTACCTTTCTGCCGCCAAAACGGTCCCGGAACTTGGCAATTACGAGCATCATCGCAACGCCTACGAAGCCTGCCACGGTTCCCATGCTCAGGCATAGTTCGTAATCAAGTCCCGCCCCTTCGGCAATGGCCGGCAATGCAATGTTCAGACCATCGTTGACTCCTGCGTTCGTTACCAGCATCGCGAGAATTGCAAAAATCATTAGATTCCAGCCTTTGCCCAGGCGGAAGCTTTCTCTAATCGTTAACTTCTTATCCATACCTCTCTTCTCCCAGCTTCTACTTATTATTAAGCATAATCAAATCGTTGGTTATATCGATGCACCATTTTTCAACTGCCAACTTTTATAATAATAATGTACAACTGAGACGTATTTTCCTTCAACTATACTTTTTCCGTTTTGTTAAGGAAAAAAGAAGTTAACACTCATTGCCTGCCTATATTTCCCGGGTGTATTTCCCCAGCCACTCCTTTTCCTTGCTATTCAGGTAAGGAGACACCTTTTTATATACAGCCCTATGATACTTATTCAGCATCTTTCTCTCTTCTCTGGACATCAATTCCGGATTGATCGCGTCCAGATCTATGGGTACATAGGTAAGAGGTTCAAAATACATGAACTGTCCATATTCATTCTCCTCCCACTCGCGTACCAGAAGTTCATTTTCAAGCCGGATGCCATGCGACCCTTCAATATAGATACCCGGCTCATCCGTTATGATCATGCCTTCCTCAAAAGGCTGCGTCTCGCCAGCCCGGTACTGCCAGCGGAAACTTGCCGGCCCTTCATGAATATTCAGGAGGTATCCAACGCCATGTCCGGTTCCGTGATTGTAATCAAGCCCCCTGTCCCAGAATGGCTTGCGTGCGATCACGTCCAAGTTCATGCCGCTGCATCCCTTCCGGAATCTTACATTTGCCAGCTGCAGATTGCTGATCGCGACTATGGTAAAATGATCCTTCATAATCTGTGGAATCTTGCCAAGGGCATAAGTCCTGGTAATGTCCGTAGAGCCTTCATAGAACCCTGCTCCCGTATCTGTCAGGAACAGGTAGCCTTTCTTAAGTTCTACATCCGTATCCGGCGATGAGGAATAATGTACGATTGCCGCATGCTCTCCAAAGGAACAGATGGGCTCGAAGCTTGGCTGGATAAAATTCCCCATCTCTTTGCGGAACTCATCTAATTTTTCCGAGGCGCTCATTTCGGTAATCCTGCTCTTACCCACATTCTCTTTCAGCCATTTCATGAACCGGACATGTGCCACGCTGTCCTTGATCTGTGCTTGACGAATATTTTCAATCTCCACCGGATTCTTGATCGCCTTAAACAAGATCTCCGGGTTTCTCTCCTCAATCCTCACCACATCCTTAGGGATGCTCCGATACAGCGCATAGTTTAGCCTGTCCGGATCAATCATCAGCCGGTCTTCCGATGACAGGCCGCAGACATCCATGTATATGGCATTGTAGGAATGAAGAACAACGCCATCCTTGGCAAGCTTGTCCTTAATATCCTCATCTAATTTCTTCTCATCAATATACAGATGCATATAATTCATGCTGATAATGGCATAGGACAGAACCAAGGGAAAGAATTCGATATCATTTCCCCTTATATTAAGCGTCCAGCAGATATCGTCCAGGGTTGTCAGCAGATGCATCGTGGCTCCTTGCTCCTCCATCACCGATCGGATACGCTTAAGCTTGCTGGCCGTAGATTCCCCCGCATATTTTTCTTCCAGTATGAATACCGGCTCTTCTGAAATCCCTGGCCTCTCCTTCCATATCTTGTCAATCAAATCATATCGGAAGACCACTCTGCCCTTCTTCCTTCTGGCGATTGCTTCATATCGGCATCCTTCCCCCATAGATACCGTCCGTCCGTCAAATCCAATCGCTCCTCCCTCCGGAAGCGCTTCCTCCAGGTATTCTTCTATCGTCGGCGTATCCGGATGGCCCATCTTCATCAATTCCACATGGCTGTCTGCAAGTTCCCCGGCTGCCTGGATAAAGTACCGCCCATCCGTCCAAAGCCTCGCTTCACGCCTGGTGATAACCGCAGTACCGGCAGAACCCGTAAAGCCCGTAATAAACTTTCTCGCTTTAAAGTATTCTCCTACATACTCGCTTTGATGGAAGTCAGAAGTCGGAACTACATATATATCAATATCTTTTTCTTCCATGTGGCGCCGCAATTCCAAAATTCTCTCATCTACATTCATATTCGTCCATCCCCCGTTTAATAAGTCACTACCATTATACGGTATCTAGTATAAACTTTCTACTATCTTATTATACTGTTGTACTTATTTCTCCTCCTCACGGCTCTGTATTCTATATAAGCCATAAAATACTCTTTTATGCATATTGCAATCTCCCTTTCTGCTCACTATAATGGAAATAAACAATCCTACGCTTCTGTACATCTGAAAATATACTAAGGAGGACTTTTTATGGAGACAAATAAAAAAATCCCCGACTGCCCGGTGGAAATGACGCTGCAGTTAATCGGAGACAAATGGAAGGTCCTGATCATCCGGGACCTGATGTCCGGAACCAAGAGATTCAATGAGTTAATGCGCTCTGTCAGCGGCATCACGCAAAAAGTGCTGACCAGCCACTTAAGAGCCATGGAGCGGGATGGACTGGTTAACCGAAAGGTATATCCGGAAGTTCCGCCCAAGGTTGAGTATTCCCTCACCGATACCGGGCGAAGCCTGAAGCCGATTCTGGATTCCATGTGTGCCTGGGGAACTGATTATAAGAATACGCTGGAATAAAATAGTTTCAAACCAAGTAGCAAGCACAAAAAAACCGCCGTCCCCGGAGTACCAAAATGCTCCAAAAACAGCGATCTTTAAATGCGCGATCAGGGGCTCGAACCCTGGACACCCTGATTAAGAGTCAGGTGCTCTGCCAACTGAGCTAATCGCGCAGGCTTGTTTTGCGTTGCTGCGTTTTCTGTAACGCAAGATGTATTATATAATATACTTTTCTAAAATGCAAGTGTTTTTTTATATTTTTTTCATATTTTCTTTACTTCCTTCATATATTAGTGGGGGAGGTATTTATATGAATCGCTTGTGGAAGTTTATTGAAAAGAAGGACATGCCTTATATCATTGCGGTAGCCGTGCTGGGCACGCTGAATCATTTCCTATATGAATTATCCGGCGGTGCGGCCATCTTTGCCTTGTTCTGCCCGGTTAACGAATCTACTTGGGAGCACCTGAAACTGCTTTTCTTTCCCTATCTCTTTGCGAGCATCTGGCAATATATAAATTCTAAGCCCAGATCTGGGATTATCAGTTTCTTTTATCACAGGCTCCTTGCCGTATTGTGCGGCATGGCTTCTGTTATTACGCTTTTCTATACTTATACCGGAGTCGTCGGGCGCCATTTTCTGATTATTGATATCCTGATCTTCTTATTTGGCGTACTGTTCTCCTTTTATGTGGCGTCTGCATGTTCCAGGAAAAGACCTCGCAGGCCATCCCAGACTATCGTATTCTCATCCTGGGTCATCCTTTCCCTGTGCTTTTTCGCCTTCACCTGCTTCCCACCGAACATTCCTCTTTTCTTTCCCCCGCAATAAAATAATGGCTCTATGTCAAAAGGCCGTCATACATCTTAATGCATTTTCCCGTTAATTATAGTATAATCATGTTATCACATTACAGGAAAGGAGCATTAAAATTATGGCAAATGAACCCGTTAACTGCAAGATTGAACATCATGCCATTCTATTTGCATATCTGGCCAAGCGCGCCATAGAAATCTGTGGAGAAGAAGGAAAAGAAGCCATACTTGCTGGCATGACTACATATGGAAATGAAAGAGGCCAGCGAATGGCAGCCAATGCGCTGGCACATGGCGACGAGCTTAACACGATGACAAACCAGGCATATGGCGAATGGAAGCCGGATTACGATGGACAGATGGAATTCGGACAACTGCGTACAGAGCCTACCTTGCAGACCTACATTTCCAAATGCGCCTGGTGCGACGCATGGAAAAAACACGGTCTAACAGAATTCGGTAAATTATATTGCGTCAATGTTGACAATGCAGTTTACCAAGGATTTCGATCAGATTTTGTATGCACCCCAACCACCACTTCCATGAGCTGGGGAGGGGAACGCTGCGAATTCGACTGGGGCTATCCGCTTTCTCCCGAGGAAGTATCTGCCCTGGCAGAAAAGAAAAGAGAACTGGGAGCTTCCTGTATGAAAGATTTCAACTTCCATACAGCGCATCTTAAATCCACCATCTGCCAGGCTTTGATTCAGAGGCTGGGCGACGATGGGGAAAAAGCGGTGGAACTTGCTCTAAAAGACTATACAGATACCTTCGGCCAGGAATATCTGGATGTTCTGGAAGGCATCTTCCCGGAAACCGAATGATCAACCAAGGAGGCATACCATGAACACCTTAGAGAATCAGGAAAATATAATTGCAGCCTGGCTAAAGTCCCACGAAGCGGAACTTATCCAGACTGCCGATTATATCTTCCACCACCCGGAACTGGCATACCAGGAAACGCTGTCTTCCAAATGCCTCGCTGATCTGCTGAAACGGAATGGATTTACGATTTCCCGCAAAACAGCTGGAATCGACACGGCATTTACCGCTGAATGGGGAAGCGGAAAGCCCGTCATCGGCTTCCTGGCGGAATATGACGCTCTGGCAGAATTAGGCCATGCCTGCGGGCATAACCTTCTTGGAACCGGAGCGGCGGCCGCTGCCTGCGCATTAAAGGAAGATATGCAGGCCAGTCACACGGCCGGGACTATCCGCGTATATGGATGTCCTGCGGAAGAAATTATGTCCGGGAAGATTATCATGAACAGGCAGGGCATATTCGATGACCTGGACGTTGCTGTCACCTGGCATCCTTTTGACAGCAACCGGGTGAGCAACGACATCTGGCAGTCCCAGGACATCAAGAACTATATCTTCCATGGGGTCAGCGCTCACGCTTCCAAATCCCCTGAAAATGGCAGAAGCGCCTTGGATGCGGCTGAACTTATGAATATTGGCGTCAACTATCTGCGTGAGCACGTTGCTGATGATGTTCGCATGCACTATGCCTATATCGACAACGGCCTGCCCGCCAACGTGGTGCCGGATTTTGCAAAGACCAACTACTTTATACGCTCCAGCAAGCGGGCACGCACGGAAGATGCCAGCAGACGCGTGGACGACTGTGCTCGGGGCGCTGCTATGATGACCGGCACCAGTGTGGAGATCGAACTGGTTGGCAGCTGTAAGGAAATGAAAGTAAACCGGGTTCTTGCCGAACTTTACTATGATGCCATGACAAGAATACCCACCCCAAAGTATACGCAGGAAGAACTGGATTGTGCGGCAGACGTTACCCGGGAAGCCGGCCTCGCCAGCCATGGTACTTACTTCGCAGGGCTGGAGCCATTAGAAGATGCGCCCGTACCAATCTCTATTGGAACCGACGCTTCAGAAGTCAGCCACACGGTACCGCTGATCACCATCAGTGCCGCCACCATGTGCAAAGGCACGCCCCTTCACCACTGGGCTGCCGCCAAACAGGCAGGCATGAGCATCGGCCAAAAAGGAATGTTTTATGCTGCCAGGTGCATGGCAGAAGGCACAAAATTATTGCTTGAGAAACCAGAATATTTACACAAGGTGTGGGAATGTCATAAAATTGACACGTAACAATATTCACTTTTACACGTAACATTTTTCAATTTTGCTACGTGCACTTTTCACTTTTACACGTAACATTTTTCAATTTTGTTACGTGTCCCGTTAATCATTTAACATAAGGAGGAAGAATATGATTACTAAAAAAATCGGAATTATCGGATGTGGCAATATGGGAGGCGCTATTCTCTATGGAGCGCTGGAAAGCGGGGTCCTTCCAAAGGAGAGCGTCTATGTCTATGATATTAACCCTGTCATGATGGAAAAGGCCAGAGGATGGGGCGTAAACCTGGCAAAGGATGATGAGGAAGTATGCAGCAGCGCTGACATCGTGCTTCTGGCAGTAAAGCCGCAAAATGCCGCAGAAGCGCTGGCACAGTGCAAGAAGGCATTGGAGGGCAAGGCCATGATGTCTATCGTCGCTGGAGTTACTGTTGAACGTCTGCAGGACATGATCGACGGTGCTACCAGAATCCTGCGTATCATGCCAAATACTCCTGCAATGGTATTCGAAGGAGCCTTTGCACTCTGCTCTGACAATGATTTCAACGCAGACGAGCTGGAGGCTGCAAAGGCAATCTATGAGTCCATTGGCATCGTAGAACTTGTGCCGGAACACTTAATCGATGCCGTATGCGGACTTAGCGGCGGAGGGCCTGCCTATGCAGCCATGTTCATCGAGGCTATGGCTGACGGCGGCGTAAAGCAGGGGCTCCCCAGGGCTACAGCTTACCGCCTGGCTGCCCAGACCTGCCTTGGAACTGCCAAGATGATTCTGGAAAAAGGCATCCATCCAGGCGAACTGAAAGATATGGTGACATCTCCTGGCGGCACGACGATTGAAGGCTGCGAAGCCTTGGAAAAGGGCGGTATGAGGGCAGCTGTTATCGAATGCATCAACGCCGGAGCCGAGAAGTCAAGGAAATTGTAGACTAAGAAACTTTTGAGTGTGCACATATGATTTAGGTCACATTCTGCAATTACATATCATAGGAAAAATATTAGAAGAGAAACATCATAAAAGGAAGCGTTCCCCGGGCGGCACCGAACTGCCTGCCCACAAACGCTTCCTTTTTATTTACCCTTTAACTAATACTCATCATCCACCCGCAGCCGTCCTGCAATGATGTGAAATATCACCGCCACGCCAATCAGGCATGCAGCCGCTGCCTTTCCCGACGTGGTTGCCACAGTTGCCAGGATCCTTCCCAGAAATGGAATGGATAACGCTACCTTGCCCAGTAATTCGTCATAATCGACAGGCATAGGATCCTTCTTTTCATTGGCATCGCCTTTTGTGATAAATTTACCGGATACAGTCTGGTTCTTCACCACCCGGTGGGTGACGATCGCGCCGCTATCCGTACCCCTGTAAAATGCGATGACATCTTCCTTTTTTACCTCTTTTGGAGGAATCTCTTTCGTATAGATCAGGCTTCCTGTGGGAATCGCCGGCTCCATGCTTCCACTGATGACCGTATATATATCATAGCCGAACAGCCTGGGGACTGTAATCGGAATGCATAGTACGATAACCAGGATCAAAAGTACCGTTCCTCCGATACTGAATATCTTCGCCAGAGTGTTCCTATGTTTTCCTGACGCTGCGCGTCTCTTTTTTCGTTTTCCCATTTTCCTTATGAGTCTGCCTTATGCTTTTTCTTGAAATATACGTAGGTCCCTATCAAGGCTCCCAGAGCGATCACCGCAACCACGATTCCCAGAACAATCGGTACCGGGCTGGTATTCCTTACGGTATCAGAATCTGAGGCATCAATATTGGCCTTCGGCGTATCTTCGTCATCCAGATCAACCGTTGCCTGCGGCACTCCTCCATCCGGATTCTCTACCGTCGGCGTCTCAACAGTTCCCGCTGCTGTCGCTGTACCGGCCCCTGCTGTCCCTGCGCCACCACCTGCCGTTGTACCTGGCGTGGCCGTTGTACCTGGCGTGGCCGTTGTAGCAGGCGTGCCCGTATCCGTACCGCCTTCCGTTCCTTCACCGCCTGCAGCAGGCTGCTGGACGCTTGACTGCGTATATGTAAATGTAAATACATTGTCCGCCTCATTTTTACCAAGCGTCTTTGTCAGGTTATAGGCATCAGGACGATATCCTTCAATATATTGATAGGCTATCACCGGCTTGTCGCCCACGGCCCCGTAATAGGTACGGCTAGGGGCAAGTTCATTCCCGCCGCCGTCCTGATAATTGACCGTATAAGATACCATATCGCCTTGGATGCCATAAGCAACCACATATTCTGCATCCTTCGTCACCGTAAATGCAGAGTCCGCAACCGTATTGTTGTCGCGGCCGCTTTCACGGACGCCCTTTATATAGTACTTATCGCCGTTTTTCAGATCAACCATTCCGGCAGTTGCATCCAGCACCACCACATCTCCGGCTCTCAGTCCGGTAATCCTGATGGCATCCCCGCCTGATATCTGTGCTGAGCCGCCAATTACGTGTACGCCGCCGGTTCCATTAAAGGTTCCCTGGTTCCCTGCAAATAGCGTTACCGTATAGGTATATTCCTTCTCATTTCCTCCTTCAGCCGCAAATGCAGTCTGAACGGTCATACACAGCAGAAGTGCCATGATCAGAAGGCCTTTTCGTAATCTCCCGCATGATCTCATACTTACTCTCATACTTATTCGGCCCCCTTTCCATTCCCATATCCGCCATGTGCTTCTGATGCCTGCTCATCCTTCTGGTCTCTCATTCGCTTGAGTACAAGAAGCAGAATCATCAGTCCCAGCGCAAGCGCTGCCAGAGATATGTAAAGCATTATGCTGGAATCATCGCCAGTCTTCACGGTCTTCGCCTTCTTGCCTGGAGTACCCGTCGCAGGTGGCGCGCCTGCCGCTTTCTCAGCGGCGAATTTCATCTGCAGTTTTGCCAATGTATTCTGGTAATCATTTCCGTGCGTCTCTCCCTCCAGAGATACTTTCAGGACAATCTTTGCTGATTTCCCTCCTGATATCCGATCCAGATAGAAGAATTCCTCCAATGAACTCGTTGCCTGATGAAGACCTTTCCCGCCTTTGCTATCGCCCTCGCCTCCGATGGACTCACTACTATAAAGTAATGTAGATTCACCTCTCGGATTTACATAGTTAAGGATGTAGGAGTAAGCTCCGCCATTCGCGCTATTATCGCTGTCTTCCAGGCTTTGCAGTACCTCGTTGGCCATGTACCAGTCTGTATCTGCATGATAAGTATTCTCCAAAGTCAGCGTAATCTCTATGGAATCGCCTGGCTGTAGTTTATATACCGCCTCATCAATATCAGAACTTTTGAACGTGCTGTCCATCTTGTCTCCGTCAAAACTTACTTTCCATCCATCCTTGCCTTTAAAATCCTCTGCGGATACGCTCATAGGGATGGCAGCAAGCATGACCAGCATCAGAACAAAACGAATGATTTTCTTTCTCATGTCTCTCTCCTCCCTACTGCAGGCTTATAGTCCCGTCAGAAGCCACATTTACGTCAATACCCCATGCGCTTTTGATAGCATCCTTCGCATTATGCGTCTGAACCGCATCCACTTCTGCTTCCAGATTAAAATTCACGCCGTCATAGTTAAATGTAGTGGTAATCACCGTGTGACCATCTTCAATCCGGGTTTCCTCGGTTACCTTATTTGCCACCGCATCGTCAATCCGAATGCTGTCTGCAAATGCAGGTGCCATCTCTCCGCTCTTTAACACCCTTGGATAATATAGCATGATGCGTTCTTCTGTGGAATTGTTCTCATCTTTTATCCATCCGTTTCCCGTCATCCCAAGATCAATTAATTTCGGCGACAGAGATGTTACCTTGTTTCCATCTTTATCTGTCCAACTCTTCACTATGCTTACCCGAACATACTCATCGATTGCACCACTGTTTCTTACGGTTAGTTTTTCATCATACTTCTTCCCAAGGGCAACCTTTTCTTCTTTCCCAAGCATATCCTTAAGAAGTTCTCCTTGACTTTCCTTCCACGCATCCCCGCTTCCAGTATAATCCCTGGAACTAATGTCCTTGCCGTTCTCCACCAGCGTTACGCCGATGTGGGATACTTCCAGCTGGGCCGTATAATTATCGCTGAAATAGGTAAGCGCTGCCCTTGTGCTCCCTAGCGCGCTGGCTGCCAGCAGAATGACTGCCAGCGCCAATAACGCCATCGTCGTCTTATGGTTACTGCGGGAGGTCCTCTTCTTACTCTTCATTCATTATTCCCCCTCTCCGCCAATATCTGTTGTTGTATCGATAATCTTGCTCCAGTCTGCATAAGGAGTGCCATCATCTTTATAAAGCACTTGCGTGCACTCCTGGATTACCACGACGTTAAAACTATCCTTCAGGTCTTCCGGTATTGTAATCTCTGCCAGAAGTTCCTTTGTCATCCCTCCTGCCGGAAGAACGTCGTTATAGTACCAATAGCCGTCGTCGTCTCTTTCTTCCCATGCTCCGGCCTCTCCGGAGAACTGAACCGTAAACTGGCTTCCGCAGAATACCTTTACACGCACAAAGCATTCATTTTCTCCCGTATTCTGAATCTGAATATGCTTGGTCCAATTGTCAAATTCCTCTACAATATCCGTCTTCGATCCGATAGATATAGTATGGGATCCGCTAGCCGTCGCATAAGTTGTAAAATATGCGATGGCACTGTGTATCGTCATGCTTCCGGCCAGGGCAACTGCAACGGCTGTCAGCCAGACTGTTTTCTTTTTTAAGAATTTTCTCATTGCTTCCAGCCTCCCTTACTTCTGCGTCCAATTCCAGTCATCGCCTTCTTCCTGCGGCGGATCAAAATGATTCACCACTCCTGTGCCTGGAATCAGCCTGTCGTCATACTTATTATTAAATGATACGGTTGCTGCCACTGCCTGGCCTGCATCCACCAACTGCTGTGCTACGATAGTCGTTTCCTGGACTACCTCCCCTTCCGGCTTATAGCTCGCCCCGCTGTATACCTCTGTAACGGTAACTTGCGCGCCTACCGGAATCTTCTCGACAACTACGGATTGTGTTCCCGCCCCATTGTACCGGATACGTTCCACCGTGCTGCGCACCGTCTCTCCATTCTTGACTGCCTCCACCTGGAACACAAAATCAACGCTTCCCAAAGACTCATTATAATTGCTTAAAGTCTTTTCAATGATCAGGCTTCCATACTGCTCTTCACGCTCTGCTTTCAGCCCGATAACCGGGTCATAGAGCCATTCGTCAGTGCCTCCCTGGGCATACAGGTTGCCGGGCAGCGCCGTCAGATACGGCGTAAATGTATACTTATAAGAATAGTCCTGGTTAAACGTTTCCTCGGGCACCACCAGATACATGCCTGTTGCAAGATTTCCGACGCTCCCTGTCCCGCCAGCAACGAATATCTCTTTTGTCTTTTGCGTTTCATCGGTAATCTTTCCATATGCCGCCTCTGCCATGTCAAGCCACTCCTGCGCAGTCGTGGAAGCGCTGATGCCATCAAGCCCCAGGCCCTTAAATCCATCCAGTTCCGTATATCTTCCGGATGCATCCACGTCAGCCACCTTATAGAGCGCTACCGGAATCGTCATCTGCCCAAGGTCTTCTTTGAAATCCCCTGCGGTAGACTCTGTATCCACCTTTACTGTCAGGCTGCACAGTCTGCCCGTCTCAATCCTGTCCGCTGCCTGTGTATTCACCAAGGTCAATACCGGAAGGGCCAATGCACAGATGAGCGCGACTGCGCTTCCCTTTTTCATAATCTTTCCTAGTTTCACTTCTTACCCTCCTCCGAATCTTTTCTAGCCTGATTTCTATGAGGCTTGAACAGATGTTTCATCAGTATGATCACGATTGCGGTCACTGCCAAGCCAAGTAACAAGAATAACATATAGTAGTTCTGAATCGCCTGTACCATGGAGTCTGTCAGGCTGCTTTCTAGTTCTTCCCCATCGTAAGGAATCCTGTGGCCTCTCACTAGAAGCCGGTGCGTGTTCACGCCATACGGCGTACAGGTAAATAAAGTTACATAATCCTGGCCCTCTTCAATCTGAAGGGCTTGCTCCAGCGTCTCGTGGTCATCCTTATCAACCATTGAAAGAATCTGGTCTACTTCATATGCAAAATTCTTATCCAGAATATGAAGATAGAATCTGTCTCCCTTCTTCATCTGGTCGATATCTGTAAATAGTTTTGCCGATGGAAGCCCTCTGTGAGCAGAGAGGACGCTATGCGTACTCTTGCCGCCCATTGGAAGTTTTGTGCCGTTCAGGTGTCCGACGCCTGTCTGCAATACCTCGTCGGAGGTTCCATGGTAAATAGAAAGTTCTACGTTAATCTTGGGAATCGTCAGATATCCCATAATTCCATTGCCACCTACATTCAGGACTTTCCAATATTCTGTGTCTTTGATGTCATTCAGATCGGACTGCGTGCTAAAGACATCGCCAAAGATATTATTATGGTCGAACGAATTGTTAAAATTCTCGGCGGCCTTCCACGCCTTATCAAAATCTTCCGGCGTCATATTGCTGACCGCTTTATCATAGTTTGTGATCAACTGCTGCTGCCTGTAAGTATTCCATTGATTGGAGACAGTCGGATATATGAGAACTGCGAATCCGATCAGGAACAATAATCCAAATATAAATGTCGTTATCTTACGCTTCATGCTTCTTTTTACGCTCCCTTACATACATTCCTCCTATCAATGCTGCCGTAAGCAGCAATCCTATAACTACCCAGAGAATGTAATTCGTTTCCAGGCTGATAGAAGAATCTTTCTCACTACTATAAGCCTCTTTATACGGAACCCTGTGACCTCTTACCAGAAGCCTCTCTGTGTTGACTCCATACGGCGTGCAGGTCAAAAGCGTCATCAGATCCTTGCCTTTTTCCACATTCAAATCCGACGTATCCTCCGGCTTCACGATACTGATCCTATCAACTTCATAGCAGAGGATGTCATCCAGAACATGGATCATAAAGTGATTGCCCTTCTTCATCTTATCCAGATCTGTAAATAGTATTGCGCTGGGAAGGCCTCTATGTGCGGAGATCACGCTGTGAGTGCTCTTCCCTCCTATTGGAAGAGAACTTCCTTCCAGATGCCCCGCCGCATTCTTAAGCACCTCCTCTGTCGTATAATGGTAAATTGGCAATTCCACATCAATCTTTGGAATCTCCACCATCCCCATTATGCCATCGCCTGTAATATTCAGACACGACTCATAGGATCTATCCTTTTCTTCCTTTGCGTCAGCAATGGCAAAAGAATCGGGCAGAATCATTGGAACCAGCGCGCTGTTATAATCCCGCGCGCTCTTCCACTCTTTTTCATAATCAATCTTTCCGTCTTTCTTAAGTTCCGCCACCTTGGCATCATAATTGCTGATAAGCTTTGACTGCCTGTATGTATTCCATTTGTTCGCTATGGTTGGATACAGCAGCAAGGACAGCCCTATGATAAAAACAGCCACGATTATAATGTTCGAATATTTCTTCTTCATATGAGTTCTCCTTGATGCTGTATATATAAAATGCAGGGCGGACGCTTCTCCGCCCTGCAGCCAAATAAACTATTTGTTTTCTTTGCGGCGTGATGCAAAGAACAGTGCTGCTGCGATAATCATGATCAGGCAGCCACCAATTGTGAAGATCGTTGTACCGATACCACCAGTTCCTGGCAGAGCGTTAAGCTTCGTATCCGCCATGGAAGCTGTCGCTTCTACAGTTGCTGTAGCCGGTTTTCCATCTTTTAACTCTAACTTAGCATCAGAATCCGTCGTATTTACGCTGTATCCATCCGGAGCCTTTGTCTCTTTGAAGTAGTAGGTTCCTAAATCCAGGCCCTGAACTTTAACGGTTCCATCCTTGCCTGTAACAATGACCGTTGCTGCATCTTCCGTTCCCCAGCCAGACAGTTTGTTATCCTTGTCAAACTGCGCGAATAGAACTTCTTCTTTCCCAGCATCATTCTTTACTTTCTTATATACTTTGAACTGTGCATCTTCAAGCGTCTTCCCGCCGTCTCCGGTCTTGGTTAATATAATCTGGCCTGTATAAACATCCTCATGATCAGATCCATACTTATCGTTCGGATTATTTTTGTCATTGCCTACTTGAATATCATTTCCAATTTTCGTATCTATCACCGTAACATCATAAGAGATTACAATGCTCTGATTTGCATAGTCATTATTCTGAACTAAGCTTGATAAATCTAATACAAATGAAGACGTGCCATTAGCATTTTTTGTTACATCGGCAGAGTAAGATACCGGCTCTCCTGTTCCAACCTTTACACTCACTGGTAATTTTCCATTAACTACATTATAAGTCGCGCCGCTCAATGTATCCTCGAATACATAGGTTTTGTTCGTATCTGTCTCAGCAATATAAGGTATCGTTGATTTTGCAGTATATGTAACCGTCTTACTGATCTCTGTCACTTTCTCTTTATCTTCTGCAGTCTTATCCACCTTATTTGGCGCTTTTTTTGCATTTATTTCTGTTGTGTCTTCCTTGCCAAATCCTACATAAACTGCCATTGGGCTATATACATAGCCTTCTTCTGTTGCCCTGATCGCATAAACTCCGGCGGAGGTAACTGCACTGCCATTTACAAAAGACATAAACATATTGTTGCTAAGTCCATTTAATGCTGCAGCAATCTTATCTGCGTCTGCGGCTATTATCTTATCTTTAATGGAATTATCAATTACTGCGTCTGCGTCAACATACTTGATCAAGCCGGCAATAATTCTCTGATCATCGTCCCCATTTGCCGCGCCTCCAAATGCGGTTCTGTATGACACTGCTGCGCCATCTGTAAATTTCCATCCTGTTACCGCTGTATTGTCTGTCTCAATAACCTGCGCGATCGTTAACGTAGCATTGTCTGCATTCTTAACGGTAACCTTGCTGTTAGCGTCGCCCGGAGCCGCGAAGGTAGTGATCCCCATTCCCAGCACCAGAGCTAGTGTCAGAAGCATAGCTAAAACTTTTTTGATCTTACTCATACTCTTTTCTCCTTTTCTCCATTGGATTTTTAATTTCGAGGCACTGCCTCGCTTTTCTTGTTTTTATATAGAGCCAGCATACCTGCCAAGATCATCAGCAGCGTGCCACCAGCAGTATACCAGAATATTCCCGGGCCTCCGGCCTCCGGAAGGGCATATACCGGATCATTCTCAAACTGGAAGAATACGGTTGTCGTTCCTTCTTCCCTGTTGCCTTCTATCACTTTGCCATCAGACGTAATGGTCTTTAATGCGCCATTCTTTGTAACTTCTACCATCCAGATGTCCGTGCTTACGGCATAGCCGTCAGGCGCTTTCATCTCCGATAATTGATACATATCTGCAGCAATCTTGCCCGCCAATGCCTGCGTGCAGTCCTCATTGACATACCACTTCACAATGCCATTTTTATCTGACTTGCCATAGTAAGCCGTGCTGCCAGTAGTCGATTGCAGCTTAAACTGCGCGTTGACCAGAACCAGTTTGGGATCGCTGGAACTTACCTTCTTAATATTCCAGTCTTTTATTACCTTCTCGTTCGTATAGATTGCCTGCCCTAAGATGCCACTCTCATAGTCGGCTTCAGCGATCACATCTTTCCCTGCTTTGTTCAGGCCCATCGTAAACGTTGCAGTTTCCTCTGACTCATTCTTGCTACTCTTGCAGTTTGTTCCCTCGCCTATTGAAAATTCCTTTATGGCATATCCATCAGTAAGCGCCTCGGCAACCAGATATTCGCCACGCGCAAGGTTTTTTAGATCCTCTCCTGCATAAGTTGCTTGCGTGGCATTCGCAGGCACGGTCAAAGTAACTGTCTTATAAACCAATCCATCCTTTTTTATCGTAAATATAAATGTCTGGTCTTTATCGGATGTTTCCGTCAGTTTCTTTGTGATCTGCACTTCTCCGGCAATTACATTTACCACATATTCGCCCTGTGCAATCAGCCGGTCCGTATCCGGATTGAGTTCTGTTCCACCGGTCTGCGTTGGTGGAAGGACTCCTCCAAGTTCTGGCATTGCTCCTCTCTCGCTCGTAGCATATGGTATAAACTGAATGTTCAGTTCATAGACTTCTACTCTATCTCCTGCTGTATCAGTTACATGTTCCGCCATATTGCCGCCAGGATTCTCGGACAGTTTATAGGTATATACAAAGTATCCAACCGCTTCATCCGTATTTGGATAAACATATTTGACAGACTGATCCTCGCCTAAAGTAATGGTTCCTTTTTCTTGCAGTTCTGCTTTCTGAGACTCTGTCAGTTCCGGATAACTTGGCTTTCCCGTATCTGTAGCGGTCTTTTGATCAAGTTCTAGAATCTTGAGCGTATCTGCCAGTTCATCAGCAAATCCTTCTGGTTTAATGGAGTCTCCTTTATATACTGTAATCTCCTTATCTTCCATATCCAAGGAAAGAAGTCGTACATTGACGGATGGCTGTGGGAATAATTTTGTCGAATCCTCGCTTATATAGATTCCGGATGCTGCGCCATTCGTAGGTACCATATTGCCACCAATAAAGTCATCCTTTGCCTTCACCTGAAAACTAGCGCTCCATGGCTGATTGTCAGGATCTGTTGACTCCGCATTTCCGATCACGGCTGCATCCTTTGTCCAGGTGATGGTAGTCGTGCCATCTTGATTCACTTTTACCGTCACGCCGTCCATTGCCTCCAGTTTCTTCTTGGACTCCTCCGTCAATTCGAAGCGCGCATCGATCACGTCAACGATCTTTTCTGGACTGATCTTATAAAAATCTCCAATCTGGCCAGCAATATCTTCAAATATCTTTGTCAAGCCATCGGTGTTATCCGTCGTATAAGCGTAGGTTCTGTCACCCTCTGGGCTCGATGCCAGGTAATTTTTAAGAAAGTCTGCAGCCTTCGTCTCGGTCCTGTGGCTTCCGTGATTATTAGTACTATCCTGGCTATGGCCTTCTTCCCACTTAAAACTGCCGCTTAATTTGTATCCAACCGTATATAATTTGGCATATTCCTTAATTTCCTTAGCCTCATTGTTTGCATGATTCGCCACCATGCAGTTGAAACTATTGTTGCCGGAATTATATCCTGGCATTCCATCCGTAAAAAGGAGTGCATACTTACTGGAATTCGAACGTCCGCTTAATATAGAATTGGCTTCTTCTAACGCGTCGCCCATAGGTGTTCCGCCAGACGCATACTTGTCGCTGATGAAGCGATTGATGGCGTCCACGTTATTACTTGTATCCAGCGTATAAAATCCACTGTCCGTGATCGTCGGATTTGATCCCTCTGATCCCTGATACCATATCACGGCAATCTCGCTGATGGGCGATTTCTCTTTCGTCGTGTTCACAAAGGCTTTTGCCGCATCCTGTATGTCCCTCAGTTTCTTGTCATTCTCCTGCATAGAGGAACTTGCGTCCAGCACGAGCACGATACTCGCCGCCTGCGCTGCGATTCCCTCTTCCCTGCCTTTGGTAGATGCTGACAGATCAATCTGGAATATCCGATCCGCTTCATTGACCACGCTGGCGGTTTTATCGCTCTCCAAATTCTTGACTGCTTCTTCCTTCTCCGTGTAGTTGACGATTTTTTGTCCTTCTGTCAGAGTTGTTCCATCAGACTGGTATAGGGCTGCCGTAATACTGCCGTCTTTGCCCCTTTCGACTTTCACCTTCCATTCTGCCGTTTCTCTTACATACCCATCCGCAGGTGCCGTTTCCGTCAACGTATACTCGCCAACCCGCAGGTTCTTAAAGGTAACTTTTCCGTCGCTATACGAAACCGCTTCATAAACTATGGAAGAATCCTTATCATTCTGCAGCCGGAATTTTGCGCCAGCTACCGGATTGCCTTTTGAATTTACTTTATCAAAACTAAAATCACAGAATGCTTTTTCCACCTGTACGACCGGCATTGCATATGTTGCCGTCTGCTGCAAGGATTCCTTATTTTCCTTATATTTAACCGTTGCGGTACTGTTTGAATAGAATCCCTCTTTGCCAGAACTGGTGGAATTTCCTTCCGCATCCGTACCGTCATCTCCAATATGTGGATATTCTCCATGTTCTACAAAGTAATCCGTTGCGGCGTCGCTCGGCTCCACATCAAAATTGATGCTGTATGTCGCCCCCTCTTCCAATGCCTCTCCATTTAGAAGGCCGACGGATATCTTCTTTGTCAAGGAATTATAGTTTAGAGTGTAATCGCTCTTCCCAAGCGTTGTCGTTCTTCCATCAGCCGTGGTCTTCTTTACCGTTATGACCGGATTCCCTTTCTGGTCAAAATCATGAAACTGAACATATTCGCTCAGAGTATCCTCGACAACCACGTTCTGATACGCCGGCGCGACAATTCGGTTGATAATCTCCTGAAGCGCGCTTGCCATATTCGTTCCATCTTTGGCGTGGGCATTAATGTTCTTGGCTGTAAGTTTATTTGCAAACTCTGTCATTCTTGTGCTGGTCTGGCTCGTCAGATATACCGAATAAATCTCGGCATCCTTTAAATAGCCAGAACCTGCAACTTCATTCACCGCGTTCGTAAGATTAGCACTGCTATAACTCTGTCCGCCGCCCGCTTCATATTCCTCGTATGGATAACGGTAACTTTTTTCATATCGATACGTAGGCTCGCCATCGGACAAGAACACTACGACTTTCTTATTCTCGCTTTCGGCTCTTGGCTCCAACTTCTTATCCGCATTGCGCATTGCCAGCTGCCAGTTGGTTCCTCCCTTTGTTCCCAGGCCTTCTATCTTCTGATTGAATCCACTTTTCCCATTATAGTCGACCCAGTCAGTACTAATATCTTTCCCTGTATAATCATCACTGCTAAAACTGATTGCTGCCACCCGGTTTACAGAATCCGAATCCGGCAATATCGTATCGACAAGAGTCGGAACCGTATTCTTAAGTGTCGGCATCAAGTTGAAATGATTAGCATCCGTCCGGCCGTTATCATTTAAGCCCATGCTTCCAGACTTATCAATTACAAGCAGTACATCTACGCCAGTCTTTTTTCCTCTCTTCCCGGTAACGTCAAGTGTCAGCGTATAATCCTTATTTTTCTCGTTATATTTGATACGCTTATTGTGTTCCGGCGCTCCCAAGCTGTTAACGCTAGTTCTCACAGAGCCGTTTGCATAATCTGTAAGTGATGGCTCATATTCCTGCCATGCAAGTGTAAACGTGGAAAAACTATCTGTAACAAACTCTGCCTTTTTCACCTTGCCGTTGTCTGTTGTTTCCACAGATGCTTTCGATCCGACATCCGCACCCATGTCGACAACCTTCTTTACCTGGCCCTTCCCATTTTCCTCCAGATGCATCACCGTTACGCCCAGGTCTTTCTCTGTTCCTTTCACCTCTTCTGGCATTATATCTTTCTTGTATTCCATCGTGACTTTCACATTGCCGTCTGGCTCGACTTCTTTCCCATCTTCATCAACAAAACTAATATCATAAGCCAGGAATCCTGCAATGCTGTAATTTTCATTCTTCGCCTTGTCCTTCAGTTTTTCTTCTACTTCTTTATACTGATCTTTGGTTTTCTTATCATCCGGAAGGACAGGAATGACCTTAAGTTTTGAATCCGCAGGTATGATGCCTTCCTTATCCGTGCTTACCGTTACCAATACATCGTCGTCTTCATACTGTAATGATACTGCTTTCGCTGTAGGTTCAGCCGTGCCTGATATATCCGATTTGGCCTCTGTCTCCTCTTCCTTAATCTCTCCTTCTGATGAATCGCCGTCAGCCGCCATTCCTTCCTCCGGTTTTGACTCCGTAAGGTAGCATCCATAGATCGTGGAGCGTCTGCCCTCCATCTGAATCTTATCTGCCGAGCCATCATCTCTCAAAGCGATCTCAGCCAGATCATAATCGTCAATGTTGTCTATGCTCTGTCCGGCATTCTGCAATTCTGCGATCTTATCTGCCTTCTGCGTGATCTCTATGATTTCAGCCTGCTGATTTCCTGCGATAGAATTGGCTTCATTGTAATAGAAGGTTCTTGCTTTCTTTACATCTGCAATCTGGTAATCCTTGGGCTCAAATGTGATCTTGACTTCACGCCCTGGTTCTGTTGGTACGCCATTTATTTTGAAGATAATATGATAGAAGAAGTATTCTCCCAGCATCTGCCCTTCGCCTATGGTCGTTTCCATCAACGCCTTTACTTCTTCAGAAATATTGGGTTCCACCGCTGCAACTTCCATTGTAACTTCGGAGGTGTCTGCCTCGAATGTCCCCTCCTGAAGATTCGCCGTTACGGTGCAGATAACTTCGCCGTTCTCATCTTTCACTTCCTGCTTCAGTTCCATTGCATCCTGATGTACTGCCGTTCCATTCTCTATGTTTTCTATCGATGCAGCTGGCTGGCTTTCGCTTGCCTGTGTATCCGGCGCTATCTCCTGCACGGTCGCCCCATTCGTATCGCCGTTGCTCCCTGCATTGCTGTTGTCCGCGGCTTCTGATGCTTCGCTTACTTGCTGCTCCATTGCGGGTTCTGCTGCCGCCCCTTCTGTCGTATTCACTTTGTCTATCTGACTCGCAGCAATTGGGCTACGTCCGTTAAACGCTACTCCTATAAGCAATACCACTACCACGAAAAACGCGAGCCATCTTTTTAACATTTTCATAACGCGTATTCCTCCAATTCCATCATAATTGCACGTTTTCTCATCTCTTTACCAATGTCTCGTTACCCGACTCGTCGTCTTTATCATTCAACGCTTCGTCTATCAGCTTAATCAGTTCCAGTGCTGACCGGAACGCAACCGTCTTATCCTCATCTACCCAGGTAATCAGTCCCTGCCAGCTGCTATGCTGCCTATGTTGTACGCGGATAATAAAAGTGCCGGCATCTCCATGATTCTCTAATATGTCTTCTTCTCGCATAACCTTTATCATCCTTTCTTCTCGTTCTGTCTTTTTTTCCGATATACGGAATGTCTTGTCATCCGTCCCTGGGAACGGGAATCTCAATCTATCAAAGAAACCTTCCAAATAGATGATCATCTCTTCCATGCATGAGATGTATATTGCCTCTTTGCTGTATGCGTGATAAATCCGGCCAATCGTCTCTCCATTCAGCCGCTTATCCACGCAGAGAATGACTCCGTTCGGAGAACCGATGTAGTATGTTCTTTTCTCCACCATTGATTCTTCCTTCTATTATTTATTAAGGCGTTCCCAACCAGGCATTTCGTAAACATTTTCCGGCCGCTATGCGCTTTTACCTTTCGTCTATTTTAGCAGTCGCACAGACAAAAGAACCGACAAAAGTACGTGTGAAAAAAGGATTTTTACATAATTATCATTGACTTTAACATTGTGAACTGATAAATGGATTTGGAATGCTCGTTCTGTTTCCGCTCATTGGAGGGGAAGTTCTTCCGGTGATGGCTGATCCCGGAAGAACTTCAGACGAGTTGCTAAAACCCCAGGTACAGGCTGGGATCGATTGCCACCCCATCTTCTTCCACCTGGAAGTGTAGATGGTTTCCTGTAGAATTGCCTGTCGTGCCCGACAGCCCTATCTGCTGCCCTTTCTCTACTTTCTGTCCTTCTTCAACATATATTTTGTCATGGTGCATGTACTTGGTGACCAGCCCATCTCCATGGTCAATTTCAACCATAAGGCCGGCTGTCCCCATCTCTCCGGCTAATGTTACGGTTCCTGCCGCGGCCGCATAGGTTGGGATATGGTAAGCGCCCGTTCCCATATCAATGCCCTTATGATATGTGCTTGCGCCTGCCTTTGGCGCGCTTCTGGGGCCGAAACTGCTAGTCAGAGTCGAGCCGGGACAGGGATTTACAAACGTCCCCAAAAGCCCGTCAAACTCATCCAGCGTCATGCGGTCGAGCCTATATAGATCATATTTCTCCATCTGTCTAATCAGGCTCTGACTATACTGAATATCGGTTGCCCAACGGCTGCCCACCTTTATAGCAAATGTATTGGCATCTTCGACGCCAAAAGTCAGATCCTTATATACCTCTTTTAATAGTTCCGTTCTATCTTCTATACATTCCGTATAAGTGTTATACACACGGAAGCCGGAAGTAATCATATAAGCGGATCCGTCACTGGCCTGCTCGCCGGTACGCATGTCTACGGTGCCCGCAGGGCCTGTTCCTTTGATTCCAAACAGATTATTATACTGGTATGCCAGATAGGATAAGCCTTTCCCTTCTTCTCCTCCCGGTCCGTACTTGCCAAATCCAGATTCCTGGATAATCTGGGCAATCGTAACAGATGCGGGATAGCCTGTCTCATCCTGGCACTTTAATGCCCCGATTATCATCTCCTGGGTGATGAAGGATGGGAGATTGTCTAACGGAATCTCCATGTTATACTTTATCTTCTCCCGGTCGTCCAGGAACTTCGCGGAAGGCCTGTAGCTTGCTGTGCTCTTTTCTCCCCCGTTTATCCTTGGCTGTACTTTTATATTTCCACTTCCTGAAGGGGGTTGCCCGGGCACTTCTGTTCTTGTCCCGCCCCCTGGTTCTGCTCCTGTATCCGGCTTTACTGGTTTCGTATCCGGGCCAGGTATCTCCCCTGTACCGGAGCCGTTTCCTTCATTTCCTTCCGTACCGGAGCCGCTTCCCTCATTTCCTTCCGTACCGGAGCCGCTTCCTTCATTTCCTTCCGTACCGGAGCCGCTTCCTTCATCAGACTGCACCGGTATATTTTGAGATTCTCCTTGGCTTATACTTCCTGGCTCTTCTTGTGCTGCCTGCGCCACATTCCCTGCATAATTGCCGGGAATCTGGGTTCCGATCAGGCAGACAGTAAGGCCTAGGATGGCTGACACCTTCTGTAATTTCATATATTCTTCATCTCCTCGCCGCTTTATCTTTCAGCATTATCCCATATAAATCTTGATTCTAATGTCATCATAGCAAAGCACTAATCAAAGGAAGAATCAAAAATCAACCAATTAAAAGGAGATTTTGACTTTTTTTATTGATTTCACTTTTCAGGCAGAAAAAAAGCCCCAGCTTCTCGCAATAACGAGGAGCGGAGCATTAAAAATATGCCTTGCACATCTATTATTCAATTTCACAAGTCACGCTGCTTACATAGTATTGAACCCCAGTACGCTGCCTCCCAATCAGAAAATTATTATTGATCCGCTTCTGGATCATGGCACAGTTCTCAATCGTCGTATTAACCAGCAGTACCAGGTACTGGCCTTTTCCATATCGATTGACCGCGTCTCCGTGGCGGATAGATGCACAGATCGCATCGCCCAGGCGGCGGGATAACTGTTCCAGCGGCTCTCCGTCCTTCATGGGGTTTCCTTTGCTGTCAATAATCGTGCATAACATCAGGTAGACGGACTGGCCTCCTCGATCCATCATCCGGGTCACCATACGGTAGATTCCTTGGAATATAGGATAGGAGCACAGATACCCGCCGTATATATCCGTTCTGGATTCGGCAAGTTCTGTCTGTATCTTGTCAAGCATTCCATAGGGATGCAGCATCTGTTCGCCTAATTGATCAAGCGAATCCATTAACTTCTGCGATGGCCGGATGCCTCTTTCTTTAAAGTAACGGTCAACGGTCTCTGCATATAAGCTGCCAGCCTCCTCATATCTGCCCATTCCGATCAGCGCCTCCATAGTAAGACTCTCCCAATCGGAAAACGGCGCAATGCTGGACGCATATGTACCTAACTGCTCTAGTTGCAGGTAGTCCTGCCTGTCCCGGAGTATCTCTGCTGCTTTCTCCACGCATTGGCAGAACTGTTCTCGGTATCTCCTTGCTTCTGCGGCAGCCCACATGACACCGGCGTACATAGATAGGAATTCCCCTGTGTAACAATGGCATGCCTCAAGTAGAATTTGAAGTTTGGCATTTATGTCCTTTTCTTCCTGCGCTTCCTTGTACAGACGGTCGAACTCTGCAGCGTCCTCAACAACCAGTATATCATCGGTCCAATAGAACACGCCCTTTTCCATTCGGATATAATTTGCTATTGGAAGACCGGCTTTTCTCAGTTTATTCTTAGCATTATAGATAACACTCTGCATTGTGTGATGGATATTCTTGATATCCCGGTCTCCGAACAGCATCTCTTCCAAACTTTCCCGGCTGACTCCATTTTTCCGGTTATGCAAAAGAATTTGCATCATATACGTAAATTGCGTCTCGCTTACCTTATTTCCCAATACAGATTCCCCGGCATAAATCATGGAAAAACTGCCAAACATCTTTACGTATAATACATTGTCTTTACTTTTATTCTGTTCCATTGGCACATCCCTTTTCAACTATTTTCCAATTGAGGCATCATCTTCGTATACTTTCCTAATGAACAGTATCATTATAACTAATTTACGGGAACGTTGCAATAAGTTGCGTACACCTATCTCCATATAATCAATGATTTTCTGTCAAATGACGCAATTATTGCTTTTTTTGTTTTCTATTCATGTCATTCGGTGCATATTCCTGCTGCAGAGTCAAAAAAAGAGACAGTCTTTTGCCTATAGACCGTCTCTTTCATCAATATGCTTCTTATTTGCCCTGCATTTTCTTTATAACCTTCAGCCGCGTGAATTCTTCCCTTTCCTTTTCTTCCAGTGCGTTATTGATCGTATATACCAGATTGCTGTACATAGGGATAGTAATATTTTTAAGCGCATTGGCACGCTTCTGGGTCTTCTTGATGTTCGTCGCCAGCCGGTATGCCGCATTCTCGACCATCGACAGCTTGATGGTCAGATCCTTTACCTCACGGAATGCCTCACGGACAATATCAATAGACTCATGCGTCGTACTGAATGAGTAAGTCAGGTCATTCTGCTTCGCGTCATACTTCACATATGGTATCTCCGTCCCCATGATACTGCGGGTCTGGATCCGGATTGAATCCTCGATCGGGACGGTAAATGCCAGTTCCTGAACCTTGCTGATTCCATGCTCTATATTGGCTCTCTGCAAGCATGCATAGGCTTTAGTAAAGGTGGTATCGATCTGTTCCTGTATATCTTTGGCCTCATCTATCAGGCTCATTAACTCTTTCAGCAGAATGTTGCGCTTCTTATCCATCAGGTCATATCCCTGGTGGGCAAGGGCAAGCGAATTCTTCGCAAGCATTAAGTTTCCTTTGGTTGGAAATTCCCGGGGATCCATATACCGACTTCCTTTCTGTCAAAATATCGCTTTGTCCTTAAGCCTCCTGCGCCTCTTTCGGATAGTACTTATCGATCATCTTCGTATCGATACGGTCCAGTTCCTCTTTTGGTAGTAGTCCTAAAAGTTCCCACCCAAGATCTAGGGTATCCTGAATTGTACGGTTCTCAGTAGGTCCTTGGCCGATATAGCGGTGTTCGAACTCCTCTCCAAACTTCAGATACTGCTTATCGATAGGAGACAGTTCATCCTCTCCGATAACAGAAGCCAGATTCCTGGCCTCGCCTACTTTTGCGTAGGCAGAGAAGAGCTGGTTTGCCAGATCCTGGTGATCCTCCCTTGTGTATCCTTCTCCGATTCCATCCTTCATAAGACGGGACAGGGACGGAAGAATGCTGATGGGCGGATAGATTGCCTGGCCATGCAGGCTACGATCCAGAACCACCTGGCCTTCCGTAATGTACCCGGTAAGATCAGGAATCGGATGGGTAATGTCGTCATTTGGCATGGTCAGAATCGGAAGCTGGGTCACCGAGCCGTTCGCCCCTTCTACAATTCCCGCACGCTCATATATAGTGGCCAGCTCACTGTACAGATAGCCCGGATATCCCTTTCGTGACGGAATCTCTCCTTTCGAGGATGACACCTCCCTCATCGCCTCCGCAAATGAAGTCATATCCGTCAGGATGACCAGGATGTGCATATTACACTCGAATGCCAGATACTCGGCAACCGTCAGCGCTACCTTCGGCGTGATCAGACGCTCTACTACCGGGTCATTGGCCAGGTTCAGGAACATGCAGACGTGATCCGACACGCCGCTTTCCTCGAAAGTCTTCTGGAAGAACTCGGCGACATCATGTTTTACGCCCATCGCTCCGAATACCACCGCGAACTCTCCTTCCGCATTGTCTCCCAGCGATGCCTGCTTTACTATCTGCGCGGCAAGCTGGTCATGAGGAAGGCCATTTCCAGAGAATATTGGCAGTTTCTGACCACGGATCAATGTCGTCAGCCCATCAATCGCAGATATGCCCGTACGGATATAGTTCCTCGGATATTCCCGGCGAACCGGATTCAGAGGGAGCCCGTTTACATCCCGCCTGTCCGTCGAGGTAATCGGTCCCAGCCCGTCAATCGGCTCCCCGATTCCGTTAAACGTACGCCCCAGCATATCCGGCGATACCGCAACTTCCATCGGATGCCCGGTCAGTTTCGTATGAGTATTGGTAAGAGACATATTCTCCGTCCCTTCAAATACCTGTATAATAGCCTTGTCTTCGTCCAATTCTACGATACGGCCCATCTTTCTCGTGCTGCCTTCTACCACGAACTCTACAATCTCGTCGAAAAAGGCATCCTGTATGCCTTCCAGGACAACGAGAGGGCCGTTAATATTGCTTAGTCCAAGATATTCTATTGCCATGTCCGCTCCCTCCCTTATGCATTCTTCTCAATCACGCGATGGTAGAAATCATCAATATCCTTTTTATATAGATCCAGCAGCTGCAGATTGTCATTCGGCACATCGTACTTGATAGCAATCACTTTTTCATATATGCCTTCCGCCTTCAATACCGACATTGGCATTCCCATAGCCACCAGCTGTCTGGACTTCTTATACAGATACAGGATCACATCCATCATCTTAAACTGCTTCTCCATGGACACGCAGGTATCGTCCTTATGGAACGCATTCTGCTGCAAGAATCCCAACCGTATGACTTTTGCAATCTCAAGTACCAGTTTCTGGTCATCCGGAAGAACATCCCCTCCGATCAGCTTTACAATCTCCATCAGGCTGCTCTCCTGATTTAGAAGAGCCATCAGGCGGTTCCTGTAATCTACGAACTTCGGTGATACATAATCGGAGTACCAGCCGCTTAAGTCATTCAGATATTCGCTGTAGCTGGACAGCCAGTGGATTGCCGGAAAATGCCTGGAGTAAGCCAAAGATTTATCCAGCCCCCAGAAGCATCGGACAAATCGCTTCGTATTCTGCGTAACTGGCTCGGAGAAGTCTCCGCCTTGCGGGGATACTGCGCCGATAATAGATACGGATCCGGTCGATCCATTCAGCGTCTGCATCATGCCCGCCCGCTCATAGAACGCAGAAAGGCGGGATGCCAGGTATGCCGGGAATCCTTCTTCCGCCGGCATCTCTTCCAGACGTCCGGACAGTTCTCGCAGAGCCTCCGCCCATCTGGAGGTAGAGTCTGCCATAATCGCCACGTCATATCCCATATCCCGGTAGTATTCCGCCAGTGTAAGCCCTGTATAAATAGAAGCCTCGCGGGCCGCCACCGGCATGTTGGACGTATTGGCGATCAGCGTCGTCCGGTCCATCAGCTGATTGCCTGTTCTCGGGTCCACCAGCTGGGAGAATTCTTCCAGAACCTGCGTCATCTCGTTGCCACGCTCGCCACAGCCGATGTACACGATAATATCCGCGTCAGACCACTTTGCGATCTGATGCTGGGTCATCGTCTTTCCCGTTCCGAATCCCCCAGGGATTGCCGCTGTACCGCCTTTGGCGATCGGGAACATAGTGTCCAGTATTCGCTGGCCGGTAATCAATGGCACGCTGGCCGGATATCTGTGGTGTACCGGCCTGGGCACGCGGATTGGCCACTTCTGCGTCATGGTCAATTCCCTCCTGCTGCCATCCAATAGTTCCATCGTCACGATCACGTCTTTAATTGTATACTGGCCATCTGGAACAGCCGAGATTACCGTACCTTCCATGTCCGGCGGCACCATACATTTATGCAGGATCGCATGCGTCTCCTGAACCTCCGCGATTACCGTACCTCCATGTAGAACTTCGCCTGGCTTCACGGTAATGTGAGTATCCCACAATTTCTGCGTATCCAGGGAATCTACGCTGACGCCTCGGGTAATGAACGCTCCGCCAGAATCGGCAATCTTCTCCAAAGGCCGCTCAATACCGTCAAATATGTTGTTCAAGATACCGGGAGCAAGCGTAACTGATACTGCGGCACCCGTTGCCTCCACTTCTTCCCCTGGCGTAAGGCCGGAAGTTTCCTCATATACCTGGATTGTTGTCAGATCCTTATCCAGGGAAATGACTTCGCCTACCAGCTTTTCCTTCCCCACATGCACCATCTCTGACATCTTGAATCCAGTCTTGCCTTTCAGATAGATAACGGGGCCATTGATGCCGTAGATCTTTCCAGTCTTTACACTATTCAACTCCCGCACCTCCCTTAAATACGAATTTGTGGTACTCATTGTCTATCGCGCCCTTGAATGCGCGGTCGATCAGAATATTACGCTCATGGATGACTGCGCGCACCCCTCCGATAAAATCCTCTTTGCTTATGGTCAGCGTCATACCCGTATGTTCCTCCAGATACTCCTTTTTATCGGCATCCGTAGGATTGATATATATAGTCATGGCTTCCCCGCCCGCGAATCTTGCAGCCTTCTCAATGTACGCAACCAGAAGATGCTTATAATCTTCCGTCTTCATATACTCCTGCACCTTTTCGTCAACTTCCTGGAACAGTTCTTTTTTCAGTTCTTTCTGAGTCTTGCTCAATTCCCTCTTAAGTTCCAGCTGGGCCTTGGACATCGCCATATTCAGCTGCTGCCTGGCATTAATGCCTTCTGCTTTTATCCGGGTCTCCGACTGGCGGAGCGCTTCCGCCTTATGCTGCTCGAACACGCCTTCTAAGGCATCTTCATGCTGCTTCATAATGGCATTGCCTTCGGCTCTTGCCTCTTGCATGGCGGCATCCTTAAGATGTTCGATCTTCTGTTCTAACGTCAAGTGTGTCACCTTCTTTTTATTGGAATAGGTTTCCCTTTATAATCATTACAGTTTCAGGCCAATCGCCTCATTTACATATGAAGTGATAAAATCTTTCTTACGTCCGGTTCCGTGCCTGTCAGGAATCTCGATCAGAAGCGGCATGGTACGTTCCAGCTTAATCTCGTCAATCAGATCGGGAAACTCTCTTCCGAACTTCTCGGTAAGCAGAATAATTCCCACCGTCTTATCGTTCATGGCATTTTCAATGGCTTCCCGCAGTTCGTTGCGCTCATGCACCACGATGCCGTCCACTCCAGCCAGCCGCATTCCTGTCAGGGTATCGATATTATCACTGATCAGATACATCTTCATATTACAGCTTACCTAAGATCATGAAGGAGATGATCAGTCCGTACAGACATACACCTTCTGCAAGACCTACAAAGATCAGCGACTTGCCGAGCGCGCTTGAATCTTCGCTGATAGCGCCAAGAGCCGCGCTTGCGGCGCTTGCAACGGCTATACCGCCGCCTACGCAGGACAAACCGGTGGACAGCGCAGCAGCAAGGTAGCCGAATCCTGTAGCATTAGAAGCAGCAGCCTGGGCCGTATCCGCGGCTTTTACCGGGTCGCCGGCGAACATCATGATGGCCGCTATAGCAAAGGCCCCGAAGTAAAAGAAAGCGTTCGCCCCAATGGCACGTTTATACCGCTTCTTCGTCTTCTCCCCAATGAGAAAATAGCCAAATGGAATGATGATGCCAAGCACCAGTGTTGCGATAAGTAAGAGTTTTACCGTTAATGTCATGATTGATATCCTCCTTGTAATTGGATTATTATTTTTCTTTTTTATGATTATTGAATGGCTTGAATTCCCGTCCGCTTCCTTTATAGAACCGGCTGAACATCTCATAGTATTCCAGACGCAGCACCTGTATGCCCACGATCAGGCCTTCCAGTCCGCATACGACAATATTGCCTATGATGACTCCGATCCAGTTCGGGCTTCCATCCTGCGCCCCGGACAGCATCAGCACGACTTCCATGATCGCGGCATGACTGACCGCGAATGCCCCGATACGCACATAGGAAAGGGTATTGGAAAAGTAGCTGAGCATCGTCTCAAACAATTCGAAGAATCCCTGTACCAGGAACATCCCCTTGCCCTCTTCCAGCTTCTTATGGTTACGCGTCACCAGATTGGTAAGCGGCTCTTTAAATAGAAACAGCAGGATAGGGATTCCAAGGAATACCACCATCATGATATTGCCCGGCACCTTATGCCCCGTCATATAAAGGACTACCGTCAGTACCAGGAATCCATAGAATACAAGCCCAGCGATCCCGTTATTCGAAAACCATATATTTTCCGTATCATGTGCCCGTATGGCATTGACGATATGGAACAGCATCACCAGTATATTCAGCGCCATTCCAAAGGCAATCGCCACGATGAATACGGTATTCAGCTGGCCGATGAACGGCAGATTCGTCATTGCATCCACTGGTCTTAGCCATATGGCTGGCAGAACATCTTCAAATCCAAATACGCTTCCAAACATAAACCCAAAAAACGCAGAAAAGATTCCGGCTATGGAAATGATTCCTGCAAGATTCGCTTTTTTGATCAGGTAGACGAGTCCCCCTATAATGAACAGGCACAAGCCCTGGCCAACGTCTCCGAACATAGCCCCGAAGATAAAGGTATATGTCAGGGCTACAAAGACCGTAGGATCCATCTCGTCATGGGCTGGAAGCCCATACATCCGTATAAACATCTCAAAGGGCTTGAAGAACTTAGGGTTCTTAAGCTTTGTCGGCGGATCTCCAAAGAACTTCTCACGATCCTCTTCCACTACCACGAACACCTTGTCATCATTTTCAGATTCCTTCAGGAATGCGGCTACATCCGCTTCTCCCATCCAGCCGCAGAGGATATAATAGTCCTCCTTATTGTCTCCTTCTTCCAGCCTCGCTGCCATCTTCCTGACATCAAAGTTATTGGAGAGTTCCTCCAGCCGCTTCTGTGCTCCCAGCAACTTGGAGGCATGACTTCTCATCAGTTCCTCGATCTCCTTATCTACTGCATCGATCTTCTCATTCGTGCTGTCGATATCCTGCTGCAGGCTTTCGCAAGCCAGCGAGGGTGTCCCGATATATTCGCCGGAAATAGATATCCGCTCAAAGTGAAGGGAATTGAACACGGAATCCACTCTGCTCGCCTCCGCATTCGACACAAAATAGCATCCATAGACAAAATTCTCGTTTCGGATTCCCTCCAGAAATACGGCATTGAGATCCTCAAACAAATATTTCTCCAGCTTCCTATAATAATCAACGCCGATCCGTCCGAACCGTATCTTCATATACCGGTATCTGAGTGCCTTATGAAGATCCAGTTCCAGCGGTCTGAACGGCTCCAATACGTTTAACTTATCCTTTAGTTCATCCCTGCTCTTCTTAAGCAGTTCTTTCTTCTCCTGCAGTTGCAGATATTCATGGTTGATCTCCCGGATCATGGCAATCATCTCGTCCTGGGTCATCATGGAATCCGCCACTGCATCGCTTGGAGGCAGAAGGGCTGCAAACTGTTCTGCCTTGGCCAAGGGCTCCTTGTAAGGATTGACTTCCACAAAAGGCAGCAGATTATCTGTCGTCTTAAGTTCTGTGACCGCGTTTTCGAGCTGCATCTCGTATTTGGACAGATATACGTCGCAGACGCGGTCAATATCCGTCCTGGGTCCGCTGATGCTCAAAAACTTCATCTTTACAATCATTGAATTACACCTCCTAAGTATCCTAACGTTTCTCTTGAAGATAAGCCGTAACGGATACATTCAAGGGCTGTTGTTAGTTTATATATCTCTTCTTCTTTTAAAAATAAGTAGGTATTTATCGTGGCAATAGAATACGGATCGCGCCTGCGGTCAGTAATATACAGATGCATAAGGCATTCCTTATACATCTGCTCCAGAGTCTTTCCTTCCATATGCTGATACTTTTTTGCATAATACGTCTCTTCCAGCTGATGCTCGAATTCCTCCAGCGTCGGAGCCTCTACAAGTCCCTTAAACTCCGCAATGCTTAAGCGGTACTGGATCGGAATGGTCAGGGAATAGATATCCGGAGGCAGCATATGATAATACTTTTTCGCCCGGTAGATCCACTGGACATTCAGAAGGTCGATCTTCGTGCCGTAATCCCTTGTTAAAAGTTCCTTTTCCTTATTCTTCAGAATCTTTTTCTGCTTTCTCCACATGGTGGAAAAATAGTATAAATCCAGAGCCAGATTATAGTCAAATAAAGTGGCCGCATTCGAATCTCTCAGTTTCTTAAGCGGCGCATAGTATTCCGTATCCTTCAGGCTATCCACCAGTTCGTCTATATTCTTGGACGTGATCATCTTGTCGATGGAAAGTTTTGAATACTTGTCAAAGAATTCCTTTTTATAATCCAGGTCAAAAGGCTTATCATAATGGTTAAATACGATCCGCAGGCAATAGTTGATCAAATCAATCTCGTACCGTTTCCAGTACACCTTTAAGAACTTCTTCTGCTCCATCCCCGCAAAGCGGAATATCCTTGTGTAGTCATCATACAAGGACTGGTACAGAACCTTCTCCACATGCCTTCTATGATACAGGGAGATGTCCATCTGATTCATATACTCCGCATAGGCAGGCTTTTCTTTCAGATAGTCGATTGCCTCCGGCACGCTTCTTAAATTGGCAATATTCTCAAAATCCTTATCGGTAAGGAGCTTCGCCTGCATAGCCCGGATCTTTGTAACGATCCCGCTGTATGACATTACGTTCCCCATGTTCTACACCTCTATAATATGCTTTAAAATCTCCTGGGCATATGCGCTATGATTCTCTTCATATTCTTTCCTCAGATTGTCAATTGTCGAGCGGTTCTTCTCCCGTTGCTCCTCCAGGATCTGATCCATCTTCGCTTCCGCCTCTGCCCGTATCTCATCCAGCCTCTTCTGCGTCCGGGCCTCCAGATCCTTGTCAAACTGGTCTCTCTTTGCCTGAATCTTCTTCTCGATCTCATACTTCTGGGCTTCCGCATGTTCTACGATTGCTTCCGCCGTATTCTCGATATCAGACAGTTTCTCAATAATAGAGTCCATATGCCCCTCCATTCCTGCTTATTTGCATATATTTATACTTATTCTATAATAATACTCCTATTTATTTAAATTACCATAGTCAATTTTAACAAAAAATCGCCTTTATTACGAACCCTAAACCAGCTCTTTCCCACATTGACTTTTCCCCCTCAAGACGATACACTAGGAGATATGCATAAATGCTTGAAAACAGGAGGTATACACATGCGCCTTAGAAATATTCCCCGCGCGCAGAGCGTTCTTAGCCAATGCGCGGAAGTCATAAAGAACGAGACCGAGCACAAAGGATCCTGGCAGGAAATATTTGGAAACAGCCATCCGATCCACATTGAGATTGGCATGGGAAAGGGAAAGTTCCTCTTAAGCCTTGCTTCGCTCAACCCGGAGATCAACTACATTGGAATCGAGCGATATTCAAGCGTTCTCCTGCGGGCAGTGGAAAAGTTCCAGGATATCCCTTTCGGCACCGAGACTCCTCGCAATATCCGCTTTCTTTGTATGGATGCCCAGGATATCGCGGATGTATTCGCCCCCGGCGAAGTTTCCCGCATCTATCTGAATTTTTCCGATCCATGGCCTAAGGCAAGGCACGCAAGGCGGCGCCTCACTTCCAAAGAATTCTTTGAAAGATATGACCAGGTACTGGCCGAAGATGGCTCCGTCGAGTTTAAGACGGACAACCGCCTGCTATTCGATTTCTCCGTTGAGCAGCTGGGCGAATCATCCACCTTCGAGCTTGCCCGCTGTACCTATGATCTTCACCATGACGAATTCATGAGCCAAGGCAATATTATGACTGAGTATGAGGAAAAATTCTCATCTCTGGGCAATCCCATCTGCAAGTTGATCGCAAAAAGGAAATCCCAGGCATAGGGCTGCATATATTAATAAGGAAGAATTTGTGTCTGGAAGTAAGCATATGGGACGTAGAAACAAAAAGGGCATGAAGCACAAAATATGTGAATTCACTTACCGCAGAAGAGGGCTGAATCAAAAATTGTCCTGTCTGAAAAAGTCTATGGATGAGGTGTATCACACATTGAATCCCAAGTGCTGATTACAGATCCTATAAGAAAGGCTGATACTATGCTACATTTAACAGCAGGAAATTTTGATGCAGAAACTACGCACAGCCCGCTTCCGGTAGTCGTCATGTTCTATGCCGTCTGGTGCGGCAAATGCGCTATGATGAAGCCAATCGTTGAGGAACTCGAACCCAGGTACCGTAATAAAGTACGGTTCTGCGAGGTGGAAATCGATGAATCCCCACTTCTTGCCGCCAAATACGATGCGGATATTGTTCCCACATTCGTGTTTTTCCAGAATGGCAGGCTGCTTGGCATCATGCAGGGGATTATCGACGAAGTCCAGTTCGAGCAGAGACTACAGAAAATCTTTAGAAATAGTTAAGGCATATTTTCTTTGCAAATATAGCCGGATATGTTATATTAGGGGAGATAAATGAAAGAACCGCAGGCTGCGCGCCTTATATCAGGGCCGCAGCCCTTGCGAGAATAATGAAAAGGGGGCATGGTGAATTACACCAGGCATTATGAGAAAGATGAAAAGAATCATACCCGTCATGATGGCAGCAGTCCTTACCTGTGCCAGCGTGCCGATGGTAGCAAAAGCAGACAACTCCAAAGTCGTAACCCTTGGGGCCAATCTCTCGGACGAACAGAAGAAGTCCATGTATGAATATTTCGGGACCTCCTCGGACAAGGTAGAAACCATAGAAGTTACCAACGCTGATGAAAGAAAATATATGGAAGGGATTGCATCCGAAGAGCAGATCGGAACCCGTACATACAGCTGTTCTTATGTAGAGCCGACTGGCAGCGGCGGTGTCCAGGTAAAAGTGGCTAACCTTACCTTTGTGACAAGTTCCATGATTGCCAGTACATTGCTGACATCCGGCGTGGAAAACTGTAATGTAGTTGCCGCATCTCCCATCGAAGTATCCGGCACAGGAGCATTGACCGGAATTATGATGGCTTACGAAAGCGCCAGCGGAGAGAAGTTAAGTGAAGATCAGAAGGCGGCCGCAACCGAAGAACTGGTTACTACCGGCGAACTTGCAAACGAGGTCGGGCAGCAGGAAGCCACAGATCTTATGAACGAAGTGAAACAAGACGTCATAGAAGACGGCTTGACAGATCCTGACGACATTAAGGACGCCGTGGAAGATGCCGCGAAGGACATCAATATCACCCTTACCGACGATCAGATGGCAAAAATTGTATCTCTGATGGAGAATATTTCCCAGTATGATTATGATGTAAAGGCTTTAAAGAAGACCCTGGAGAATCTGGAAGGCAAGGACGAAGGCTTCTTTGCAGGACTCTGGAGTTCCATCAAAGGCTTCTTCACCGGTGATTCTGGCGATGGCGGCATCATTAACGATACCAAGGATGACATTCTCGGCGCAGATGCTGTAATAGACAGCACGCTGGATGCCATCAATTCGCAGACAGAAGAAAAGGAAAGTTTCTGGGACAAAATCGTAGGATTCTTCAAAGACCTGTTCGGAGGCAGCGATGATGAGGCCGACGATGCAAAAGACGAAAGCACAAACGATGACGCAGATGTAAGCGATACAAAAGACAGCGCAGATGACGCCACAGATTCTACCGATGGAACATCCATTGACGAACAGACAGATGATTCGAAGGACGGAACCGTCCTGGACGACACGGATAATTCCGGCGATGTCTCTGATGGAAGTTCGGATACAGGCGCCGCCGATGCTTCCGGAACCCCAGACGGCAGCACCGCACAATAGCATAGTATGAATGAAGGGATAGCGTTTATAAGCCGCTATCCCTTTTCTTATTCAAACATTCTTACTTGCCAATTCGCTCACGATACGTCTATCTAGAATTCAAAGATCGCCACTCCATATGCCGGCAGCTTGTATGCAAAGGAATATGGCCTGCCGTCACAGTCTTTCTTTACCGCTCTATAGACTTCCGGCCTCTCTTCCCCTGTACCGCCATACTTTGCGTCGTCACTGTTCATAATCAGCTTATACTGCTTTCTCCTGGGCACTCCCACTCTGTAATCGTCTCGTGCCACTGGAGTGAAATTGCAAACGAACAGCAGATTCTTCTTATTATCCTTGGAATGCCGGATAAAACTGAAGATGCTTCTATAAGCGTCATCCGCATTGACCCATTCAAATCCTTCCCAGCTCTGATCCTGCTCATACATGGCCTTATTCCGCTTATAGAGGTGAAGCAGATCCCTGACCCAGTTCTGCATCTCTAGATGCTCCTCCTCAGCCAGAAGATACCAGTCAAGTTCCCTTTCCTCGCTCCATTCCCTAAGCTGTGCGAACTCCTGCCCCATAAAGAGAAGCTTTTTGCCCGCATGCCCCATCATAAAAGCATAGCCTGCCTTCAGGTTGGAATACTTATCTGCTCCGATCCCAGGCATCTTATTGAGCATCGAGCATTTCAGATGCACCACTTCGTCATGGGACAATACCAGAATATAGTTCTCGCTGTATGCATAACTCATGGCAAAAGTCATCTGGTTATGATGGTCCTTCCGAAAATAAGGATCCAGTTTCATATATTCAGTAAAATCATGCATCCAGCCCATATTCCATTTCAGGCTGAATCCTAGTCCATCCTCTTCTACGTCCCCCGTTACTTTCGGCCATGCCGTAGATTCCTCAGCGATCATCAGCGCACCCGGATTTCTTCCAAGCACCACAGAATTCAGATGCTTGAAGAAGTCAATCGCCTCCAGATTCTTATTGCCGCCATACTTGTTGGCAACCCATTGCCCGTCCTGCTTACCATAATCAAGATAGAGCATGGACGCTACCGCATCTACTCGCAGGCCGTCCACATGGAACTGCTCGATCCAGAACAGCGCATTAGAAATCAGAAAGTTTCTGACTTCATTCTTCCCATAATCAAATATCTTGGTTCCCCAGTCCGGATGCTCCCCCTTCTTCGGGTCGGCATATTCATAAGTAGGGGTACCGTCAAAGTTGGACAGTCCGTGGATATCTCTGGGAAAATGAGCCGGAACCCAGTCCAGGATCACGCCAATCTTATTCTTATGAAGGTAATTGATCATCCATGCAAAATCTTCCGGCGTTCCATAACGGGAAGTCGGTGCGAAATAGCCCGTCACCTGATATCCCCAGGAGCCGTCAAATGGGTGTTCCGCAATCCCCATCAGTTCAACATGCGTGTATCCCATGTCCTTTACATACTTGGCGATCTCTTTCGCAAATTCCCTGTAATTATAGAATCCCTCATCCTCCCTGCCCAGATGCCTTTTCCATGAGCCGATGTGTACTTCGTATATGGATACCGGCTCCTCTGTGTGATTCCACTGGGTCCTTCTATCCATCCAGGCCTTATCGGTCCATTTCATATCCGTGATGTCCACAACCTTTGATGCGGTGCCCGGTCTTAATTCCGCATAATTAGCATAGGGATCTGCCTTAAAAACATACTCTCCGGTGTACGTCTCAATACAGTACTTATACATGGCATATTCTTCTACCCCGGGAACAAAACAGGTATATATGCCAAGAGGCTCCTGCCTCTCCATAGGGTTTGCCTCCATGTCCCACTCATTGAACTCTCCAACCACGGAAACCGAACGTGCATGCGGAGCCCAGACTGCAAAATATACGCCCGTCTTTTTCCCATTCTTTACCTTGTGGGCACCCAGCTTCTTGTATATCTCATAATGATTCCCCTGCCCAAATAAATAATGGTCCAGTTCGCCTATTTCATATGGTTTCAACTTTTTTTCTGCCATATCTTCACCCCTCACATTCCTGCTGCAATTTACTAATATTATACTTTACGGAAGGGTAAAAAGAAAGGGTTTTGACAAATCTTGCTTGCCAAAACCCTGCTTTTCATTTATTTAGATTTTAAAGTCCTCTTCCTTCAGTATTATCCTGTCAGAATCATCCGTACTCTTGCCAAATACCCTTCTTGCCAGGTGCTTAACATTGGCTTTCTGGGAGTGCGCGATGGCCTCGTCCATGATCTCTTTCACTTCCGCAACCGTCACCGCATGGTCTTCTCTCTGCATTACATCAATACGGCTATACAATGCGAGAATTCCCATTTCATCCAGTTTATAGCCATTTTCTTTCGCGTATGTCTGGCCAAAGGTTACCAGTTCATCATTGATGAATACCGGAAGTTCCAGTTTGGATGTAAACTTCTTCTTGAAATCCGGATTTGCAGTCAGGATACGCTCTAACGGCTTTCTCTGATCCTCCAGCACAAAGAGCAGCTCGCCGGTCTTCTTCTCCATCAGGTAGTTCAATTCCTTAATGGTTCTGGAGTTCAGTTTCCCGGCCTTCTCGATGATAATCGCGCCGCCTCGCAGTTTCTGGATAATATTGGTGAGTTCCTTCTTATTTAAAGATTCACCTGTAACGATGGCTACTTTTCCTTGCTTTAGATTCCTCTGCTTCTGGATTGCCTTGACAATATCAACCGCAAGCACCGTCTTTCCGGACCCTTTACGGCCGATAACCATCAGGTTGCCCGTCTTTGAAGTACCTTCCCTCTGGGCTCTGCGGTCATTATCCAGAACCTCTACAATCTGCTCGCTCATACCCCTGACCGGAACGAAGTAGGAGAACAATTTTTTCTGCTCTTCCGTAAGCCCCGCTTTCAGTCCAATCTCGCTCGTAGCGCTAAGGTCATAGCGGCCCGTTACCACGAACCCTGTATCAAATGGAACTCCGCCTCCCTTTGACTTCTTAATTCTATCCTGAATCTCCTCCTCAGAAGGCTCCTCTATCTCTAAATCTTCTTGCGCCGGCTTTTCGTCATCCTCTTCGTCGTCATCGTCATCGAAGAAATCTTCATCATCGAAATCAGCCTCCTCAAAACTATCGTCTTCGAAGTCCTCTTCCTCAAAATCCTCTTCCTCGAAGTCCTCTTCCTCAAAATCCTCTTCCTCGAAGTCTTCTTCCTCGAAGTCCTCTTCCTCGAACTCTTCTTCCTCAAAGTCCTCTTCAAAGTCGCCGTCAAAGTCTTCGTCCTCTAATTCCTCTGCAAATTCCTCCTCGTCATCATCAAAATCCAAGTCAAAGTCTTCGTCGAAGTCTTCTCCAATATTGCCGATGATATCCTGGTCATCAAGCGCTTCTCCATTGTCAAAGTCTTCGTCACTTAAATCTCCGATCTCTTCATCAAAATCTGACTCTACATAGGCTTCCGGCTCTTCAAATTCAGCCGTCTCGAACTCTTCTTCGTACTCGCTTTCAGGAGACTCTTCTTCAACCGGAATTTCTTCTGCCTCAGCAATTTCCTCAGCCTCAAGAGCCTCTTCCTCGAAGGTCTCTTCCTCGAAATCCTCCTCTGCTGGCACTTCTTCGACGATCTCTTCCTCGACGATCTCTTCCTCAACTGTATCTTCCGCCTCTTCCCCGACTGCTGCCAGTTCGTCAAAGAGTTCTACATTAATTGCCAGACCCTTGTCAGGATGCTCCGGTTCCTGGTAATCGGCATCCTCTTCTTCCAGAAGCCCGTTCTCCATCTCTTCTACCAGCCTTACAATATCATCAGGAATTTTCTGCGTCTTTGCCTCTACGACTGAATTAAGCAGCGCTTCTTCCTTTGCTGCCTCCTCCGCTGCCTGGCGCGCGGCCTCTTCCTCAGCCGCCTTTCTGGCTGCTTCTTCTTCCGCAGCCTTGCGTGCTGCTTCCTCCGCCGCTTTTCTGGCCGCCTCTTCTTCCGCCGCCTTACGTGCCGCTTCTGCTTCCGCCGCCTTTCTTTCCACTTCGCGGCGCTCTGCTTCCTTACGCTTTCTGGCTGCCTCGCGCTCCTTTCGGATTCTCTCATCGTCTTTCTGCTTCTGCTTCTCTATTGCTTCTGCATTCGCTTTCTGCTTTGCTTCCCACTCCTGAAGAATCTCTTCGATTCGCATCTGCCCGGTGATTCGAAGTTCTTCTTCCTTTTCTTTCATGGCTTTTTCTTCTATATTAATGCCGCTTGCTACAGCTACCCCATTCGCCAGGGCCTCTTCAAGCGTAGCCCCTTTCACGATCTTGGTAATAGCGGAGTGTTTCTTTGGCTGCTCTTCTACAAAGCCTTCTTCAGCAATCTCCTCTACATCAGCTTCGCCAGTTTCCTCAGACTCCTCTGCATCTTCTTCCGCTTCATCCGGCAGCGCCTGGCTAACCGCTTCTGATACAGCCTCCAGTTCCGCTTCATCCAGCGGCATCTCGCCGCCGGCCTCTTCTGTCTCTTCTTCTGCTTCCTCTTCATCGGCTTTGGCTTTTTCTGCCACAGCCCTGGCTGTTGCAGCTGCTGAGGCTGCCGCAACCGTTTTTGCAGCGCGTCCTGCTGCCTGGCTCTTAACGGCAGCCGCCCTCTTTGGCGCTCCCGGACGATTATCATACTTCTCCTGCTGAAGCGGTGTCAGCGGCTTATACTTCATCTTAAGCTCCATTGCCTGATAGACATACTTGCCTTCACTGAACCAAAGGATCAGGTCGTCGCATTCTTCCAGACACTCTGCAGTCATGCCCGCCTCATGATACAGTCTCGCCAGTTCATACGCCCACTTTTCGACATACTCGGCTTTCTTAAAGTCTTCCAGCGCTGTGATCTGCTCTGTAAGCGGCGCGCCCTGCGTCTTCAATATCTTATACTTTAATATAAACTGGTTCGGATCTTTCGGTGCCAGTTTTACAAACTCCTCATAACAGTCTGACGCTTCCTCTATATCATCAATCTTCAATGCCAGCGTTCCCAGCCGGTATACGATCTTTCTGCTCCCGGGGGAACGGTCAAATGCAACGAATAAAATATCCCTGCTCTTCTGAAATTCTCCATTGTACTCATATATCTCGCTGACCGTATTCAGCATGGATGCATTTTTTACCCTGCGCCAATCTATGGTATCTGCTATCTCCATAGCCTTTTTATACTGCTTTTGCTCCATGTGCTCGAGCATCTGCTCTGTCTTTACCCTATATTCATATTTATCCAAATCGCTCACCTCAAATTATTTATTCAAAAACTGATGTTATCTTACATTTTTACTTATATAAGTTTAGCATAAGGCCTGACTATTGTCAAAATATACGAACAAAATTGTTAAAACTATATTACAAAAGTTACAATTTTATAACCGCCTTTTTATATAGCGTTTTCCGTAGTCTTCTGCCTTCATTGCCTTGCCCGCAAGGAATCCTTGGCCTATATCACAGTTCAGCATGCAAAGGAGCTTGCGCTGCTCCTGCGTCTCAACGCCCTCGCACACGACCATCATATCCATACTATGGGCCATCTCTATCACTTTTTCAAAAATAACCCTCGTCCGCCGGTTATCCGATTCCAGAAGACTTTTATCTATCTTTAGGATATCCCCCGACACGACGCTCAACATATTCAAAGATGCATACCCTGTTCCAAAATCATCAATCGCAAGCTTGAACCCTTTCCTGTGCAGTTCCCGCGCCAGTTTCATGATCCGGTTTCCTTCCTCGATAAATGCCGATTCCGTCAGTTCAAAGGTGAGATACTCATGGGGTATCTCATATCGGTCCACAATACTGCAGAAGTCTTCAAAGAAACTGTCCTGCTCTATATCTGCCCTGGACTGGTTTACGCTGACCGGCTTTAACTGTTTTCCTTCTTTCATCCATTTATTCATATAACTGCACACAAGTTCCAGCATATACAGGTCAAATCTATATATCAGGTTATAATCCTCAAAAAGGGGTACGAATTCATTAGGCATAATCACCAGGCCATTAGATAGCTGCCAGCGGCACAAAGCCTCTCCCCCCACAATATTTTCCGTCTTCATATCAAACTGCGGCTGAATATAAAGTTTAAATTCCTTCTTCTCTATGGCTGATGAAGCCCATTCCAGGATCTGGCTGTTGTTATAATGCTGCTGCAGCATCCAATCGCTATAATATGCATAACGGTCCTCCTTCACATATTTTCGAATGCTCTGCATTGCCATCAGCGCCTTATCAAGCATCCCCTTGACCGTTTCCGCCCTGGTATCTGCCGGTATGTAGATACCCGCATTCAGCCACACCTCTAATCCAATCTCCTTAATCCATCCGTCTTTCGTCAGTTCCCTGCGGATCTCCTCCATCCTGCGGCGCATGCTGTTCTCTCCCTCGTAAACCAGCAGAATTGAAAAGGTGTCTTTCTCTATACGTCCACATGCTTCCCTTCTGCCGCACGCCTCTTCCAGATTTCTTGCTATCGTTTTTAATAGCCGGTCCCCGGTAGAAAAGCCGTAGGTCCGGTTGATAAACCGAAAATCCCTGATGCCGAATTTTATCACGGCAAATTTCTGGTCTGGATAACTTTTAAATATATGTTGCGCCTGCTCCACAAAGCCTTCCATATTATTAATTCTTGTCATGGAATCAGTCCGGGCTTCCTTCTTAATTACGTCACTAATCTTATTATATGTATTTCTAGCCACCTCAGCGTTAAATGCAGCAAGCCCTGCCAGCCTGTCATCCGGAGTTGATTGATGAATATGTACGGCCTTCCAGTCCCCATCCTGCCTTCTCCATACAATGGATATCCGTGTATCTATTTCGGTCATGTACAATTCTTTCTTTGGGGTCCTGACCTTCAAGATCGCAAGCGTTACCCCTACTCGTTCTGAAACTCCCATTCCATAGTGCCATTCCTGCAATATCTCATATATCCCGTCAGTCACTTTCATCTCCATTTCCATGACTTTAAGAACCTCATCTTTTGTCAGGCAAATTCTCTCCTTGCTGATGCCAATCCAGGTAACATCATCTGCCAGGTATTCCGCCATCTGATGGTAATCGTGCTTTCTAAAATACAGATCAGCCAGTCTTGCTGCCCTATTTTCTAACTCTTCCCCTTCGTGATTCATGCGTATACCTCCTGACGCCGCACCCCCATGGCTATCCTTAAGTCATGCTGGCTGCTTATCTCCATTATGTCCGAAATCCATTGCATTTTCAATGGAAACATCATATATTATAAAAAAATAGCCATCACAATCTTTCATGATTATAATGGCTATTTCTTATTTAATTTTATCATATTCTTTTATTCTAATCGGAGGGTCTGCTGTGATTCTATCGTTCCCTTATGCCTTTCTCCTTTTAATCGATTTATAACTCAAAGTCTTAGATCATTATATCTCAGTATCTACTATAAATATTTATAATAATAACTGCTATATTAACCTTTGATATCATTATTTATATCCCTCTGGTTGCTATATAATCCAGCCTGTAATGGTTATTAATATCTATAACCGTTTCAATTATAGCCAGTGCCCTTATCATTTGTCTATAATCGTATTAAGTTATTCCTTCTATAACCCTGGCTTATATAGTTATATAAATCTGATATATTAGGTAATGTTTCTTCACACATCTTCTAATATCTTTGAACTATTATGTGGTATTATCTTCAATATGTCTGCAAATATGAATCTTATATTCTTTCCGGTTTATCTTCTCCGACTTCACTTTCATTCAATTATCTACCGGTTAATATCCTCTATGGTTAAGGCTTATTCTACGGGAACTTTTATTTGCCATACCACTAACATATTGAAATATTGATTCTGTTAAATTGTCCAATGGATTAAGCCTCCTTTAATCTATTATTTCCAAATGCTATTATATCTCACCAACATATGAAATATAATTTCTGAAATCCTTTTAAAAACATCTCCATATATTATTGATAACATATGCGACATCTTTCCAATTCCCTTTCTCGTCAGGAACTTTTTGGATCTCCTTTGGATTGACTTTATAATATCACCGCGCCCCGTATTTGTCAACACTATTTTTAAGTTTTTATTATTTTAATTTATAACTCGAAATTATTTTATAAATTATCTGTTTTTTCAAAAATATTTATTAAATTTATACAGTAATCTTGCCTCCAATTGTTAACCATATACATTTAACAGTTGACATATCAGCATCTTTCTTTTATACTTCATCTATAGCACTGCAGGATAATTGCGCGCATATCCTGCCTCATCTTTTAGAAAGGAGCCCGTACTATCTTCTGTACGGCATGATATTATGAACAGCATTAATACTACAAACACTACAAACGCAGCTGGCAAATCTTCTCCACGCAGGCTGGTACTGATCGCAATGATGACCGCCATTACCTGCATCCTTGCCCCATTATCCATACCAATCCCCGTAAGCCCTGTACCAATCAGCCTTACCAATCTGGTATTGCTGATAAGCGTATACATCCTGGGCTGGAAGGATGCCAGCATCAGCTTCATCATCTATCTCCTTCTTGGCCTGGCCGGGCTTCCTGTATTTTCCGGCTTTTCCGGCGGATTAGGGAAGATCGCCGGTCCCACCGGCGGATACCTGGCGGGCTTTATCTTCATGACTGTGATCGCTGGCCTGGCCGTGGATATCTTTTCCGGGAAGCGCCTTCCCGCAGTCATCGGCATGGCACTGGGGACTGCCGTGGCCTATGCGTTTGGGACTGCCTGGCTTGCCATCCAGATGGATCTCACATTCATCTCTGCACTCTCTATCGGCGTACTTCCCTATCTGGCCGGAGATACGCTGAAGATTATATTGGCCGTAATCGCCGGACCCATGCTAAAGAAAAGGCTGCGCCCCTTAAATTTTTAAGGGGGCAGCCTTTCTTCTTAGAGAATAATATCTCCGATCTTCTTATAATCCTCCAGGCTATATGCCTCTATGATATTGCCCTGCACCACATACAGTACCTCCTTAATGTACACGCCTCTGGCGCCCTGCGCTCCATTTCCGTTAATCTCCTCATCCATATTACAGGCAAAGCCGCTGCTGTCGTCATAAGAAAACAGATAATAGTGCTGGCCTCCCTGCGTGTATCCGGCAAATCCGATCAGATTGCGTTTCTGGTCAACCAGCGCCGCCTTATAATCGTACGACACATCCGTGCTATATACATTTTTCAGCACGTAGGTGTCTGCCTCTTTTACATCCGCTTTATCGGAAATGTCGAACATCGTCAATTTAACTCCATCCGTTGACTGGGCCTTTTCATCCACGTTCATTCCAATCCCAAGCAGCCTGTCTTCGCCGTAGAAATGGAGATACTCTGAAAAGCCCGGAATCTTCAGCGCCCCCAGAATCTTGGGCTTCTTCGGATCAGACAAGTCCACGCTAAAGAGCGGATCCATCTGTCTGAATGTCACGAAATATCCCGTATCGCCCATGAATCTGGCGGAATATACCCGCTCATCTTCTGCCAGGCCTTCAATGGAGCCTATGACTTCCAGGTTCCTATCCAGCACATAGACGCTGTTATCATCGCCTTTTGTCGTGACCACACGCAGATTTCCTTCGTATTCATCGATACAGAAGGAATCCTTCAGGTAGCCGTCAAATTTGCCCTGGGCGATCGCCTTTAGTTCTCCGTTTTTGTAGGCTACTTTACGGACCGTCGTAGTATCTCCCTTCGGATATCCCCACTGCGTCTCGTAGAAATAGATATTCTCGTTGCTGACATATGCCTGGCCTCCCTTGGAGAAGATCGCCTTGCTATCCTTTGTCTCCCCCGGATGGTTAAGATCAACGGATGTAATCACTTCATACATATTTGCCTGCGGCACCGGAGGCAGATAGATGTCGTCATTCGCTATAACCTCTCCATTCACCTGGGGGACGAATGTCCCGGGCTCGCTCTTTCTCAGTTCCTGGCCCGCATAGAATTCGCTGAACAAGTACAAGCATCCATCCGCCATTCTTGAAGAACTATAGTTCCCGCTCTGGGTCACCCTCCCCTCCTCCCGGGTCTCTGAAGCATCCCGGACATCATAGGTGATGGCTTCCACAGATTGCGTATTATAAAAGCCCCTGCCGGAAGGATAGTCCTCATCTTCCAACGCATCGAATCTGCTGCAGACCAATACCAGTTTTCCGGAATCCGGCTGCAGATAAATCTCCTGGATCTGGGATGCGTCGTCAGCCTTAATAGAGCCGATCTCTTCCATATCCTTGCCGTCTGCTTTTACGATCGACACTTCCTGCCTGCTGTCTTTCAGCACATACAGATATTTTCCATCCGTCTTAACCACATCGCCTTCGTCAACGCCTTTCTGTCTCACATTGGTCTGGGAGTATCCGGCGCTTTCTCCATGGGCTGCGCCCGCATCTGATGCCCTGGCTCCGGCATTCGGCGATGCGGACGCATTTCCTGCCGCGCTGTCTTGTGCCGCGCTTTCCATCGTCTTGGCCTCTGAGTCCGATGTGACGAATTCCTTCGTCCCCACCTCCTTCTGGTATCTCTCAATATACTCGTAGATCTCATCATAACTATCCGCGCTGGCAATCTGCCTGCTGTCGCTGATTTGATTGCTTCCGGAGCCTGGTGGCTTGCTTTTATCAGAAGCCCCATCCCGACTTCCCCATACGGCTCCCGCAATCACGACAGCCAGACAAGCTGCCGCCAGCGCTGTCACCTGGTATGGACGCAGCCGCTTTTTCTGCTTCTTGCCTTCCAGCATCTCCTTAACATGATCCGGGCTCAAACTGTCCGGAGCCTTTATCTCTTCTGCCCGGTCCTTGATTCTATCCATGATCTCCTGCTCTTTTCTATCCATACGACCGCCTCCTTCGACTCATTTCAAGATACACCCCATCTTCTGCAATGCACGGCTTCGCTTGGAACGCACCGTGTTCGGGTTCATGCGAAGCATCTGTGCGATCTCCTGGCTGTTATAGCCCGCGAATACCGACAGGCCCACAATCTCCTGCTCTTCGTCCGACAAGACAAAGAATGCCTTTCTGACATCGATCATCTCGCTGTAGTCCGGCTCTTCGGAAGCAAACAGTGTAAATGCCTCCCCGGACTGTTCCATCTTCCTGGACGCCTTTTTTAATTTTTTCCTGCAGATATTAGCCAGGATTGTGAATATCCAGTTCTTAAAGGCGTCCCTGCTCCGAAGCTTCCCGATATTCTCGTAAGCGGCTACCACAGCTTCGCTGACAGCATCCTCCGCCTCCTGCCGGTCTCTCATCATGCACACCGCAAACCGATACAAATCCAGATAGACCGCCTCATACATCTGCGCAAATGTCTCTGCATTACATCTCATATCTTATCCTCCCTGTCAGATATGACTTATAGTTCTGGTCAGGTTCCTGTTATATATTAGAGTCGATAAACAGCCTAACTGTTGCAATTGGGGACGCAGTAATTTTATTCTACCGCGTCCCCAATTATCTTTTTTATTCTGTCTCTATGAAATAGATTAGTCTCTGTAGTAATTGATCAGGCAGCCCTTCAGGATAATCTCCCTTTCCGCATCCGTCATATCGCCCAGCTGCAGATGGATTTCCTTCAGGTCTTCCCCTACCACGTAAGCCTTAATATCCGCCGCCTTCTCTTCCACTGCCTTTCTGATATCCGGCACGAACAGATAGTCTCCATTCTTGAAGCTGAGGCTCTCATGTTCCTCTTTGGTAACAAATGGAAGCATGCCCCAGTTGATCAGATTGGAGCGGTATCTCTTGGTAGCGTACTCATTGGCAATATTCGCCCATCCTCCCAGCACTTTCTGGCAGGACGCCGCCTGCTCCCTGGCGGAGCCGTCTCCAGGCTTCACTGCGAATATAGTGCTTCCTACTCCCAGGTTGCCTTCGCCCGCCTCCGGATAGGCCTTGCGTACCTTGTCCATAACTGGCTTTAATTCGTCCAGCACTTCCAGCGGGCACTGTCCTGCCTCAATCGCTTTCTGCGCTTTCTGCACTTCTTTGGCTCGTCCCACATACGCCGGGTCTTTCCTGGATAGTGCAAATTCGGCCAGTCCCAGCGGATTGGAACGATAGGAAGACGTCTCGCCTGACGGGATCAGTTCATCCGTCGTGGTTACCGGGTCATGAATCTCTGAGACAACCTTCAGCACCAAATTCTCCGGCAGCGCAGGCATCTGCGGCCAGTCCTTGATATTCGGCCCGAACTTGATCTCCACGGTCGGGTCTGCCTCTCCCTTGCTGTCAAAGACACGGTTCGCATAGATATTCTTATCAAAGTGATATTTCCGTCCCACGTACTCCACATCCATTGCTGTAGCAGGGGTAAGGAATCCCTTGTTTGCAGCCGTCGCCGCAATAGAGCGGGCATCCATAAGAGCCACGGAAGCAATCTGTCCGCTCTGGAGCTTAGAGCCTTCTCTGTTCGGGAAGTTTCTTGTAGAGTGGCGGATGGAGAACGCATTATTGGCAGGCGTATCCCCGGCGCCAAAACACGGTCCGCAGAATGCCGTCTTAACAATGGTTCCTGCCTCCATCAAGGTTGCAACTGCTCCGTTCTTCACCAGTTCCATATAAATCGGGGTGCTTGCCGGATATACGCTGAATGTGAACTCATCCGCGCCGATGTAGCGTCCCTTGATGATATCCGCTGCCGCACAGATATTCTCAAATCCACCGCCTGCGCAGCCTGCGATGATTCCCTGCTCTACATACAATTTGCCATCCACGATCTTATCCTGAAGCGTATAGTCTACCGCTTTATCCAGGCTCACCAGCGCTTTTTGCTCCACGTCATGAAGCACATCCTTAAGGTTGGCGTTTACCTCGTCAATGGTGTAGACGTTGGACGGGTGGAATGGCATCGCGATCATTGGCTTGATCTCGCTTAAGTTCACGTATACCATGCCATCATAATATGTAATGGCTCCCGGATTCAGTTCCCGATACTCTTCCACTCTTCCGTGAATGTCATAGAATTCCTTAATCTTCTCGTCCGTCCGCCAGATCGAAGACAGACAGGTGGTCTCCGTTGTCATAACATCTATGCCGATACGGAAGTCGGCGCTTAATTTGGAGACTCCCGGTCCTACGAACTCCATAACCTTATTGTTCACATAGCCATTTCCAAAAGTCGCCCCGATGATCGCAAGCGCCACGTCCTGCGGGCCTACGCCTACTGACGGCTCGCCATCAAGGTAGATTCCCACCACGCCCGGCATCTTGATATCATAGGTCTTATTCAGGAGCTGCTTTACCAGTTCCGGCCCTCCTTCTCCCATAGCCATGGTGCCCAATGCGCCATAGCGGGTATGGCTGTCGGAGCCAAGTATCATCTTTCCGCCGCCTGAAAGCATCTCGCGGGCATATTGGTGAATGACTGCCTGATGAGGCGGCACATATACGCCGCCATACTTCTTGGCACAGGTAAGGCCAAACATATGGTCATCTTCATTGATCGTGCCGCCGACCGCGCACAGAGAATTGTGGCAGTTTGTCAAGACATAAGGAATGGGGAACTTCTCAAGGCCAGACGCCCTTGCTGTCTGGATGATTCCTACAAACGTAATGTCATGGGAAGTCAGCTTATCAAATTTAATCTGAAGCCTCTCCATGTTCCCTGACGTATTGTGGGCTTCAAGGATCCTGTATGCCATCGTATTTCTGGCTGCCTCTTCCTGGGATACTTCCTGCCCGGTCTTTGCCTTTGCCTCTTCGGCGCTTTTAGCGATCTCTGTTCCATTTAACAGATAGACTCCTTTGTCAAACAGTTTCACCATATCTTGTCTCCTCCTAATCATTCATATACTTCATGTGATCTGCTACCATCATGGCAATCTTGAATGTCAGCGCATCCTCAAACACGCGGACATCCAGTCCTGTCTTCTTCTGGATCTTCTCCAGCCTGTACACCAGCGTATTGCGGTGCACGTACAACTGCCTCGCAGTCTCGGATATATTCAGGTTATTGTCAAAGAATGTATATACCGTCGTCAGTTCTTCCTCCTCGAACTGGCCGGCCACATCCCCGTCAAACACCTCTTTTAAAAACATCTCGCACAGGGACGCCGGGAGCTGATGGATCAGCCGCCCGATTCCCAGTTCATTGTATGCCAGAATGTTTTTATCCACATAGAACACTCTTCCCACCTCAAGCGCCATATCTGCCTCTTTGTAGGATCTGGATACCTCTTTTAACTCATCCACGATGGTTCCGTAAGATACCCGGACGCTTACCATGGCTTCCATATTCAGCGTATCCACAAGCACTTTCGCTATCTGGTTCAACTGTCCATAGCCATCCGTATTCTCAAGGGCCTTTACCAGGATTACATGCCTCTCGTCAACGGCTGTCACAAAATCCTTAGTGCCAGTGGCATATAGCCCCTTAAGCGTCTCCAGAATCAGGCTCTCGCCCTCATTCTTGGCCTCGATCAGAAATACCGTCCGTTTAAGTTCTGTCGGAATCTTCATCTTCTTCGCCTGGTTATATACATCTACCAGCAGCATATTATCCAGAATAAGGTTCTGGATAAAACGGTTCTTATCCATTCTCTCCTTATATGCATACAGAAGGTTGGCAAGCTGGCTGGCTCCCATCTTTCCCGCTATGGACATCTGGGGATCCTGCCCCATCAGCGCCAGTATATAGGCCGGCTCGTCTTCATCGTATACAAGGAACAGCCCGGCGGCGTCCTCCGCCTGTTCTGGCTCTTTAAGCGCCTTCCGGCAGAAAGAGGCCACCTCTTTTTCCAGCCCCAGCATCCTTTCGCTGGTCATTACAAGACATTTGGCATCCATATCCCAGACGCCGCACTCAAGCCCTGTAATACGCTTTATATCCTGTACAGTTTTATGCAATATCTGATTCGATAACAATCGTTACCCTCCTGTTCTGCTAAATGCATGTTCTATTCTACCATATGTTAGAAATCATGTCTAATATTTTGCCCTTAAGTCCCCCAATCATCAGCATGTCCGTACTTTTCCTACATTATAGCACAAAATTTTCTCCGGCTTAACACAATTGTCTCCTTATCATTATTATGATATACTTTAAGAAAAAACAGGAGATGGAAAAATATGTCAATCAGCAATACGAAGACATCTAAAAAAGAATTAGCTTACATACAGATCAAGAATTCCATTATGAACAATGAATTTACTTCGGATACCTCGCTGACAGAAGCCTTTTTATGCGAGCGCTTCGGCTTTAGCAGAACTCCGGTCCGGGAAGCTTTGCAGCGTCTTGCCAGCGAAGGATTCGTTTCCTTTTATCCTGACAAGGGCTTTTTCGTTGCCCAGTTAAGCCTGGAAGATTTCCTGCAGATATATGAGATGAGGGAGGCCTTGGAGGGAATGGGCGCCCGTCTTTGCACTATGAGAATTACAGCAGCCGAACTAAAGAATCTGTCCAGCCTGCTCGACCAGTGCATCGATAGTTATAATAAAAATGATCTCGTAAAAGCCATGGAATATGACATGGAATTTCACCGCCTAATCATACACGCTTCCAAGAACAGCCGCATGGAGGCGACCATCAAGAACCTGATCGAGTTAAGCAATTGCATCGTAGTAAAAGCGGATCGCGAGATCACCAGCCAGTCCATAGAGGAACACAGAGTCCTGCTGGAAGCCATTCAGAATAGTAATGAAGCGCTGGCAGAAGAATTGATGCGAAAGCATGTTGTTACTTCTAAGAAATATCATTTTAACCGTTATTATATGGGAGAATATAATTAACTCGCCGCAAGGAAAGCCAGGATATGCACGCACTGCATACCCTGGCTTTTGTATTTTATATGGCATCTATTCGTAGTATTTCAAAAGCGCCTGCATGCCAGCCTCGTTAAGGCCCGCATCCGCCAGCCTCTCATATTCATGTAGAATATCTTTAAGAACCGGCAGGTCGAGCGAGATCGCATCTGCTTCTTTAGCAGCAATGCGCATATCCTTTACAAAATGCTTTATAAAGAACCCGGCGCTAAAGTCTCCCTCCAGCATCTTCGGACCATTAATATCCAATTGCCTGCTGGCAGCCGCGCCTGTAGATACGGCCCTGTAATAGGCATCCGTATTCAGGTCATGGGCTTTGGCGTACGCCACCGACTCGGCCATGCCGGCCAGTATGCCCGCAAGCAGAATCTGGTTTGCCATCTTTGTATGCTGGCCACTTCCAATCGGACCCTGATAGTTTATATTGGAGCCCATGCAGGAAAGCACCTTGCGACACGCTTCGCAGTCCTCTTCTTCGCCGCCTGCCAGAATCGACAGAATTCCATCTCTGGCTCCCGTATCTCCGCCGGTTACTGGCGCGTCCATAAAATGAAGGCCCCGTTCCTTCGCCTTTTGGAAGATGATTTTTTCAAGGCTTGGCTCCGTAGTGGTCATATCAACCAGATACGTTCCTTCATCCGCATTCTCTATGATTCCGCCTTTCCCCAGATATAGCGCCTCCACAACAGCCGGAGTCGTCACCATCGTGATAACTGCATCCTGCTTCTTCACGGTATCTGCCAGGCTGCCCCTGTAAAAGGCTCCTTCCTCCACCAGATCTTCTACCGCCTCGCTTCTTACATCATATACCGTCATCTCATATCCATTTCGCATCAGATTGCGAATCATCCATTTACCCATGATTCCCGCACCAATAAATGCTATTTTCTCCATATTGCCTTCCTCCTCAAACTTGAAGCCTTCTCTGCTATCCTATCTAGATAACTACTTCCTCTTTTGTATCAATGGCTTCTATCATCGCCGGGATTACTTCATTAAGATCTCCCACAATTCCAAAATCACACACTTTAAAGATAGGAGCGGCCGCATCCTTATTAATTGCAACAATGTACTTTGATTCCTCCATGCCCGCCAGATGCTGGATCGCGCCAGAGATGCCGCAGGCAATGTATAGCCCGGGCCTAACTGTAGTGCCTGTCTGCCCGACCTGATGGCTGGCATCAATCCAGCCTGCGTCCACGGCTGCCCTGGAGGATCCTACTTCTCCACCCAGTTTCTCCGCCAAGGCCCGAATCAGCCCAAACCCTTCCGGACTTTTTACGCCCCGGCCGCCGGATACGATAATTTCTGCCTCTGTCAAGTTCACCGCCTTCTTCTTTTCTTTCATAATTTCCAGCAGTTCTACCCGGATATCACTGGCTTCCAATTCGGGGGTAAGTTCCAGGATCTTTCCGTATGCTTCCGGGCTGCTCTTTGCTTTTTCCATTACGCCGGGCCGCACGGTAGACATCTGCGGACGATTCCTTGGACATATGATGGTTGCCATTAAGTTGCCTCCAAAAGCCGGTCTTGTCATTAATAGCTTTCCATCCTCTTTGTCAATTTCTAATCTGGTGCAGTCAGCAGTCAGTCCCGTCCCGATTCGCGCCGCTATTCTGGGTCCCACATCCCTTCCAATACTAGTGGCCCCAACAAGCACGATCTCCGGCTTTTGCCGAAGAATCGCATCTGAGATAGCCTTCGCATATCCCTCCGTGGAGAAATGCTTTAACAGCGGATGCTTCAGATAAAAGATGCCATCTACGTGATAATGGAGTAGTTTTGCTATTTCTTCATCAATGTCATATCCTGGTACCGCCACATACAATTTTTTCCCGGCCTCATCCGCCAGTTTTCTTCCTTCTCCTATCAGTTCAAGCGTAACCGGATGAAGTTTTCCTTCTCTTTGCTCGCCAATCACCCAGATATCCTGATATTCGTCCAGATTAATGTCTTGATTCACTTTTGCTCTTGCCATATCCGTTCCTCCTATATCAGTTTCAGGCTTGAAAGTTTATCTACAAGCATAACCGCCTTCTCTTTCCCGTTTAGCCCTTCCATCATCTCTGTATGCTTCTCCTTTATGGGTACAAATGACCGGAATACATTGGTCGGAGAGCCTTTCAGCCCGATCTGGGTGTGATCTATATCCAAATCATCAAGCGACAGCGTGCCAATCACATCCTCTCCATCATAATATTTGAATATACTGCTAATCTTAGGATACCTAGGCTGGTTCAATTCCTTGATCGCCGTAAAAAGAACCGGCCCTTTGACTGCCATCCGATAACTGCCAGTCTCTGTATGCCTGATAACTTCAAATCCCCCGGGGGCCATCTTTATTTCTTTTACATATGTAATCTGCGGAATTCCCAGAAATTCAGCGATTTCCGGTCCTACTTGGGCTGTATCCCCGTCGATCGCCTGCCGTCCGCAGAATATTGCATCGTATGGCCCCGTCTTTTCTATGGCTGCCGCCATGATCGTCGCCGTCGCCCATGTGTCGGATCCTCCAAAGGCCCGATCCGATACCAGCCATGCCTCATCCGCTCCCATCGCCAGCGCCTCTTTTAGCGCGGCTTTCGCTTGCGGCGGCCCCATGCTAAGGACGGTTACACGGGCTTCCTCTTCTTCCTTTAGTGCCAGGGCTGCTTCCAGGGCATTCTTATCATCCGGGTTGATAATGCTCGGAACGCCTTCCCGGATCAGCGTGCCAGTTTCCTGGTTAATCTTAACTTCGTTGGTATCCGGTACCTGCTTAACGCATACTGCTATCTTCATAATGTCCCTCCTATTTGCCCAGCATTGCTCTGGATATAACCACCTTATGGATCTCGGAAGTACCCTCGTATATTTCTGTAATCTTGGCATCCCGGTACATCCGCTCCAGCGGATAATCCTGCATATAGCCATAGCCGCCATGAATCTGCAGCGCAAGATTTGTTACAAAGCGGGCATTCTCAGAGGCGTTCAGCTTTGCCATCGCTGCTTCCTTCGTATAGGGCTTACCCGCATCCTTAAGGGATGCCGCATAATAGACCAGCCATTTGGCTGCTTCCGTCTTTGTCGCCATATCCGCAATGTACCACTGGATTCCTTGCAGTTTTGCGATCGGCTTGCCAAACTGGACTCTTTCCTTCGCATACTTGACTGCCAGTTCCAGGGCTTCCTCCGCCAGTCCTAGGGCCTGGGCGCCCACGCCGATTCTTGCGCCATCCAGCGCCGACATGGCAATCCCAAATCCTTTTCCTTCTTTTCCTACCAGATTCTCTTTCGGTACCCTACAGTTGTCAAAGATAAGTTCTGCCGTCTCTGAGGCATGGATACCCATTTTCTCTTCGACTTTTCCTACGCCAAATCCGGGAGTCCCTTTCTCTACCAGGATACAGCTCATTCCTTTGAGCCCCTTCTTCGGATCCGTCAGGGCAAATACCAGAACCACATCCGCCTGGCTGCCTCCCGATATAAAGCACTTGGTTCCATTTAGCACATATTCTCCTGTCTCTTCGTCAAGCATGGCCGTCGTCTTTGCCGCTCCCGCATCAGACCCGGCATCCGGCTCTGTGAGTGCAAAGGCTCCTAGGCAGCCACCCCTCACAGCCGGGGGAATGAACTTCCTTTTTTGTTCTTCGGATCCAAAATGCAGCAACACTTGGGGAAAAATAGAATGAATAGACAAGATTGCCGCCGAGGCTGCGCATTTCCTGGCAATCTCAGAAACCACGATAACCTTATCCACGTCCGTACCGCCGCATCCGCCATATTCTTCCGGTATTGATATGCCCGTAAGCCCCAGATCTGTCATCTTCTGAAACGTCTCTGATGGAAATACGCCCGTCTTATCAATCTCGGCAGCAATCGGCTCAATCTCCCGCTCTACGAATTCCCTTACTACCTTCTGCAGCATTCGCTGCCCTTCTGTCAAATTAAAATCCATACATTCCTCCTGTCCGATATATGGCAGTTCTACGCCTTAACTACCGTTACAATGCCATCATCCATCCATCTCAGGATATTTTCCCGCGGATATCCCAATTCTGCCAGAATCTCCTCGGAATCTTGTCCCACAAGCGGCGCATCGTAGTCATTTCCTGCCTTGACGCTTCCAAACTTGACCGGCGTTGCCGCATACATCGTCTTGGTGCCGTCTCGATTGCTGCGCTCCATAATATACTGATTTTCAATCGCCTGTGGATCACTCAGCACATCTTTCACATGCTGTATCCTTTCATGTGCAATATCCGCCTTTGTCAGTCTCTCCACCATCTCATCCTGCGTATGCTTCCTAAATTCCTGATCCAGAATTCGAATCAGAACTGCGGCATTCTTCTTCGCTTCGAGCGTAGTAGAGAATCTGTCATCTTCCGCCAGGTCCGCCCTGTCAAGAACCTGATCGCAAAGAATCCTGAAATACCGCTCATGCTCCAGTATGCTTAAAAATATCCATTTTCCGTCTTTGCACTGATAAGAATTGATTACCGGGGATATGGCTTCTTTCCTGGATTTGGGATATTCATCCTCATATTGGGTGGATGCTACCAGGGCGCCTACATTCCAGATGGCCTGCCCGAAAAGAGATACCATTACTTTATCTCCTTTTCCGGTTCTAAGCTTCCGATATAAAGCCGCACAGATTCCTCCCGCAAGACTGCAGCTGGTCACGCTGTCGCCGAATGCGATTGGCGGATTGATGGGATTTGTATCCCTCTCTGCAATATCCATCATCGCACCACTGCGCGCCCAATAGGCTACCGTATCAAATCCCGGGTTATCTTTGGCCGGGCCATAATCTCCAAATCCATTTACCTGTGCCCATATCAAATGGGGATGTCTGTCACACAGCGACTCATAGTCCAGACCCAGCCGCTTTAATGCTCCGGTTCGATAACTGGTAACCAAGACATCCGATTTTCCCAGCAGACGGTCCATAATCTCTTTACCTTCTGCTGACTTTAAATTGACGGACAGGCCTCTTTTATTAGAATTATATGTGGTATAAAATGGATTGCAATCATTGTCGGCGGGGCAGGTCATGCCTGCCCCCGTCCCCCTTCCCGGATCTCCAAATGCCGGCTCTACCTTGATTACATCGGCACCCCAATCAGCCAGAATCTTTGCCGTTCCGGGACCTGCGACAAAATATGTCAAGTCTACAACTTTTACGCCCTCTAATGGTTTATTCAGCATAATGCTCCTCCGTCCTGCCACTATCTGTTACGAAACTTTGCCTTTCTTTTCTCCAGAAATGCTTCCATTCCTTCCTGTTTATCATCTGTTCCAAATGTTATGCCGGCGATATCCTTCTCCAGCTCCAGCCCCTTTCCCAGATCCATGTCCGCGCCCTTCGTGATCGCGACCTTTGCATACCGGACTGCCATTGGCGCTTTCTCCGCGATCAGCCTCATGATATCCATCGTTTCTTCTTCCAGCCGTTCTCCTGGCACAACCCTATTTACAAGGCCTATTTCATATGCTTCCTGGGCTTTTACTTTTCGTCCGGTATAGATAAGTTCCTTGGCACGCCCTATTCCTACCAGCCTTGTCAGCCTCTGGGTTCCGCCAAAACACGGAATCACCCCCAGGTCTACCTCTGGCTGTCCAAATACGGCTTTTTCGGAAGCTATACGGAAATCACAGGAAAGGGATAATTCGCATCCGCCGCCCAGAGCATACCCGTTCACCGCAGCAATTACTGGCTTTTCCAGCGCCTCGATCCGATTGAAGACCTTCTGTGCATAACCTGCATAGTTCCTGGCATCCTCACATTTATAGTCCTTCATCTGTACGATGTCCGCCCCCGCCGCAAAGGCTCTGCCTTCGCCTGTTATGATGACGCCCAGAATATCCTCCGTATTCTCCAGACTCTCAAATATCAGATCCAGTTCTTCCAGCGTCTTACTGTTCAGTGCATTCAGCGCCTCGGGCCTATTCAATGTAAGCAGCGCGATCTGCTCTCTCATCTCGCACCGTATGTTGCTTAATTGATTCATGATCTCATAAACTGTTGCCATAGCATTCCCTCCCAAGCCCTGTCTATCCTACAGATGCTCATAGAATCCTGTGCGTTTTAACGTATCAATCGGCTGCCACCCTTCGCTTCCCGGTTCCTTCAGGCAAGGCGCTATCTCCTCTTCCTTGCGCATGGTCACCTTTTCCGTCGGAGGAACCGTACCTGCAGGATAGGCCTCTAGTATCTCTTCGCAAAGAATCGTAAGATACCTGAGGATCGCCGCAATCGGACGCTTTCCTTTCTGGGCCGTGGCAATGGATGGCGTGCCAATCACGCCGCCGGGCGTGGCTTTCCATTCAATCGTATTATGTCCTTGGCTCTGCGCCCAGGTGGCTCCGCGGCGGAGGGTATCGCAGGATTTATCAATCCATCCGTCCGGAAGAAGCGGCTCGCCCCATGCATCTTTTACTGCGCTCATATCGATCATGTCCTTGAACATCAATAAGCCGCAGGCTGTCTCAGCCTCATCCGCATGGACGAAATGGGTTTCCATACTGTCTTTTTTATGTACCGGAATAAAGAATTCCCTTACTGCCCGATGCCATTCTACCAGCTGGTAGATGCCCGGCAGCTGATATCGCTTGCAGAATTCCTGAATCGCTCCTTCTAGATTCCAGGTCTGCCCATGGTTATTTACGAGAATAATCTTGCGGTAGCCGTCATTCCATAGCCCTGCCATCATGGCAATCACGCTCTCTTTGACAACATCATCCGGCATAATGACCGTGCCGGGCATTCCAATATGATGATACGGATGTCCGCCATAATTCAGAGGGCTGAACGCAAGATTGACTTCGCATCCTTTTTTGGCAGTATACCTTCTGACGCCTTCGATAATCTGGCTGGCATTAAAGGTATCAAGGCCCGTATTCAGATGCATCCCATGATTCTCCGTTGATCCGATCGGTACCAGCACGATATCGTTCTTACGGCGTTTTTCAATCTGCTGGCATCGGGGCGTATTCTGGATATAGCATCCTGGCGTTCCTAATTCGGAAGGGGAGGGAATCTCATATTCAGACAGAATTGCATCTATCTCCTCTTCGCTGGCATCCCAGATTTCCTTTTTCATTCTCCCTACCTTTGTATCCTCGAATACGATTGACGGGGTCTCTTCCACTGTGTACCACTTTGTTTCCTGCATAATTTTATCCTCCTTAATAATAATTAATTTACCAGCATATAACCTCTGATCAGGGCAGCCAGTTCCGCATATCCATCCAGAAATGATTTCAGGGTCTTCCTTGTTGCGCCATAGTCATCAAATTCCTCAGCCGCCATGCCATCCTCATCGTATGCTTTGCGGAAATCTTCGAATCGCTCATACAGCGTGTCAACATATTCTTGTCTTACAGGGTTGTCTATTCTGTTCTCTACGGCGATCCTGCTGCTATTAATCTTCTTCTGCCATCCATATGCGATCGTAAGCACCAGGTCGCCGCCAATAAATTCGCTCCAATGATAATGATTTCTCAGCGCTCCGAATAGAAGACGGGTATGATACTTTCTCTCCTGATAGATTCTATATGCCTTTTTCGCCACCGCTACGCCTGCCCATTCATAGCATTCCGGATCAATCAGTTCTCCGGACGCCTTGCCTACATCCTTAATCCAGTCATCCGTACGCCCTACCATGATCGTACACACCGGCGTCATTCCTTCTGTACCACGTCCCTCGGCCTTACGGCGGTCAAGCCCGCGTTCCACCGCCTCTGCCACCGCGATTGCCTGCGGCACCGTAAAACTTACGGTGGCATTAATATTCACACCCTGATAGGTTGCTTCCTCAATCGCTTCGATTCCTGCTTTTGTGACAGGTATCTTAACTTGAATGTTAGGCGCCAGAGTACTAAAGTGAACCGCCTGCTCCGTGATCTTTTCTGCATTGCGGTAATACTTTGGGTTGGTCTGCATGGACAGACGCCCTTTTTGTCCTTTGTACTCCTCGAACGCTGGCAGCAGCAGTTTTGCGCCTTTGCATGCCATCTCTTCAATCAGCTTCCAGGCGATCTCATCCTCTGTGGCATCCGCCATCTCCCGAATCAGCTCATGGATTCTTCCTTCCCATAAAGGCATCTCCTTCTTTAAGACATTAAGGACGATGCTTGGATTGGTAGTTGCCCCAACTGCTCCATTTCCAATCGCATAGTTCAATTCTTCGATTGAGCACGAGTCATTCCACACATCCGTTTTTCCTGTCTGGGATGTCAAGTATAATGGTGTTTTCGTTTTCATTCTTCTTTCTCCTTTCATCTGTCTGGCCTAAACTTCTAAAAGATACTTAAGTCCTTCTCTTGCCGCTGTAATCCCATCCGGAATCCTCAGGCACTCAAGGCTTACATAACCTTCATATCCAAGATCGGCCAGCGCGTCAAAGACCGGTTTAAGTTCAACATGTCCTGCCCCCGGATACATGCGGTTGCTGTCCGCAATATGGAAATATCCCAATGCATCGATATTTTTCCTGATACTATCTTCGATCGACGCCTCTTCTATATTCATATGGAAAACATCCATAAGAACCTTGGTAGCTGGCAATTCATAACGCCGGATAAAGTCCGCAATCTCTCCAGCCTTATTCATGTAGTTGCTCTCATACCGGTTGATGGCCTCCAGCATCAGCGTTACTCCCTTTTTCTTTGCGTAATCTGCCGCCTGCCTCAGATTCTCTGCCAGAACCGCTTCCCATCGATCATATTCTTCCATATCCTTGATATCGCCTTTCAGACGCCCTATCAGAAGGCAGCTGTCTATCCTGGCTGCAAGGTCGACGAACCGTTTCAGCCGCTCTACCGCTTCTCTTTGTATCTTTTCATCTTCATGAATCAGGCAAAGTCCTTCTTTTGCGTATGCAAGCCCAGTCGCGATCCCGGAGATTTTGATGTTGTATTTTTTGCATGTGGCCTTTAATTCTTCAACATTAACGGTTTCAGGATTCTGAACATGGATCTCCAAAGCCGGATATCCTATCTCTGCTGCCAATCTTACATTTTCTATTAACTCATCCGTCAGTAGGACCGGCTCATTCCTGGCCGGATTGACTGAGCTTGCTACGCTGAACTTGAATCTGGCCTTCTTTCTCTCTTCGTCCATATAACTCTCCTCCTTTAATTGAGATCCATATCATTCGATATATTGTATGCAACAAGTATACAATCATGCTTTTGTTTTGTCAACGAATTTACTATATTATTAAGCGTTTTTGTGGCAGTTGTACAAATTATCTTTCAATTATTCGTGAATTATTTTTAAATTATTTATTTTTATAAAATACCAAAAGTATACACTATGTTTGTATAAAAAAAGAGAGATTCCAGGCGGAGTCTCTCCTTTTTTAGTTTACTTGTTTTCCATTCCCTTATACGTAAGCATAACCTTGCGGGCAATATCCTTATGATTTGCCGCCATATCAAACGCAGCGTGAATATCTTCAAAATCAAAATGATGGGTATTCAATGCCGCAAAATCATACTTATCTTTAATCTTAGACATGAATCGGATTGTCCTTGGGAACCATCTCTCAGGGCCTGCCACGCCTGCAATCCGCATCGTCTTCCAGATTGTTTTTCCAATCTCTACAGGAACCTTGCGTCCAATAGAATGCCCAATTACGCCCACTCTTGCGCTCTGTCCGGCAATATCGAACAGGGAGGCAATTCCTACATCATTCCCCGAGCATTCAATGACCACATCCGCCCCTCTTCCATTCGTAAGTTCCTTGATCTGCTCCTCCACAGGCGCGGCCGTAGGATCCACCGCCAGATTGGCTCCATAGCGGAGCGCGTTCTCTCTGCGTGCCTCCAAAGGATCGATCACAATAACGGTAGCACCTGATTCGGCGCACACCATGCTTGCACATAGCCCGATCGGCCCTCCTCCAATGATCGCTACCGCATCGGATGCATCGGGATTGCAGCCATTATACCACACGCCGCCATACCCGACATTGAACGTCTCAACCCAGGCGCCAAGCTCATAGGTCCAGTCATCCGGTATCACATGAAGATAAGCTTCTTCCAGGATCAGATACTCTCCCATGCCGCCAGGAGAATCCGGGCGGAATCCTACCTCCCGCATATTCAGGCAGGCAGACGGCAGTTTTCCATCTTTGCAGTTCGCACAGTTAAAACAGGCCAGCGCGCACTCTCCTACCACTTTATTCCCCGGCGCAATGGACGTAACCGCGCTTCCAACCGCTACTGCCTCGCCTGCCCACTCATGCCCTGGCGTATAAGGCGCAATATCATAACGTCCCTCCGCGGATTTCCCCTCAAAGCACTCTACATCAGACTGGCAGATGCCGCAGGCGCCCAATTTGACCAGGATCTGATTCGGCAGCAGTTCGGGAAGTTCCACCTCAAAGGCCACGGTCAGGTCGGCATCCTTGCTGACAATGCAGCCGTTCTCCACAGACAGCAGGGGGAACTTACGTTCAAGCGTTTCAGCTTTCAATACATTTCTCATTTCTTTCTTCTTTTGGTCAGTAATCGGAATAATCTCCTGCGGTGGATCAGATAACGAGGATGGCGTTTCCCCGACAGCAGCTTCATAAGGCCGTGTTCACCATACCGGGCATTCAGGCGGAAGGTCAGCCAGACCAGCAGCGAACCGGACAGGAGTCCGAAAGGAACGCATATCCACTGGTTCACACCGGCTATATAAAGGATGACCACCACAAGCAGCACCGCGACAAGTCCGCCCGCGAAAATAAACAGGTACTGTGATTTCAAACGTAGGCTAAGTACCCGGCGCCTTGTCGTATTACTACGGTAGGTTTCCAAGAACTCGCCTCCGAACCGTACGTACACGTCTCCATGTATACGGCTCTCCATTAACATATTCAGTCTATCCACCATGATGTATCTTTTTATGGCAAGGGATACAGACAGCCAATGTCTTCCTCCGACGTCCAATCATTTGGATTTCCCAAGGCTTTTTGCCTTTCAGGTCTTTGAGTTTTTTGACATGATGGATTTCAATATTCCCTTCTGAACCGCATAATTCACATTTACTCGCTTTCAACCGTTCCGCAAGACTGGTATAAGCTGTATTGTAAATTGTGTTTGCCAGATTATCACAATTTGATACTGTTGCGGTGGTTTTACGCTTAAAGCTACCGTTGAAGAAAACTCTCATTTTCCTTTCCCCTTTCTTATTTTCATAGAATACTGCAAAATCCTTGTTATAGCGGTATTTGGCTATGATTCTGCGAACAGATATACGGTACTTTTTTGCAAAAGTCTTATACATACTGTATTGCATGATATATTTGAAAGAGTTAAGATGTGAACTGTTATTAGCAATAGAATAGTAGTTTGTAAAACCTCCTATTTCTGCATTGTAAGCATCCAATATCTCAAGGTCGTCATTATGAAGCACCTTTGACCTGCTAATCGGTTTCCATTTCTCTTTATTTTCAAATTGATGAATTCTCATCACTTCGTAATAGAGAAGTTTTTTCTTCATAGCTTCCATTGGCATTTCTAATACTACCTTTTTACCATACACTTTAATCAGATTTCCAGATTTCTCACCTCTTTTGGTCATATCAGAGAACTTCCGAACATAGATTTCATATCCGAGGAATTTAGCATGTTTATTACCATGTGTTATCAAAGTTTTTTCCTCTGAAAGGGTAAGTTTCAGCTTATCATAGAGGAAGTTTTTAATATCCTCTTTGATTGTTTCGCTGTCTGCTTTACTCCCAATGACACCGATAATAAAATCATCCGCATATCTCACATACTTAATCCTTTTGTAATTCTCGTCCATCTCATCGACAGAGGGTATCAATCTTTTTTTCTGAATACATCTTATCGCTGTAATCAGTTCTTTCCGAGTAACTTCATTCTCGGTTTTCTTTAGCTTTGTGCCAAGCCACCAAATTTTTCCGGAATATCTTTTGTACTCTGGGTTCATTTTCCGTTTTATGCCTTTATCAAACTTTTCGGCATATTCTTTCATATACTTATCCAGTTTATCCAAGTATATATTAGCCAGAATCGGACTAATAATACCTCCTTGTGGTGTTCCGCTGTACGTTTTATGAAAGACCCAATCTTCGATATATCCAGCTTTTAAGAACTTTCTAATCAACCGAATAAAACGTTCATCAGCGATACGTTCTTTGAGGATTCCAATAAGTACATCATGGTTGATGTTATCGAAAAATCCCTCAATATCGCCTTCGACAAACCATTTGGTTGCAGTGAAGTTCTTCTGTACTTGTATTAACGCAGTATGGCAACTTCGTCTGGGTCTAAAGCCGTGAGACGTATTTTCAAAATATTCTTCGTACATTGCTTCTAACATCATTCTAATTACCTCTTGCACTAATTTATCATCGAAAGATGGTATTCCGAGAGGACGTAGTTTCCCGTTCTTCTTTGGGGCATAGGTATGGGGGCGCAGGAGTCTACACTGAAAGCGGCCG
>OLSM01000032.1_pt1 | contig 154188 bp, 143 predicted proteins | sample 1672721 | NCBI WGS metagenome assembly OLSM01 (sample SAMEA3136717, study PRJEB25190) | human gut metagenome
GTAAACAGTACAAAGTAGCCGAAGGCGATATCATTAAAGTAGAAAAGCTTGGTGTAGAAGCCGGAGAGACTTTTACATTTGACCAGGTGCTTGCAGTAAGTGACAACGGATTAAAGATCGGTAATCCTACAGTTGAAGGTGCAACTGTTGAAGCTTCTGTAGTTGAAAACGGAAAAGCTAAAAAAGTAATCGTTTACAAGTACAAGAGAAAAACAGGATACCACAAGAAAAATGGTCACAGACAGCAGTACACAGCAGTAAAGATTGAAAAAATCAATGCTTAATATTGGAGAATATCCATGTTTCATGTAACAGTATATGTGAATTCAGCAAAAGAATACATCGGTTTTCAGACATCAGGTCATGCAGGATATGCACCGGAGGGACAGGACATTGTCTGTGCAGCAGCGTCGGTTCTCACGATTAATACAATAAATGCGATTGATCAGTTTACAGGTGATCGTGCAATACTTGAGGCAGAACAGACGGAAGGATACATTTCCTACCGGATTGATGGAGAAGTGTCTGCGGATGCGGAACTTCTTCTTAAGTCGATGGTTCTCGGATTGACAGAGATGTCACATGATGAAGACTATGCACAATATATTGATCTAACATTCGAGGAGGTGTAACAACCATGATGAAATTAAACCTTCAGTTTTTCGCTCATAAGAAAGGTGTTGGTTCTACAAAGAACGGTAGAGATTCTGAGTCTAAAAGACTTGGCGCCAAGAGAGCTGACGGACAGTTTGTAAAAGCTGGTAACATCCTTTACAGACAGCGCGGAACAAAGATTCACCCAGGTGTTAACGTTGGACGCGGTGGTGATGATACATTATTCGCACTTGTTGATGGTGTAGTTAAATTTGAGAGAAAAGGAAGAGATAAGAAACAGGTTTCTATCTATCCAGTTGCTCAATAATTAAGAATCAGAGGAGAGTGTTGCGATATAACTGATCACAGTTATGAGGCAGCACTCTTTTTAAATAACAGAAAATTGCATTGTAACCGATTAGACAGGTTTTTATATATTTAAGGAGAAAGATTTATGTTTGCAGACAGAGCAAAGATATTTATCAGATCAGGAAAAGGCGGAGACGGACATGTCAGCTTCCGCCGGGAGCTCTATGTCCCGAACGGCGGTCCGGATGGCGGTGATGGCGGCCGCGGTGGCGATGTCATCTTTGAAGTTGATGAAGGTCTTAACACACTTCAGGATTTCAGACATCGCAAAAAATTCTCTGCAAAAGACGGAGAACAGGGCGGCAAGAGACGCTGCCATGGAAAAGATGCTGAAGATATCATTTTAAGAGTACCGGAAGGTACTGTGATCAAAGAGTCTGAGTCCGGAAAAGTAATCGCAGATATGTCCGGAGATAATCGCAGACAGATTGTTTTAAAAGGTGGCAAAGGCGGTCTGGGAAATCAGCATTTTGCAACAGCTACAATGCAGATTCCCAAGTATGCACAGCCTGGTCAGCCTGCACAGGAGCTCTGGGTGAATCTGGAGCTGAAAGTAATTGCTGATGTGGGACTTGTCGGATTTCCAAATGTAGGCAAATCTACATTGTTATCCAGAGTAACAAATGCGCAACCGAAAATTGCAAATTATCATTTCACAACACTGAATCCAAATCTTGGTGTTGTCGATCTGGAAGGGGCAAGCGGTTTTGTAATCGCAGATATTCCAGGATTGATCGAAGGCGCTTCTGAAGGAGTCGGCCTTGGACATGAATTCCTTCGCCACATCGAGAGAACAAAGATGATGATCCATGTAGTAGACGCTGCCGGAAGTGAAGGACGTGATCCGGTTGATGATATTCACAAGATCAATGCCGAACTTGAAGCTTACAATCCTGAGATTGCAGCCCGTCCGCAGGTTATTGCTGCAAATAAGACGGATCTGATATACAGTGAAGACGAAGATCCGATTGCAAGATTAAAGGCCGAATTTGAACCAAAAGGAATTCGTGTATTTCCAATCTCAGGTGCAACCGGAGTCGGTATTTCAGAGCTTTTATATTATGTATCCGGCGAAATTGCCAAGCTGGATGATACACCGATTGTATTTGAACAGGAATATTTCCCTGAGGACGAACTTTTATATATCGATCTTCCATATACCGTTGAAAAGGAAGACAATGTATATGTTGTAGAAGGACCAAAGATTGAGAAGATGCTTGGTTATACGAACCTGGATTCTGAGAAGGGATTTGCATTCTTCCAGAAATTCCTGAAAGACACCGGTATTTTAGATGAACTGGAAGAAGCCGGTATCCAGGAAGGTGATACAGTAAGAATGTATGGATTGCAGTTTGATTATTATAAATAAATGATAACAAAATAGGAGAGAAAGCATGACAACGAAACAGAGAGCTTATTTAAAAAGTCTTGCCATGACAATGGATCCGATCTTCCAGGTCGGGAAAAACAGCATGACACCGGAATTTACAAAAGCGATTGCTGAAGCTTTGGAAGCACGCGAACTAATTAAGATCAGTGTGCTGAAAAACTGTGCAGATGATCCGAAAGAACTGGCGTCACTGCTTGCTGAGCGTACACGCTCCCAGGTTGTACAGGTGATCGGCAAGAAGATAGTCCTTTACAAAGAAGGAAAAGATAAAAACAAAAAAATACAGCTTCCATAGTGAAATTGAAAAACAGCGGAACAAAGTAAGCAGGAGAGAAGCAACCATGAAAATAGGTATTATGGGTGGTACGTTTGATCCAATCCATAACGGACATTTAATGCTCGGAGATACGGCAAGAGATCAGTTCGGTCTGGACGTTATATGGTTTATGCCAAACGGACGTCCTCCGCACAAGGCATTAGATTCTATAGGATCAGACACAGATATGCGTGCAAAGATGGTGGAACTGGCTATCAAAGATCACAAATCATTTGAATTACAGGATTATGAACTAAAAAGAAAAGAAGTCTCCTATTCGTATGAGACACTGGAATATTTTCATGCAGTATATCCGGAAGATGAATTTTATTTTATTATTGGTGCGGACTCTCTTCGTGATATTGAAAAATGGGTGCATCCAGAGCGGTTGCTTGCGGTCTGCCACGTGCTGGCTGCTTACAGGGATGAGTGGAATACCAGACAGACAATGCTGGAACATATTTCTTACCTGAATGATAAATACCATGCACGTATCAAGCTTTTACAGTCTCCGCTGATTGCAATATCTTCTCACGAATTGCGTGCAAAGATAAGAGCAGGAGAGCCTATTACCGGGCTTGTTCCTGCGGAAGTGGAAGCATTTATTGCAAAGGAAGGTTTGTATGAATCATAAAGTACGTAAAATACGCAAAAAATTAAAGTCAGAACTGGACACAGACCGTTATGAACATACATTGGGCGTTATGTATACAGCTTCATCGCTCGCTATGTGCCATGGCGAAGATATTGAGAAGGCATTGCTTGCCGGACTCCTGCATGATTGCGCCAAATGCATTCCTTCAGAAACCAAGATCCGTCTCTGTGACAAATATCACCTGAGCATATCTGAAGTAGAGATGAAGAATCCAAGTCTCCTCCATGCGAAACTGGGCGCCTTTCTGGCTGCCAGAAATTATCATGTTGAGAATCGGGAGATTGTAGATGCAATTGCCTGTCATACGACAGGAAGACCGCATATGTCCCGTCTGGATAAGATTTTGTATATTGCTGACTACATTGAGCCTGGGCGCAGGGAATTGCCGAATATGGCGGATGTGCGGAAAATGGCATTTCAGGATCTTGATGAATGTCTCTACAGAATTTTAAAAGATTCGCTGGTATATTTAAACAGCCGGAATCTTCCACTGGATCCAATGACGGAAAAGACATATTTATATTATAAAGAAAAACTCGGAAAGGAGAGTTGACGATGGATCAGGCATTAGACATGGCTAAAATCGCTTATGAAGCACTTGACGAAAAAAAAGGCGAGGCGATCAAAGTAATCGATATCTCACAGATATCTGTAATTGCTGATTACTTTATCATCACAAACGGTACCAGTGACAGTCAGGTGAAGGCACTGGTCGAAAATGTACAGGAAAAACTGGCAAGAGTCGGTCATCATCCAAAGCAGACAGAAGGAAACAGAAGCGGAACTTGGGTACTGCTGGATTATGGTGATATTATCGTACATGTATTTGATAAAGAGAACCGTTCTTTCTACAATCTGGAGCGCACCTGGAGCGATGGGACAGAGGTAGAGATGTAAAATAACAATTCTTTTAAAGGATTTAAAAGGCGTTTGTGAAAATAATTATAGAATAAAGAATAGAAATGATAAAAGGCCTGCAAGTGCGTCTGTTAAAGTCAGCGCTTGCAGGCTTTTTTGTTATGACGACGCTTAAAATGCATGCACTCGTACAGATGCAGCCTCAAACCGCCAGCGAATCAATGATAAAATTATTAATCTTAGCGCATAAAGCGGAACACACCGATAACTTTACCTAAGATCGTACAGTCCGGAACAATGATTGGATCCATAAAATCATTCTCCGGCTGCAGACGAATGACACCTTCCTCTTTATAAAAGGTTTTAACTGTAGCACCATCTTCAATCATAGCAACAACCATATCACCATTGTGTGCAGTATTCTCTTCCTGAGCAAGAACATAATCCCCATTCAGAATTCCGGCATTAATCATACTTTCACCACAGACTTTTAGAAGAAATGTCTGCTTATTCGGCATAAATTCCATTGGGATAGGAAAGTATTCTTCAATATTCTGTTCTGCGAGAAGTGGTTCTCCGGCTGCGACACGCCCTACGATCGGGACGTTGACCATCTCACGTCTTGTAAAGTTAAATGCTTCATCTAAAATCTCAATCGCACGAGGCTTTGTCGAATCACGGCGGATATATCCGTTCTTCTCCAGTGTTTCTAAGTGGGAGTGTACAGAAGAAGTAGATTTTAAATGAACAGCCTCGCAGATATCACGAACGGCAGGTGGAAAACCACGTTCCAGAATCTGTGACTTAATGTAATCCAGAATCTCCTGTTGTTTTGCGCTTATCTTTCCCTGTGCCATATGTCATTGCCTCCGTATTCTATAATATATTATATAAGATATCAAAGCAAAATCCTCCGCAGTGATACCTGTAGTTCGTTATATGTCAGGAACTTTCTAATACCTAAAAATATTTTATCATAGAGATATTTAAAAAGCAAACAAATGTTTAGAAAATATGTTCGATTATTTGAAATAAATCTATTGACAACCGAACATTTGTTTTGTATAATGCATTTAGAACAAATGTTCAGGAACATATATTCGAAACTGTACAGAGGGGGAATCAGTTATGCGTAAGGGAAGTAATCATAGAACAGTAAAGAGAAGAAGAGAAGTGTTTTTGAAAAAAGTATGTATTACGCTTGCACTGGCAGGTATTGTATTAACCGGTAGTATTGTCGGTGGAAGCCGGCTTGTATCAGCACATGATAACGCAGCGAAGGAATCTGTTGAATATAAGTACTACAAGAGCATTGAAGTTTGCAGAGGAGACAGTTTATGGAGCATTGCAAAAGAATATATGAGTCAGAACTATGATTCCATTTACGATTATATAGATGAATTAAAGCAGATGAATCATCTGGATTCGGATGATATTCATGCAGGACAGTATTTGACAGTATCATATTATGAGGCGAATTTCCAGTAATCAGGTAAGGATGTTTAATTGTCATAGCATCTTGAGAAAGTTGTCAGTTGCAAGTCCTGTAAGTTATTAATCCCATGGATTTCAAAGGATTAGTAATTAGTAACCTATTTTGATATATAAGGGAAACCCTATCTTATATATATTATACTCACCAAAAGAGCAGATTTTGATAATGGTATTTCGTTATCTGAATTTGTTCTTTTTTATTTTAATTTTTCAAAATGTTGTTTATTTTCGCAAAAAGATGTATAATGAATTTAGAATTTCAATACGGATATAGAGATTATAAATATACAAAACGTCAATGAAAAAAGACGTTAATATAAAAGAGGAGGAATGTTACAATGAAAAAACAACTTTTTGATGCGCATGGGGATATCTGGTCAGATGTTACAGTTCACAGCCTGAAAGGAGAACGCGATATTTTCAGAAAGTACCATTTGGATAAGTTCAAAAAAGGTAATGTTTTTGGTGGTACGTTTGTAATGTGGATTGATCCACCATATGATGAAGATCCAAAGAAACGTATCAAACAAATTGAAGCTGCCGTACGTCAGGAGATTGAAGACTCAAAAGATATTCTGAATATCGTTAAAAAGTATGAGGATTTTGAGAAAGGTACAGCGGAGGGTAAGATTAATGTATTGATGGGACTGGAAGGTTTATCTTACATAGGCGAAGATATTGATCAGATCAATTATTATTATGACGAATTTGGTGTACGTGATATCATGGTAACATGGAATGAAGAGAATGCTCTTGGTTCCGGATGGCCGGGAGACAAGAACAGAGGCTTAACTCCAAAAGGGAAAGAAGCAATCAAACGTATGAATGAACTTGGTATTGTTCTGGATGTTTCTCATCTGAATGACAAAGGTTTCTGGGATATTATTGAATTATCAGACGGACATCCGGTTATTGCATCCCACAGTAATGCAAGAGCATTATCTGCACATGGACGAAACTTAAGTGATGAGATGATCAAAGCTTTAGCTGCAACCGGCGGTGTAATGGGAATGAACCGTCTGGATGCATTTATCAGTCCTGATAAAGCAAAACAGTCCGTAGAAGGTCTGGCAGAACATGTAGATTATATCGTCAATCTGGTAGGTATTGATCATGTCGGATGCGGATTTGATTTTGAAGATTATCTGAGTTCAGATGCACTTTCTAAGAATGGTGCACCGGACGAGAATCCGCTTGGAACAAAAGGCCTGTTATCTGCAGCAGATGCGTGGAACTTCATTGAGACATTGAAGAAAAAAGGCTACAGTGATGAAGATCTTGAAAAGATTGCTTATAAGAACTTCTACAGAGTATACAAACAGGTATTAAAATAAGAGATGCAGATAAAAAATATTTTATTATAATTTAATTTATGAATAAACGCATAATCTCTTCATAATATTTTTTAGCAGGAAGGTCAGATGATTCTCTATCAACTGACCTTCCTGCTGTATCAAACATCCATCTTTTCTCTCATTATAAAATAAAAGTTTTTATTTTCCATATTCATAATATTATATCTCGTAGTTTGTTATCAAAAAGAGAATATGGTTCATAATATATCTATACGACAAATACCGATTTTTCCAAAAGATATAGACACGAAAATCAAAAATATGGTATAATACAGTTGTCAATATAATACACGGCAATTAAAATTAATCTTGATACTAAGTCTTTTCATATTGATGTTAGTTAGCTTTTAAGTTGAGTATATCTATATTGTGTAAATAAGTTCAAATAGTAAATAAATTGTATAATAAGGAGTCACAAGATATATGAAGACCAAAACATACCACGAACAGATTCAGATTGATGAAACGATACGATTAAGAGAAATCCTGCAGACACTGCCGCCATTTGCCAAAGATTATTTTCGTGCCATAGAGCCCAGATCTTCCGCAAAAACAAGAATGAATTATGCATATGATATCCGGGTTTTCTTTCATTTCCTGATGGAAAATAATTCGTTTTATAAGAATTACACAATCGATCAGTTTAAAGTCAGTGATCTGGAGCGTTTAAAACCGGTAGATATCGAAGAATATATGGAATATTTGAAAGTATATAACCGTGAAGGCGAACGGATCACGAACAGTGAAAAAGGACTTTCCAGGAAGATGTCAGCTCTGCGTAGCTTTTACCAGTATTATTTCAAACATCAGATGATTGAGAAAAATCCGACATTGCTGGTTGATATGCCCAAATTACATGAAAAAGCGATTATTCGTCTGGATACGGACGAGGTAGCGCTCTTGCTTGACTATGTAGAACATGCAGGCGAACATTTAACTGGTCAATCACTAACATATTACAGGAAAACAAGAGATCGTGATCTGGCAATCCTGACATTGCTTCTTGGCACTGGAATCCGTGTTTCAGAGTGCGTGGGACTGGATCTTACAGATGTAGATTTTAAAAATAATGGAATTACAGTTACACGAAAAGGTGGTAATCAGATGGTTGTTTATTTTGGGTCAGAAGTTGCGAATGCATTGGATACTTACATCTGTGGAGACAGAAAAGCAGCCACACCTCTCTCCGGTCATGAAAATGCACTTTTTTTATCTACTAGGCGCACACGTATGGGTGTTCAGGCTATAGAAAATATGGTGAAAAAATATGCCAGACAGGTGACACCGAACAAAAAAATAACACCGCATAAGCTGCGCAGCACTTATGGTACGGCGCTCTATAAAGAAACAGGTGATATTTATCTTGTTGCGGATGTTCTAGGACACAAAGATGTAAATACGACAAAGAAGCATTATGCTGCAATTGACGAAAACCGGCGTCGTCTTGCCGCTTCTGCCGTAAAATTAAGAGAGAGCTGACCGGCTTTCTCTTTTTCTTGTATTAAGAAAACCACGCGATAGTCGCGTGGTTCTATAATCAAATTCCGATATTACAGCTTCTTATTACTGTCGCGTTCTTTCAGTTCTACAAGTTTCTCAATAGCCTCTGCAGTTCCATCGATGCCAAGCACGGAGCTGTCCAGGCTCATATGATAACTTTCTGCAGATCCCCATTTCTTATTGCTGTAGTAATTATAATAGCTTGCACGCTTTTTATCTGTTTTCATGATCATATCTTTTGCTTTTGCATCTGTCAGATCATAGATTCTGGCAATTCTGCGGATCCTTGCATCCAGATCGGCATGAATAAATACACTCAACAAATTCTCATTATCTTCCAATGCGTAATCTGCACATCTTCCTACAAGAATACACGGTCCTTCAGAAGCAATCTTCTTGATCGCATCAAACTGTGCAAGAAATACTTTATGGTTGATTGGCATATCCGCATAACTTCCGGATGAATATCCAAGAGAATAAGTATCCATTACAAGAGAATAAAGGAAACTGTTCGTTGGTTTCTCATCATGTGTCTCAAATAATTCTTCGCAGAGCCCACTTTCTTTTGCCGCTCTTGCAAGCATTTCTTTATCGTACAGCTTAATTCCAAGATCTTTTGCAACTTTATATCCGATCTCACGTCCGGCACTTCCAAATTGTCTTCCTATTGTAATGATTGTATTTGTTTTTTCCATATCCATCACGCTCCTTTTTATACTTGCGTATACAAGAGAAGCTGAAGATAACAGGTTCTCTGTATATCTATTATTATACAATAATTCAAGCAGAATGTATATAATTTTTAGATAATTTATGCTTTTTTTCTAAGTATATCGAGAAGATTGTTAAAATACTCTGGAATTGGCGCATCTACTTCAATATATTCACCGGAGCGCGGATGAATGAAACCAAGCGTTTTTGCATGAAGTGTCTGACCGGTAAGTCCTGGAAATGGACATTTTTTCGGTCCGTACACCTGATCCCCTAACAGTGGATGTCCGATACTGGACATATGCACGCGGATTTGATGTGTACGTCCGGTCTCCAGCTTACATTGGATATAAGTATAATTGCCGAAACGTTCCAGTACTTTATAATGCGTTACTGCATGCCTGCTTTGCTTTGCATGCGTACTCATTTTTTTTCGGTCAATGGGATGTCTGCCGATCGGAGCATTTACGGTACCTTCGTCTTCTTTTATATTGCCATGTACAATTGCAATATAAATCCGGTGTATTGAGTGTTCTTTAAGCTGTTCAGACAGGTTCTGGTGTGCCAGATCGTTTTTACAGACGATCAGAGAGCCTGTCGTATCCATATCGATACGATGGACAATACCAGGTCTTAAATCACCATTGATTCCGGACAACTGATCTTTGCAATGATACAACAATGCGTTTACCAGCGTACCTGTATAATGGCCTGGAGCCGGATGGACAACCATCCCCTTTGGTTTATTTACAACGATAACATCCTTGTCTTCATACAGAATATCCAGTGGAAGTGCCTCAGGGAGGATATCCGGCTCTTTTAGCTCCGGAATGGACAAAGATATTACATCATCTGTAAGAAGCCTGTAATTGGATTTTACAGGCTTCTCATTGACAGTAATATGTGCATCTTTTATTAACTTCTGAATCCGGGAACGGGAAAGCTCCGGTGCTGCATCAGCGAGAAAACGGTCAATCCGAGCCCCGTTATTTTCCTTTTCGATTATGAAAGATCTGCTCAAGGTCTTCCTCCTTATAATAAAATAATAATAAAATAATCAGTCCAAATGCCGAAACCGTTACATAAATATCGGCAACATTAAATATAGGGAAATCAATGAGAGAAAAATAAAAGAAATCCACTACATAATGCCGGATCACACGGTCGATCATATTACCGAACGCCCCTGCTAATATAAATATCGCACAGATACGAAGTGGCAAAAAATGTTTCGTCATCGGAACTGTCCTGTAAAAATATATGGAAAAAAACGCAATAAGAGCGACACAGAAAATAAAGAAAAACTGTTTGCCCTGCAGCATTCCAAAAGCAGCGCCTCTGTTTTCCAGATATTCAAGTTCAAATACATTTTTTATAACAATATAAGAATCATGTCCTTTAAGATGCGTAAGTACCAGCAATTTGGTCCACTGATCAAATAAAACTCCGGCAGCAACTGCGATAATTGCAATGAAATAATGTACCGGACGTGATTGTTCTTTCTTCATAATTTTCCTCTTTTTCTTTTAAATATATTTTCTGACAGTTACCATATAACGCCCTTTTTTCGTAGCAGCAATTGTTTCTTCATACATGATCCTGCCGAGCCCGCGTACGGAAATAAAATCTCCCTCTTTCAGATGGCATCCGTTGCTTGTGATAAGCTTTCCATTTACAAATACTTTCCCAGCTTGAATATAAGCGGTCAGCTTGCTGCGGGACAATGGATATGCCACAGAAAGGATCGTATCCAGTCTTACCGACGGAACCGTCCCCTTTATCTGTTGGTATTTGGGTTCATAGGAAATGTCTCCTGGTTCCTGAATCTTAGTCTGTACTGTAGTGTGACAGATACGTGTCAGATTATCGGCGATAAAGTCAGCAATCTCCGGTTTAACAAATACGATTGCTCTCTGGCCGTCAATGAGAATATCGCCCATACGGCTTCTTTCAATACCAAGATTCATTAAAGCGCCAAGGTAATCTCGATGTGTCAGTGATTCTGAAAAATTCAGATTTAACGGTTCGATTATCACTGTTTTCATTGGATAAAAATATTCATAACAAAGAGCATCAGGTAGAAATGCAACCATCTGACGCTCTGCTGTGTCATACCCACCGTAAGTTTCGTAGGCAACCGGAAACTGATCCTTTGGCGTAGTATGAAGTATATTTAATTCATTCAGATTCAGAAAATCTGAAAATGTTACGATATCTCTCTGATAAGCCTGATTCGATAATTCAATCAGACGTTTTCTTAACATAAGTTCTTCTTTGTTCATAGCTTTGCTGTTAAAGATCCTTAAAATCTTGATCGCATGGAAGAAGCATCAAAAGAAGTATTTAAAAGATCCTGAAGATCACCGGAAATATCTACATCTGTCGGTGTTACCAGGAATATGTAATTTGAAATCTTCTGAAGATTACCGCTGATTGCAAACGCAGCTCCGGAAGTAAAGTCGATAATACGCTGAGCCACTTCCAGATCCAATCCTTCCAGATTCAGAATTACAGTTCTTCCACTCAGAAGTGTCTCTGTAATCTCGCGTGCATCTTCTACGGAATTTGGTTTGATAACACAAACTTCCATATTAACATTGCTTCTTCTTGCAGGCTGACGCATCGGAGTAACTTTATTGCTTGAATGAACCGGTTTTGTAGATTTTTCCGGAAGATCAAAGTCCTCTTCTGCTTCTTCATCATCAAAATCTTTTCCCTTATTATTTTTTTTGAAAAAGCTCTTTTTCGGTTTTTCTTCAAAATCGTCATCATACTCATCATCATAAAAGTCATCATCGTAATCTTCGTCATCGCTTAACTTCATGATGTCTAAAAACTTATCTAATACTCCCATTTTCAATAATCTCCTATCTTCCGTTTATACTTGAGCATAATTGCGCGCACCGAAAATACCTGTTCCGACACGAACCATTGTTGCCCCCTCTTCTACGGCTACTTCATAATCATTCGTCATACCCATAGAAAGTATACTCACATTAACATTATCAACGTTTTTCTTTGCAATGTCAACAGATAATTTACGTAAATCAGCGAAAACTGTACGATTTTTTTCTGGATTTTCTACAAATGGAGCAATTGTCATAAGTCCTTTTACCTGAATATGTTTTAAGTTTGCAATTTCATCAATGAAGCCGTCTACTTCTTCCGGCATAAGTCCGAATTTGCTTTCTTCTTTTGCAACATTGACTTCTACAAGAATGTTTGCGATCAGATCATGTTTCTGCGCTTCTTTGTCAATTGTCTCAGCAAGACGGATGGAATCTACAGAGTGGATCAGATCTACTTTATCAATAATATATTTGACTTTATTGCGCTGCAGATGACCGATCATATGCCAGTGTATATCTTTTGGAAGTGAGTCGTATTTTTCTGTCAGTTCCTGTACTTTGTTCTCTCCGAAGACACGGACACCAAGATCATAAGCTTCCTGAAGTGTCTCTACAGGTTTTGTTTTACTGACCGCGATCAGTGTTACATCCTCTCTGTTACGACCACTTTTTTTACATGCTTCCTGAATTTTTTCTTCTACGCTTTCCAGATTTTCTTTTAACATGTTGTACCTCCTTTATTCAAAGACGATATCATTATCCTGAACAGATTTACCGTCTAATGCAATATGGTCATAATTAGACAGACCATAATCGTTTCCCTCTTCCACAATGTAATATTCATCGCTCTTACATAAAATATTGATCTGTTTGAATACAGCATAACCTTTGTTAATATTATAAACGCCTTTCAGCGATTTTGTCTCACTTAATGTATATTTCTGTGTAGAATCCGGCTTGATCAGTACAGCCTCTTCTTTAAAATCAGCTGGATTCAGATAAACAAGTCCCTTTTTCGAATCGCGGTAATAAATCGTTTCGACCTGAAATTCCGCATTCTCCGATCCATTATCCAGCAGGACGCCCGTACTCTTGCTGTTGCCGCCCTGTGTCAGGTAATCTTCCGGAACTGCATAAAAATCTTTGGAAACAACAGAGGATTTTGGAATCTTAAGTCCTGATTCGTCTTCCAGTATAAGTTCCAGGTCAAGGAATCGTTCATCTGCATAACGGATCATCCCATTCCGGAAACTTAAATATGCAAGATAGCCTCCATCCTTCTCTTTGATCGTGAGACCTGCGGAAGCTGTTTCATTATCTTTCAGAAACCGCACTTTGACCATGGACCGCTTTTCCAGAGAATCTGCAGTTGTGGAATCCAGCGGAATGATCACTGTCCAGGAATCTCCTGTAACAAGACGGTATACCGGGTTCTGCGCTTTTACATACTGGTTATTGGATAAAATCTTTTTTTCATAAGATTTACCGGAAATCATCTGCTCCGTGACCTGGTTCGCCGTCGTGCTTTCATATCCGTCATAAGAATAAAAAACAACGCCGTCCTTCGTTCCCTTATATACACTCACGGTTCCGGTATTGGAAGTCAGAATATCCGACAACTGTGCCTGACGATTCTGACTGGATTTGTTGTCCAGTACGGATTTTACAGAATCCTTTACGGAATATACATCCCGAAAAGAATCTTCTTTGAAATTCTCGCTGAAATTCTGAATCTTTACAAGCATCGCCTCTTCTTCTTCACTGCTCAGTTCATTTGTTTCAGTGGAAGTACTGTTATTTAGATTTAATTTCTTCGCAGATGATGTATAAACACTGGTTCTTGCACCGACTTTGCTCTCCTCCGGAGCAAAATAATTCACGTAGCCATCCCGGTCTGCGGTGATGGTACTCTCCTCACGAATTACAAATCCGGTATAAGTATTATCTTTTACAATGGATCCCTCTCTTACTTCATAAGCAGAAACATGCTTATTGGTCAGATACATCAGTACCGTTGCAAACAGGTAAATGAAAACAGCACCAAATATAATGATCCCGATATTTATATGTGTTTTTTTGCGGTAAACCGCAATATTTGTCATTTTGTTATCTGCCAAAATACAGCCCCCTATTTTTCATTTAGTGCAGCACCGTCAAGATATCCGGATAATCTTCCCTGATAATGCTCTCCGGCTATCATATGTGCTTCAAGTTCGTCTTTTAATTTCCACCAGCTTGTCTGCCAGTTGCAGAATACAGCATCTTTTTCCGGAATACGGCTAAAAAGCCGCTCTACTGCAATGCGTGGTTTCAGATACTCAAGAAATACCGTTACACGCCGGAAATATTCTTCTTTGGAACACAAAGTTATTGTACCATTTTCGTATTCTTCACACAACCGCGTGTTTTTTGCAATGTAAAGGGAATGTACCTTCACGCAATCATTAGAAAGAGCACTTAAGATTTTTGCGGTTTCGATGCTGTCTGTGATCGTATCTCCCGGCAGATTTAGTATTACATGTGTGCAAAGATCAAAACCGTATCGCTTTATCTGTATTGCGGCGTCGATATATTCTGCAAGTGTATGTCCACGGTCAATCTTCAAAAGTGTATGATAATTTGCGGTCTGCAGTCCTAGCTCAATCGTGATATTGCAGTGGTATTGTTCAGAAACACTACGTAAAGCATCAAGATATTCCTCTTTGATACAATCCGGTCTTGTAGAGACAGCAAGCTCTATAATATCTGGAAACTGTGCTGCTTCTTCCATATATTTCCGGAAATCATTAAGTGGAAGAAATGTATTTGTATAATTCTGGAAATAAGCGATATACTTTTTCGCTTTGTATTTCTTTGCAATATGTTCCTGATTTTTTGCAAGCTGTTCGGTAACGGTATAAACTGCATCTAAAGATTCAAATCCGGTTCCACATTCTGCGCAGAAGCTGCAGCCACGTTTGCCGTTTAAACGGTTTGGACAGGTGATTGGCAGATTAATTGGAAGCTTGTATACTTTCTCTCCATATTTATTTTTTAAATAATCCGAATAAGGATAGTATAACGGTGATTCTTTTACCATTTTGAATTTCGTCCCTCTAAAATAGAATAAAATGACAGATCCTGTATATTTTCCGTCATATTAGTAATACTAGCAAAAAGGAGGTATTTCTAATATGAAATGGTTTGACAATACATCATTAACACTTGTCATTATTGGCGCCGTCAATTGGCTTCTGATCGGTATTTTTCGCTTTGACTTTGTGGCATTTCTTTTTGGAAATCTGACATGGCTTTCCAGAATTATCTATACACTGGTAGGTCTCTGCGGGCTGTATCTGATCAGTCTGTATGGAAGAATCGGTTCCATGTCCGATTAATCATACACACAAAAGGGGCAATCATTTCTGGCTGCCCCTTACATATAAATTCTAATTTGTATTTGGTATCTTATCAATAATGGCTGACATATCTTTATATAACAATTCTTTTGATGTAGCCCCCATTACAATCGATATATATGGTGCCTTCTCATCTGTCTGGTCAAGAAGAACAAGGCAGTTTCCAGCTTTTGCGGTAGTTCCGGTCTTACCGCCCACTACAGTCGCTCCTGATGGGCGTTTAGCTTCTCCGGTTGCATAGTAGTTCGTCGGTTTCCAGGTTACTTTTCGTGTTGTTCCATTGGAACTCTGAATGTCCGCAGTATAAGATGATCTTCCGATGATATCTGTAAACTCTTTGTGTTTGACACACTCATTGAAGATCAGATAAATATCATAGGCAGTCGTATAATGGTTCTCATCATGTAATCCGCTTGGATTTGCAAAATGGGTGTTAGTAGCCATTAATTCCTGTGCTTTCTTATTCATCATATCTGCGAAGCCTTCGATACTTCCGCCAATGTAATAAGCGATTGCCTCTGCATTGTCATTGCCGGAATACAGAAGTAATCCGTTTAACAACGCTTCCAGTGTCAGTTTATCTCCTTTGTGGATTCCGCAGGTCTGTTCATCGGCTGCAAAATCTGAGGAATCTACTTCTACGGTGACCTCTTCGGATAGATCTGCATTCTCTATTGCAACAAGAGCCGTCATAATCTTCGTAATACTTGCAGGATACATCTTTGCAGTTGCATTATATGCATACGTGGTCTTAGAATTGTTCACATCAAACAGCGCCGCAGCTTTATATGTGGAAGTGTCCGGAGCACCGGACATCTCTGTATCGCCATTCACAAGACACAGATCCTTTGCAAATAATTCACCGGTATATATTGCTTTATTATACTGCTTCTTTTCATAGGCATAGACAAGCTGTTTCGTTCCCATTCCGCCGGAAATGATAAGATAGCCGGCAACAACACATAACGCAAGAAAGATTCCTGTCATCAGGCGCAGTGTCCGCTGACGTTGTCTTCTCCTTCTGGAATATGATTTCTTTTTTCTGTTATTATCGGTACATTTCACGCCAGTCAAGATCTCCTCTGTCAATTGATAAAATAATAAGTTCAGCCGTAGCAAGATTCGTTGCTAACGGAATATTATAAGTATCGCACATCCGAATCACATCATTAAGATCCGGATCGTTTGGCTTCGGTGCATATGGTTCTCTTAAGAAAATCAGTGCATCGATATCATTCTGTGCGATCTGTGCTCCTAACTGCTGCTGTCCCCCCAGGGAACCTGCAAGATATTTGTGAATATTAAGATTCGTCACTTCCTCGATCAAACGTCCGGTCGTCCCGGTTGCATATAAATGATGTCTGCTTAAAATACCTCTGTATGCGATACAAAAATTCTGCATTAATGTTTTCTTTGAATCGTGTGCAATTAGACCTATGTTCATTGTATTCTCTCCTTATTTGTATTTTTTCGGCTGTAAACCAACATTCAATACAATTCCGATACCAATGTACAGACTGACAAGAGAAGTCATTCCGTAACTGACAAACGGAAGTGGAACTCCTGTGTTCGGAATCAATCCTGTTGCAACACCGATATTGATAAAGCTCTGGACTCCTATGAGTCCGCCTACCCCGCAGCAGATGATCCTCCCTGCGAGGTCCTTCGCTCGAATTCCTATCAGAATACATTGTAGCACAATTAATAATAATAAAGCAATAACAACGCAACTTCCAATGAAACCTAATTCTTCACCAATGATCGCAAAAATAAAATCAGTCTGTGGCTCCAGAATAAAGTTACCATTTTTTACAGAGGTTGTTGTATTATTATTCAGTCCTTTTCCGGAAAGCTGTCCGGAACCAATTGCCATAACAGAGTTGTTCTGCTGATAGGCTCCATCATCTGCATATTTATCCGGTTCAAGGAAGGAAAGAATACGTTCCTGCTGGTAATCTTTCAGGAATGGCTGGTTCGGCTGCACAACAATGCTCAAAAAGATAATTGCTGTCGGAATCAGGATTATCAAAACAGTTCCGATAAAGCGGTAACTGAGTCCTGCAATATAAATCAGAAAACAGATTACCACAGCAGTACAGATCGTTGTGGAAAGGTTTGGCTCCATAATGATAAGCGCCAACGGTAATCCCGCAAGAATCGCATATTTGCAAAGTGTGTTACGGTCGTTTACATCCCGTTCATGTTCCATCAGGAACTTTGCGAAAAAAAGTATCAGTAGGATCTTTGCCATCTCAGATGGCTGGAAGGTAGTAAATCCCAGATCGATCCATCTAGTCGCTCCGCCGACCTTTTTACCTGCAACAAGTACCAGCCCCAGTATAAAAATAGAAAAGCCATAGAAAAACCAGTAAAAATCAAGCAGCCAGACATAATCAATGAATGTGACGATCATCATAAAGACAATTCCGATCATGACCCCCAGTACCTGACGGCTCTGATATACCTGCTTGGCACTTCCTACAACAAGTATTCCAATTACAGATAAGATAAAAACAAGTGTAACTAATGTAAAATTGTAATCTCTTAACCGATACGGTTTCGTAAATTTTGGTAATTTCACTCTTCTTCTCCTGAAAAACTAATTAAAATTTGTGTTCTGAATATTTCTACTTTAAAATCCTCTTCTGTAAATTCCACATACTTGGAAAGCGTCTCATACAATTCCCGACATATTTTATCATAAGAATCTGGTGTGCATTTCACCCTGTCGCTAGTAACCAGTGCTCTTAAACGGTTTTTTGCAACAAAAACAGAAGATTTTTTTAACATAGGCTCTGCCTCCTACCCTTTCCGGAAAATTCCAGAAAGCTTTGAAAAGAATTTGTGGCTGCTGTTAAGATCCATAAATGGAACATCTTCACCCATAATTCTTCTGCTGATATTACGATACGCTTTTCCAGCCAGAGAGTCAATTCCGATGACGGGTTCTCCCTGGTTTGTGCCAATGACGACGTGTTCATCATCCGGCAATGCACCGATCAGAGGAATCGACAGAATCTCTGTCACATCATCCACGGACATCATATCGCCGCGTCTGACCATATCCATGCGGATCCGGTTAATGATCAATGCGTTATCCCTGAGACCGCTTTTTTCCAGCAGTCCTATGATACGGTCTGCGTCACGGATCGCAGACACTTCCGGAGTTGTGACTACAAGTGCGCGGTCAGCACCTGCGATCGCATTATGGAAGCCCTGCTCAATTCCCGCCGGGCAATCCAGCAGGATATAATCAAAATCTTCTTTTAATTCAGAAGTCAGCTTTTTCATTTGTCCCGGTGATATTGCCGACTTGTCCTTCGTCTGTGCAGAAGGCAGAAGATATAGATTCTCATATCGTTTATCTCTTATAAGCGCCTGTTTTAAGCGACAGGAGCCTTCGATCACATCTACCAGGTTGTATACGATGAGATTTTCCAGTCCCATGACTACATCCAGGTTCCGAAGGCCAAGATCGGTATCGATCACGACAACCTTCTTTCCGGCTTCTGATAAGCCGGCACCGATATTTGCTGTTGTAGTTGTTTTACCTACACCGCCTTTTCCTGAAGTAATTACAATAACCTCGCCCATGAATAACTTCCTCCTATTACTGGTTTTACTTCGATCTCACCGATTCGAAGCAATTCTGGCTTCATATCAACTGCTGCGATCATCGCATTATAATCTCCAGTTGCGCCTGCAATGACTGTTCCGTATATCGTCCCGGTCACTGTAACGCTGCCCTTACATATGACAGTTGCGCCTGTCTCAATATCTCCAACAATTACAATGCTTTTATCCGCTTCAAGGATGGCACGTCCTCTCAGATTGCCTCTGTAGAACAGTCCATACTCTGTGTGTATTGTCTCTGCGGAGTCATAAGCTTCACCTGCTGTATCATTAGAAGTATTGTCTCTTGTCTTACGGCACAGATGTCTGCCAGACACCGGAGTATCTGTTATAGTATGTGTTTCCTGTGTATTATCTTCCGTGTCTGTCAGGCACAGAATCTGAATCCCGGCAGATTCTTCAATTGTCTCTGCCATTGCCTGTTCTTCCTCTTTCGTAAACGTACGCCCTTCAAAAGTTACTACCATACATGCATGATTAAAAAAATGAGTAAATGCATGCAGTTTTTCGTGAACCCGTTCTCTTAACAGATCAAACGGAAGTTCCGGATCAAAACGAAGAGTCATACCATATCTGTTACTTTTGATCAGAACAGGATCTTTCACATAGAACCACCTCTTTCTTTTAGTCGCCTCCGGAACCGCTTCCAATCGTTGCAGCTTCTCCGGTGATGATCTTCTTCTTGTCGCCTTTGTTGTAATAGTATTTCATAACATCTCTTCCGACTTCGGCCGCACGGGAAGAGCTGTATCCGTTTGCAATACGGATTGCCCATGCGACTTCCGGAGAATTGCTTGGCGCAAATCCGACAAACAATCCATGATCCGGATGTGTCTTTCCCTGCTGTGCAGTACCGGTTTTACCGGAAATTGCGAGATTTGTATGATTCAGGCTCGAGAAAATATCATTATGTTCCAGAAGTACCACATTACGCATACCTGTGTGTACTGCACTCCAAGTGGAATCCGGAACATCTGTGATCTTATTCTTTACTTTGGCTTTGTAAGATTTGATCCTCTTTCCTTTAACATTGGTTACTTTATCAAGAACTGTCAAATTGTATACAGTTCCTTTATTTGCAACAGTTGTAATATATCTTGCAAGCTGGCTAGTCGTGTAGTTATTTGTACCTTGTCCAATTGCTGACGGAACAGAAGAATCATCAGAAATCTGTGGCTGCGCCTCCGGAATCTCAATACCGGAAGTACTTCCAAGTCCGAATTTTTTCGCATATTTCTTCAGTACATTAAGTCCACGGTCGCTGGAATAATAAGAAGAAGTTGCTTTTCCTTCTGCATTGTCTGACTGTATCTGATTCAGTCCATTCTGTTTCAGACTCAGACGGTATCCGACTTCATAGAAGAAGCTGTTGCAGGAATGCTGGATTGCCTGTGAGACGTTCAGACTTCCATGCGCACTCGGATAAGCCCAGCATTTTGGATTCGGTGTTACTTTCTTATAAATACCGGAACAATTAATAATAGATGATGTTGTAATAACACCTTCCGATAATCCGGCAATTGCAGACAGTGGCTTGTATGTGGAACCGGGCGCTGTCTTTTCCTGCGTTGCACTGTTATATAACGGTCTGGAACTGTCATTTAACAGCTTGCTGTAATAATTGGAATCCATTGTATTTGCCAGCTTGTTATTGTCATATCCCGGATAAGATACACATGCCAGCACATCTCCATTATTTGGATCCGTCATGACAAGTGAGCCTGTAGATGGTTCCAGTCCCAGCTCGCCCGGCGTGATTTCCAGTTTCTTGATCTTTGCACGGATAAAATCATAAGAGCCAAGACTACCGGCTTTTAACTGTGCATACTGTGCATCACTCTTCTTCAGCACATTCTGCTCATATAACATCAGACAAATCTGGCGTCCGGTGATTGTACCGGCTTTGATCATGTACTTGTATATCATCTTATCAAAACTGCTGTTTGATTTCAGTCCGTCCATGATATACGAAACAAGTGCTTTGTATAGCTCTGTAGAATCCGAATATTTTCCGCTCTTCGGCATATAATTTGTTAATTTTGAAGTATCAATCCAGTTCTTGGAAATCGCATAGTTCAGATACTTTTTAATGTTGATTGTCTCAGAATCATGCCATGCTTTGTAAGTTTTGTCACTGGAATCGATTTTTCCTGAAAGCAGTACTTTATTATTGCTTGTCAGCATATCATTAACAAGGTAACTCAAGTATGCCTGATATTCCTTTGACTGATCTTTATATGCGGCAGCACCTGAACTGTTTAACATTTTTTTGAGCTTTATAAGCACGGCTTTTTTATTGGATGAAAATGTTTTGTGAACTGCCTTTTCTGTAGACTTGGCATCATCATCCGAAAAATGTGTCATATCCAGAATATCATTGGAAATGAAGGAATTATATACATCACCAACCGGAATGATCACATCACTTCCGTCGGATACCTTCGTACGGTCATAATTCAAAGTATTCTGCAATTTACTTAATATAATTCCGGCAAGTTCCTGTTCCAGAATATTATAAGCTGCAACCTGCAGATCCGCATCAATTGTAAGATAAAGGTCGTTTCCTGCTTTTGCCTTCTTGCCCTGAACAGTATCCAGAACTTTACCTACGTTATTAACATACAGCTTGACTGTTCCTTTTTTACCTTTTAAGGTTGTATCCATTGTTTTTTCAATACCGGCTTTACCAACGGTATCGGTCTTATCGTATTCTTTCTGTTTTTTTTGGCTCAACGCATCGTATTCTTCCGTAGAAATCTGTCCGGTATAACCGATCAGATTGGCGAAACATTTGCTGTTCGTATATTTACGGAGTGATTTCTCATCGATATTGACTCCCTGTAAATGATCCATATTTTCCATTACATCTGCAACGGTATCATCGCTGACATCTTCTGCAATCGTTGTTGCAATGTATTTCTGATAACTGTTCAAAGCGATCGCATAGCGAATATTGATCAGCTTAAGAACACTCTGCTTATCCAGCTTCTTCTCATTGATTCCGTAACCACTCCGCTTGTCTGTGCAGAGGTAATGGATAATATCTGCAGCAGATTCATTTTTCTGCTCTTTGCTGAGCTCATCGATCGTCCTCTTGCCGTAAACATCGGCAACAAAACGAAGTCTCTGTGTATCTGATTCTGCGGCAAATACATATTCTTTATCCTTGTCAAGAATAATACCAAAATTATTGATCACCGTATCACCATTTGATTCAACCATCTTGATTACCGTTGTGATGATCTTGTTCAGAGCTTTGTTCTTTTCTTTTAAAGTATCATACTCTCCGTTATCTTCAATCGTAACAGAATATGCCAGTTCATTATAAGCAAGCAGCTTTCCGTTACGGTCATAAATATTCCCGCGGGTACCTTCAACATCTTTTGTTTTCTGGATTTGCAGTTTATAGTTATCCAGATATTCCTGCCCTTTTACAATCTGCAAATAAAAGACACGCTGTACCAAAACCGCAGACATAATACAGAATACAACAACGGCAACAAATATTCTGGATTTAAATATTTCTGCAATACGATCTCTCAATCGTTCGAATAAATTAGACAAATTTACTAGCACTCCTTTGTTCTTCTGATTCAAGTTTTCGGTTAATATGAAGGATCACCTGATAAAGGATCAGGGTTACCAGTATGGTGTATACAAGTTCCGGTATAATAATACTAAACAGGTATGTTCCAAATGCAAAGTCTCCCTGCAGCATATATACAAATACATAGATACAGATTCCATATAAGAATTCGCTTGCGGAGATCAGTACGATCGGAAGTTTGATATCTTCATCGTAAAAAAGGCGCTCAAACGAACCGTTCAGATATCCGATCACGGTATATAGCAGTGTATGAAATCCAAGGAGCTGTCCCCAGAATATATCTACTAAAAGTCCGGATATGGCACCGACAGCTATTCCGGATTTGCGTCCTCTCATAAATCCGAAGGAGGACGTTACTACGAGCATAAGATTCGGACTTACTGCACCGAATTTCAGTTTGACAAATAGCGTACTTTGCAAAAGGAAACTGATTAATATGATGAAAAAAGTAATTACTTTTCTTTTCATGAATCCTTACTCCTTCTTACTTCTTTTTTGACCGGCTGCTGATCATCTCCTGCTTGGTTTTTGTAATGACAAGCACTTCCTGGATCTTGCTGTAATCAACAGCTGGTGTAATATAACCAGAACGCGTCAGATTGTTGGAATCTACCTTCACTTCACTGACATATCCGATAAACAGTCCCTGTAAGTAGCGGTCACTGACGTGGGATGTGACAACCTGCTCTCCCACTTCAATCTTATTGTCGTTATTGGCAAGTTTTTCAAAACGAAGTCGTCCGTCAGAGGCAAGTTTTAAATCTCCGCGGACAATACAGGTATCTGAAGTAGAAAGCATCATTGCACTGACATTGCTTGCATCATCAATCAATGCACGAACTCTTGCATAATGTGGTCCGACTTCTGTGACAATACCGACCAGACCGCTTCCGGCAAGAACGTTGCAGTTCTTTTTGATACCGTCTTTGCTTCCCTTATCAATTATAAAATCACTGAACCAGTTCGTGCCATTATCGGCAATGACATGCGCTCCGATCTTCTTATAATCAGAGTAGTTTTCATCCAGTTTGTATAACTGCTTGAGCCTGTCCAGTTCATACTGTTCCTGACGGAGCCTTGTATTATCGGTTGTAAGCTCATCTACTTTTTTCTGTAATTTTTTATTTTCCTTCGTCATATCTTTCATTGTCTGAAAGTTTTTGGATACGTCACTCATCCATGTACCGGCATAGCTGATCCCTTTTTCCATTGGAATAACCGTATAGTTGGCAACAAAAGTAACCGGACCGGCATGGCCGGTAAAATGTTCAATTCCCATCAGAAGTATACAGACAACCGCTATGATCAGAAGCCAGTATTTGCTTGGAAGTGACGATTGATTCTTTATCTTCATATTATCTCATCCACCTATAATTTTGATCTAACATTGAGTATGCAAGTTTGCTTAATTCTTTTGATTTAATGATCTTCTCCAATCCGTTTACGACACAAATGTCCGGTTCCGACGACGTCGATGTATGGATACCGGTTGCCTTCTCGATATAGGTCTCAAGTCCCGGCATATATGCCATGCCACCAGTCAGGTAGATCCCGTTCTCATGAATCGCTTTGCGTACTTCCGGTGGTGTCCTGTCAAGTAAGGAATGAATGGCGCGTACGCAGTCCAGCAAAGGATCACGAAGCGCTGCACGGATCAATGTATAAGAAATTGTCTTACGCATTGGAAGTCCTGTGATTAGATCACGTCCTGCAACAGACAGTGCTGCATCTTTCTCGCCGGTAAAAACGCCGAAACGTTTTCTTAAGATCTCAGCTGTATGATGACCGATCAGGAAATCATGGCTGTGCCGCACCAGATTAACGATTGCCTGGTCATAGGCTGTTCCGCCGAGCTTTAACAGCCGGTTCAAAACCATACCGCCTTCTGCAAGAACCGATAGTTCTGTCGTCTCACCGCCAAAATTCACGATAAGCACACCCTTTGTCTCTTTGACATCAAGTCCGAGCCCGACTGCATCTGCAATGGAACGCTCCACGATGTTTACTTCTTTTGCCTTTGCAGTAGAATGGATCACCAGGTCAAAGAATGCCTTTTTCTCAACTTCTGTCACATCCGTCGGAACTGCGATTACATATTCCGAACCTCTGGCGAACTGTCTTCCTTTCTTCAACAGATTCTGGAGCAAAAACTGCATATCATTAAAATGGGAAATTACACCCTCCTTCATTGGAAATACAACATTAATGTTGTCCGGTGCTTTCTCATACATGCCATATGCATCATCTCCGACAGCGAAAATCTCCGTACCGTCTTTGATCGCAATTACATCTTTTTCTTTCCAGATCGTATCTTTTTTCTTATCATATACCTTGATCTCATAAGATCCAAGATCCAGTCCGTAAGTATTTCTTGCCATCTGATATTTATCCTTTCTCAAGCATTTTCTAATAGTCCTTCTTCGCGAAAGCTCATATAACAATGATTGCCAATAATAATATGATCTAACAAATCAATTCCAACCAGCGCTCCTGCCTGTGCGATACGACCTGTGATCAGTCGGTCATCCGCGCTCGGAGTCGGATCTCCGCTCGGATGATTATGTAACAGCACAATGGATACAGCTTCCTGTTTCAAAGCTTCCACAAAAAGCTCTCGCGGCGTAATGATCGATGCTTTCACTGTTCCTTTTGAAATGTTTCGTTCACAGATCAGTTCCGCTTTTGTATTCAGCATCAGAAGTTTCATAACTTCCTGACTCTCATGCCGTAAATCTTCCATATAATAATCAGCTATTGATGTGGGGGATGAAAATCTGAGATGCTCTTTCGCAGACGCTTTTGCCAATCGTTTTGCCAGCTCTGACAGACACAGAATCTGTATGGCTTTCACTTTCCCTATTCCCTTAAGCTTAAGAAGCCTGGGTAAGGAAAAATGGTGAATACCCAGAATCCCGTTCTGACCGGAATCATATAAGATCCTTTTCGCCAGTTCAACAGCATTCTCACCTTTGGTCCCCGTACGGAGAAACACTGCCAGAAGTTCGATATCTGTCAAACTCTCCGGTCCCATCTCCACACATTTCTCATAAGGCCGTTCCACACTTGGAATTTCTTTCATGGTATTTGATTGATTCATCTCATCTTTAGATTCGTACGACGATCCCTTTAAAATCTTAAATTAAAGGAAACGATAAATGAAAATTGCTACAATCACGCCAATGATGCTTGCAATGGTAATTTTAATTGTAAGTCCGAATGTCACAACAAGCAGTCCCAGATTCAGAACCACCGGATCATCCAGTCCGAACGTCTGTCCATAGCTGAGCCAGTTCAGTGAAGATACACCGTCTGCCAGCATGCCGATAAAACCACCAAGAACAATCCCTGCCAGTAATAGCAGAAATAAAGCCCAGGCGTTTTTGCCTCCTTTTCCCTTCATAATATGTACTCCTCCTCGTGTTTATCTCTTCGAAAAACTCAATACATTTTATCATATTTCCGAAAAAGTGTATAGAGTTATCCCATTAATTTTTTCTTAACATGTACCAGATATGTCGAAAGGACGGTAAACCCGGCTGATTGCTTCGGCTGTCTTAAGCCCGTCCATTGCAGCGGAAGTAATTCCTCCGGCATACCCTGCGCCCTCTCCGCAAGGGTAAAGTCCGCGTACGCTGCTCTGCAGTGTCTCATCCCGCAGAATGCGTACCGGAGAGGATGTCCTGCTCTCCACTCCTGAAAGCACCGTGTCCGCATCCGCATATCCCTTTATCTTCTGATCAAACGAGCGTATCCCCTCTTCCAGTGAATCAGCGATCACTTCCGGGAATACCGGACGCAGGTTTGTCCAGTGATATGCACCTTTCATCTGTGGGGTAACTCTGCCTTCTGCTTCAGAAGCTTTGTCTTCACAGAAATCTCCGAATAACTGCACCGGGATTTTCCCTTCTCCTGCTCTGTATGCGGCTTCCTCGAGTTTCCGCTGAAATGCCATTCCTGCAAGTACATCATCCGTGCCGTAATCTTCCGGTGTTACCGTGACAATAACTGCACTGTTCGCATTTTGACCATCTCTGCCACTGTAACTCATTCCATTTACGGCAAGTCTTCCGGCTTCCGAAGATGCATTCACGACATATCCGCCCGGACACATACAGAAAGTATAGACGCCTCTTCCATTTTCCAGATTGACAGTCAATTTATATGGAGCTGCCGGAAGTCCATCCGGCTGTGCGCTTCCATACTGATTTTCATTGATCATGGACTGTTTATGTTCCACACGGACACCAACCGCAAAAGCCTTTGTTGTCATCGGAATTTCTTTTCTTTTCAGCATTTCAAATGTATCTCTTGCACTGTGTCCGATTGCAAGGACAAGTGCCTGCGTTGGCTTGTCTGTCACTTCGCCACTATGTGTATCCTGAAGTTTTATTCCGGTAAGCTTTCCCTCTTCTGTTAAAAGTTCTGTTACCTGTGTATGAAAATGGACTTGTCCGCCCAGACGGCAGATTTCTTCTCTCATACGTTTTACAACAACAGCAAGAATATCTGTCCCTACATGTGGTTTATTATCATAAAGAATTTTTTTAGGCGCTCCGAATTTTACAAATGTTTCCAGAACAGCTCTGCCTCTGCCCTCTTTATCGTGAACCAACGTATTCAGTTTTCCGTCTGAAAACGTTCCGGCTCCACCTTCTCCGAACTGGACATTGGAATTGGGCTTTAAAGAGCCTCCGTTCCAGAACGCTTCTACATCCTGCATTCGTGTATCCACATCTTCTCCCCGCTCTACAAGAACCGGTGCATAGCCCATTTTTGCCAGGCTATATGCACAGAATAATCCTGCCGGTCCGCTTCCGGCGATTATCGGCGCATGTGCAAGTGTTTCTGTGCCGGTTGGAACCGGTGCATATATCGGCTTTGCTTTGCAGACGTTTACATTTTTCGGCAGATTTTTCTTCTGTAATCCTGCTTCGTTTTTTACTGACAGTTCCAGTGTATAGACATAATACAACACCGGCTTTTTCCGTGCATCCAGAGAACGTTTTGCAATCCGGAATCCGATAAGGTCCTGCTCGCGGATGTGCAGTTGTTTCAAAGCTTTTTCCTTAAGACGCTTTGTTGTATGTGGAATCTGTAGTTTCAGATTTGAAATTTGGATCATCCGTTTTAACTCCTGTTATTTTATTACTTTTATTTTCCGGTGTTTTTCTTACCTGCGGCAGCACATCCGGCAAGATACCCACTTGCCCATGCCCATTGCAGATTGTAGCCTCCGCAGATGCCGTCAACATCCAGCAGCTCTCCGGCAAGATACAGGTCCTTACAGATACGCGACTCCATTGTATCAGATGCAATCTCTGTAAGATTTACACCTCCGGCGCAAACCTGTGCATTGTCAAACCCATTCGTGTCAGAAATGACAAGTTCCAACCTCTTTAATGTAGAAATAAGTCTATCCCAATCCGGTGTTTTCAACTTTTTCACATACAGTTTTTCCGGTATTCCGGCCGTTTTTAAAAGCACTGTGATTAGTTTCTGATTCAGAAGACCGAGTAGAAATTCGGAAACCATATAAGTTTCACGGTTCTGTGTACGTTTCTGTAAATAGGATTTTAATTCTTCTTCAGACATTCCAGGAAAGAAATCTATCCGTACAACCGGCGTCTTTTTCTCATACAAAAGTTTTGCCGCCAGACGGCTGATCTGAAATACCGGTATACCGGAAATGCCATAAGCAGTGATCTGAACTTCTCCGGTGTCGCTTCCGAGAATTACGGGGTGATTGTTCATATCGCTTCCATCAAAGATTTCAACTTTTGTTTCTGTGCGCACACCGGAAGCCTTTGCCAGTGGATGCGATTTTACTTTTAACTGCACAAGTGCCGGAACAACCGGAACAAGCGAATGTCCAAGCATCTTTGCAAGTGTATATCCGCTTCCGTCTGAACCAAGAACAGCCGCTGCGCGTCCACCACATGCGAGAATCAACCGATCGGCATGAATACTCATTCCCGGTGTATCTGTAAAAATGCGGAATCCTTTTTTATTTCGCTGCACTTCGGTTACATGAATGTCTGTCTTATATGTTACGCCCAGTGCTTTTAATTCAAGAATCAACAGCTGCTGGATTGTCTGTGCCTGATCCGATCTCGGATAGTAATAACCGTTCCGGTCTTTCGGATATACACCTAATTTTCGAAAGAAATCCAGCGTCTCATCTGTTCCGAATTTATCAAGAACACATGGTATCACATCTTTTGAATCACTGTAAAAACATTCTTTTTCCATATAAGCATTTGTGAAATTACAGCGACCGTTTCCGGTAGATAATAATTTCTTTCCTAATTGATTTTTATGTTCTAATATAAGAATCTCATGAGACGGATCTGCCCAGGCTGCTGCGATCGCTGCCGTCATGCCTGCCGCACCGCCTCCGATGATTACGATCTTTGCCATAAATACTCCTTATATTTATTGCTTATAATTTTACAATACCGGCTCTTACAAGATGTTCCAGAGACATCAGGATTCCAAGTTTTGCGCTTGGCCATGTTAAACCGCCCTGGAAATAAACCGCATACGGCGGTTTGATTGGTCCGTCTGCGCTCAGCTCAATCGAAGAGCCCTGTACAAATGTACCCGCCGCCATAATTACATCACTGTCATATCCCGGCATTGCCCACGGTTCCGGAGCAACATAGGAATCTACCGGTGCGGCCGCCTGGATACCATGACAAAAGGCAATCATTGCCTCGGCAGAGCCAAGTTCTACTGCCTGGATAATATCATGACGGCTTTCCGTTCCGTTTGGTACAACCGGGTACCCCAGTTTTTCATAAATTTTTGCCGCAAGAATAGCACCCTTTAATGCACTTGCTACAACTGTCGGGGCAAGGAACAGTCCCTGATAGAATGACTGCATGATTCCGAGAGATGCGCCGACTTCTTTTCCAAGTCCTGGAGAAGTCAGACGATATGCACAGTTTTCAATCAGTTCTTCTTTACCGGCAATATAGCCGCCGATCGGCGCAAGTCCGCCTCCCGGATTTTTGATCAGAGAACCGACAACCATATCCGCACCTACATCACTTGGCTCGATTTCTTCTACAAATTCTCCGTAGCAGTTATCAACCATGCAGATCACTCCTGGTTTGATCTCTTTGACAAAACGGATCACTTCCCCGATCTGTGCAACAGAAAAGCTCGGACGCGTCTGGTAACCTTTGGAACGTTGTACCGTAACCATCTTTGTTTTTTCATTGATTGCTTCACGGATGGAATCAAAATCAAATGTCCCATCTTCCAGAAGGTCTACCTGTCTGTAAGAAATCCCATATTCTGCAAGCGATCCTTTGGAAGGGCGGATACCGATTACTTCCTCCAGTGTGTCGTAAGGCTTGCCGCCAGCCGCCAAAAGCTCGTCTCCCGGGCGTAAATTCGCTGCAAGAGAAAGTGCCAGCGCATGTGTTCCACAGGTAATCTGTGGGCGAACCAGTGCACTTTCTGTATGGAAGACATCTGCGTAAATTTTCTCCAGTGTATCTCTTCCATGATCGTCATATCCATATCCGCTGACATAGTTAAAGCAGTCTGCACTTACGTGATTTTTCTGCATAGCGTGCAATACTTTTAACTGATTGTACTCGGCACGCTGATCAATCTCGCCAAAACGTTCTTTTAAATCTTTTTCAATAGTATTTCCAAATTTCAGTACTTCCGGGCGAATACCCATTTTTTCATACATATTTGTAATCTCTGACATGTTCTTATCCTCGCATTATATATATTATTTTTTTTCTGCTTTCCACGGGAGTTTTGAAAGCATTTCGTCTAAAATCTGCTCCGCATCATAACCAAATGACTGTTTGTTGATCCAGATTACATCCCGCTCTCTCTTAAACCAGGTGAGCTGACGTTTGGCGAAATGCCTTGTATCCCGCTTAATTGTATAAATAGCTTCTTCCAGCGTACAATTGCCATCCAGATAATCCAGAATTTCTTTGTAGCCAAGTCCCTGCATGGAAACAAGCTGCTTTGTGTAGCCCTTGTCTTTTAAAGCCTGTACTTCATTTACCAGACCTTCCTCAATCATTTGATCGACACGTCGGTTAATACGTTCGTACAGATGTGCTCTGTCATCTGTCAGCACAAAATAGGCAAATGCATACGGGGACTCCCTTTGACGCTGTGTCTCGTTGTGTTCGGAAATTCGTTTTCCGGTCTGCTCATAAAATTCCAGCGCACGTATCACACGCTTGATGTTATTTGGATGAATCATTTCAGCAGATGCCGGATCAACCAAAGCAAGCTTCTCATGCAAAGCTTCTGCTCCATGTTCTCTGGCATAAGCTTCCAGTTCTTTCCGGCATGCATCTTCTTTTTCATTTTCATCAAAATCAATATCATAAAGCAATGCCTGGATATAGAAGCCGGTTCCACCGGTAACGATCGGGATATGCCCGCGTTCCCAGATTTCCCGCATCGCTTTTTTGGCAAGCTGCTGAAATTTTACAACATGAAATTCATCATCCGGCTCCAGTACATCAATCAGGTGATGCGGTATGCCTTCCATCTCTTCTGGTTTTATCTTCGCAGAACCGATATCCATATGCCGGTAAACCTGCATCGAGTCAGCAGAAATAATCTCGCCGTCAACTGCTTTTGCAAGTCCGATGGAGGCCTTTGTCTTGCCAACGGCCGTCGGACCGGTAAGAATGATCAATGGTTTTTTCTTCATTATACAATCCTCTTAAATTTCTTTTCTAACTCCCGTTTAGTCATGGAAATAATCGTCGGTCTTCCGTGTGGACAATGATACGGATTATCCAGAAGAAGCAGTTCGCCGATCAAGGTGTCGACTTCTGCAGCAGAAAGACTCATATTGCCTTTTACAGCCGCTTTGCAGGACATAGACGCAATCTTCTCATCAATCAGGTCGGACGGCTGGTTTCTGTTAAGCTCATCCGATAAATGGTCAATCATTTCCAGAAGCAGATCTTTTTTGGCAATGCTGAACAGATTATCCGGAACACTTCTTACCGCAAAAGAATCCTGCCCGAATTCTTCAAACTCAAATCCAATTCTTGTAAAGCGATCCATGTACTGTCTGAGCAGCTCCGCCTCTTGCATCGTCAGGTTCAGAATGATCGGCGGGCTGATCATCTGGGATGTGAATTCCCGGTTTTTCATTTCCCGCAATGTCCGTTCATACAGAACTCTTTCATGTGCTGCATGCTGGTCGATAATATACAGACTATTTTCGAACTGGACAAGCCAGTAGGTATCGAAAATCTGCCCAATCAACGTATAATCTGCTTTTCGTTCTTTGTCAAGAAAACGATCTTCAAAGAGATCCATCTGTTCCGGTTTTTCATTTGCTTTGATGTCAATACCTTGTTCATTTGCTGTTGTCTTTTCAGTCGTTGTTTTAGCAGTTCCCGGTATTTCTGGTGTTACATCTGTCTTTTTAGGAAACTCTTGTTTTTTCGCATCCCTTGCAGTCGCTTTGTACTGCGAAACCGCTTCTCTTATCCGGTCTGCCTGCCGTTCAGGCTTAAAAATATCTGACCGGCTCTTTACTTCCGCAGATGAATTCTGCTGGTGATAAGATGTTACACGCTTTTTCATCTGTTCCATGAAATAATCCAGATTCCTCTCTTCTTTCGGCGGTATTTTCGATTTTTGTTTCACCGGTGTCTGCACCCCAGCCCACATTTCTGATTGCGCTGCCTGTTTTGTCATATTCCCGGCAGTTGATGCAAAGCTGACCGAAGATCCGGTTGTACGGAAATTTTGCTTTTCCTTCGTTACCGGCACAACCTCTGCCCTCGGCACTTTCGGCTCATCTAGTGTCACCTTCGGAATCAGTTCTCTTCCGTGAAGTGCCGAGTCGATTGCTTCATAGAGTGTATTATACACTTCCTGCTGATTGTTAAACCGAAGCTCCATCTTTGTTGGATGGACATTCACATCTACATGTTCTCCATCAATCGTAATGTGAAAGACAGTAAATGGGAACTTATGCTGCATGGAAAAATCTTTATATGCATCTTCAATGGCACGGTAAATAATATTACTTTTCACGTAGCGGCCATTAATAAAATAATTTTCAAAATTACGGTTTCCTCTGGAAATGAGCGGCGCTCCAATGTAGCCGCTTAAGGAAAGCCCGTTATTCTTATATTCCAGAGGAATGAGATTAGCAGTAATCTCTCTTCCATATACGTGATAAATGACATCTTTTAAATTTCCATTTCCGGATGTATGCAGTCTGGACTGCCCGTTATTGATGAACTGGAAAGAAATCTCCGGGTGCGACAGTGCAAGTCTCGTCATCAGATCGCCGACATGGCTTGCTTCGGTGATCGGTGTCTTCAAAAATTTCCGTCTTGCCGGTACATTATAAAAAAGCTGACGGATCAGAAATGTTGTTCCATCCGAAGCTCCGGTATCTTCCAGTCCTTCTTCTTTTCCACCGGCGATCTGGTAACGCGTTCCAAGAAGCTGTTCCTTTGTTTTTGTAATCATCTCGACCTGTGAGACAGCCGCAATACTGGACAACGCTTCACCACGAAAGCCTAAAGATGCAATATGTTCCAGATCTTCGGCAGCGCGGATCTTGCTCGTAGAATGTCTGAGAAATGCATTCTGAACATCGTCCCGTGCAATTCCGCAGCCGTTGTCAGCAATGCGCATATAAGAAATGCCGCCTTCTTTGATCTCTACAGTCACAGAACCGGAACCGGCATCAATGGCATTTTCTACCAGCTCTTTTACGACAGAAGCCGGACGTTCAATCACTTCTCCGGCTGCGATCTTATCGATTGTTATCTGATCTAATACATGTATGTTTGACATAAACTACCACCTGTTTTTTAACTTGTTCTGCAACTGATACAGTGTATTCAGTGCGTCAATCGGCGTCAGATTCGTTACATCCAGGTTTTTGAGCTCCTGAAGTACATCATCATCTTTGACGGTATCAAACAATGACATCTGTGCCAGATCCACATCATCATACTTCTTTGCTTTGTGTTTCGACTCACTTCCTGCCACTGCAATATCTTTGATCCGTGACGTGATGTCTGCCTGCACCAGTTCTTCTACAATTTCTTTTGCACGGTCTGTAACAGAAGCTGGGACACCGGCAAGACGCGCCACCTGAATACCATAACTTTTGTCCGCACCACCGCTTACGATTTTACGAAGGAAGATAATGTCATCGCCTTTTTCTTTCACGGCAATGCAGTAATTATTCACGTTATCAATCTTTCCTTCCAGTTCCGTCAGCTCATGATAATGCGTTGCAAATAATGTCTTTGCTCCCAGCAGTTTACTGTTGCTGATATGCTCAATCACTGCCCACGCAATACTCAGTCCGTCAAAGGTACTTGTTCCACGCCCGATCTCATCAAGGATCAGGAGACTCTTGCTTGTCGCATTTCGTAAAATATTCGCGACTTCTGTCATCTCTACCATAAAGGTACTCTGTCCGGAAGCCAGATCATCCGATGCTCCCACTCGGGTGAAAATACGGTCAACAAGTCCGATATTTGCCGAAGATGCCGGAACGTAGGATCCAATCTGCGCCATCAGTACGATCAAGGCTGTCTGGCGCATATAAGTTGACTTTCCAGCCATGTTCGGTCCGGTGATAATAGAAATTCTTTTCTTCTTATCATTCAGATAAGTATCATTTGTAATGAACATATCATTCGGAATCATCTTCTCTACGACCGGATGTCTGCCGTCTTTGATATCAATGACACCTTTCTCATTGATCTTCGGACGCACATAATTATTACGTTCAGCAACCAGTGCCAGAGAAGCCAGAGTATCAATCTTCGCAACCGCTTTCGCTGTTGTCTGGATACGCACAACTTCTTTTGCAATCGTGTCACGCACCTCACAGTAGAGCTGATATTCCAACGCATACAGCTTATCTTCTGCACCGAGGATCGTGTCTTCCAGTTCTTTTAATTCTGGAATAATGTAGCGTTCCGCATTGGCAAGTGTCTGTTTCCTTGTATAGTACTCCGGCACCAGATTCTTGAAAGAATTAGTTACTTCCAGATAATAGCCGAATACTTTATTATATTTGATTTTGAGATTCTTGATTCCGGTCTTTTCCCGCTCGTCTTCTTCCAACTTGGCAAGCCATTCTTTTCCGTCAGACTTGGCATGTCTTAACTTGTCTACTTCTGCATTGTAACCATCCCGGATGATGCCACCCTCTTTCATGGCAAGCGGTGGCTCATCCTTAATTGCCTTTTTCACCAATGTACACAGATCTTCCAGTGGATCTAACGCATCGTACAGTTCCCGGTTCAGGGTACTTTGCATATCACTTAAGATCGTCTTTACATGTGGCAACATGGAGAGGGAACTCTCAAAAGCAGTCAGATCTCTTGGATTGGCAGACTGGTATGTAATCTTGCTGACGAGACGTTCCAGGTCATAGACCGGTGTCAGGTATTCTCGGATCTCTTCTCTTGCGATCGCATTGTTTTTAAATTCCTCTACCGCATCCAGTCTCTCATCAATTTCTTTTTTATGTAACAATGGCTGTTCAATATACTTGCGCAGTGTCCGCGCTCCCATCGCAGTTTTCGTCTTATCGAGAACCCAGAGTAGGGAACCTCTTTTCTGCTTCTCACGCATTGTTTCACAAAGTTCCAGATTCCGTCTTGTAGAACTGTCGAGAAGCATATATTTGCCATTCGTATACGGTATCAGTCTGGACATATGTGTCAGTGCATTCTTCTGCGTCTCCTTCAGATACTGGAACAGTGCACCTGCCGCTACAATACCGCAGTCATAATCCGCAAGTCCAAGCCCTTCCAGTGTTGCACAGTGGAAATGTTCTTCCAGCGTCTTCGTGCAGATTTCATCATCAAAATACCATGCATCCAGCGAGTAAACGGTGATACCAAGACGTTCTCTTAAATCATCAAAATCCATGCCACTCATATAAAAAGCCTCATTGCAAATAAGCTCTGAGGGCATAAATTTGTAAATTTCATCAAATAACTTTTCACTGTCTTCTATCTCGGTCACAAAATAATCTCCGGTTGTCACATCCGCAACCGATACACCATACCGGTCTGCAATGTATGCGACACACATAAGATAATTGTTCTTCGTCTCATCCAATGCCTGGGTATCCAGATTCGTACCCGGTGTTGCGATCCTGACAACTTCTCTCTTTACAATTCCTTTCGCTGTCGCAGGATCTTCCACCTGTTCACAGATTGCAACTTTATATCCTTTGGACACAAGCCGGTTCAGGTAACTGTCCACAGCGTGATAAGGTACTCCACACATTGGTGCCCGTTCCTCCAGCCCGCAGTTCTTCCCTGTCAGGGTGATCTCCAGTTCTTTTGATGCTGTGATTGCATCGTCAAAGAACATTTCATAAAAATCTCCCAGTCTATAAAACAAGATACAGTCTTTGTATTCTTCTTTTGTTTTCATGTATTGCTGCATCATTGGTGTTAATTCAGCCACATCTATTCTCCTTTGTATCGATTCTAAGTTTACATTTTATTATAACATTATTTTTCCGGTGGGAAAAGATAGAATTTCTCATCTCAGAACATGAAAAACAGGTTTTTCTTCGCCGAACAGGTAACAGGCAAGGTAGCTGGAAAGAAAAATTCCAACCGCACAGAGTCCTGCAAAAATGATTGCAAAAGGAAGACAGATCTGCCCTAAGATCTGAAATGGCATATCTGTATAATCCCATACATTCATATGCCACATACAGTTTACAACGATTCCTGTCATAAATTCCATGGAAACTACAAAAATATCGCATCTCAAGATCTGTTTCCACAGTGGTTCATCCCATCCAATCTTGCTGCCCTGCAGATAAATAAACAGGAAACAAATTCCACCAAGCAGAAACATGCTCCAGTGCGAAAATCCACGAAACAATTGTTCAAATACATAATACAGACTGCCTCCGATTCCGATGAGGCAGAGATATTTTCCGGTTCTACCCATAAAAACGCCCTCACTATCCTTCTTACCAGATAGTTTGAGCGTTTTTGTATCTCTTTATAGGTGGAAGATATTGCAAATGATTTTATTCTGCAAGTTCTCCCAGATAATAGAATCCTTTACATTCTGTCAGGTGTGCATTGACATAGCTTCCGATCATGGAGGCCTCTCCTTTTAAATGTACAAGCAGGTTATTACTCATACGTCCGGTCACCATAGTCGAATCATGATCGCTGACAGACTCAATCAATACTTCCTGTGTTGTTCCTTCATGAACCGCACATACTTCAGCTGCGATGGATTGAACTTCATGAAGAAGGCGGTCAAATCTCTTTTTCACAACATCTGCCGGTACCTGGTTTTCCATTTTTGCGGCAGGTGTTCCGGTACGTTTGGAATAAATAAATGTAAATGCGCTGTCATAGCGGACTTTTCTTACAACGTCCAGCGTCTCTTCAAAATCTTCTTCTGTCTCCCCCGGAAATCCGACGATAATATCTGTGGTAAGAGAAATATCCGGCACTTTCGCACGCAGCTTTTCTACCAGTTCCAGATAAGATTCTTTCGTATAATGACGGTTCATTTTCTTTAAGATTTCTGTACTTCCTGACTGTACCGGAAGGTGCAAATGCTTACAGATTTTCTTTGAAGTTGCCATTACATCGATCAGTTCATCGGAAAGATCCTTTGGATGGGAAGTCATAAATCGGATACGTTTAAGTCCTTCAATCTTTTGAATTTTCTGCAATAACTGCGCAAAACTTATCGGTTCATCCAGTGTCTTTCCATAGGAATTGACATTCTGTCCGAGAAGCATAACTTCCGTGACACCGTCTGAAACAAGGCGCTCAATCTCCCGGATAATATCTTCCGGCTTTCTGCTTCGCTCACGGCCTCTTACATATGGTACAATGCAGTAGCTACAGAAGTTATTACAACCGAACATAATATTGATTCCTGATTTGAATGAATATTTTCTCTTATTCGGAAGATCTTCTACGATTTTATCGGTATCTTTCCAAATATCGACAACCATCTTACCGCTTTCATAGCGCTGGCATATAAGCTCTGCAAATTTGTAAATATTGTGCGTTCCAAATACAAGATCCACAAATGAATAGCTCTTCTTTAATTTTTCAATAACTTCCGGCTCCTGCATCATACAGCCACAGAGTCCAATCTTCATATGTGAATTTTTCTTCTTATGAGGCTTTAACTGTCCCAGTCTTCCGTACACACGGGTATTGGCATTTTCACGCACGGTACATGTATTGAAGATTACAAAATCTGCTTCGTCTTCAGGTGCTTCCATATATCCGATATCCAGTAAGATTCCCCTTAATTTTTCAGAATCTCTTGCGTTCATCTGACATCCAAAAGTAGTAATACATGCAGTCAGTGGACGTCCTGCTTCCTCAGACTCTTTCTGTACATATTTTTTTGCTTTTTCTATGTAATAATACTGTCTCGCAGTATCTTCCTCTGGTGGAGTCTGCATAAGATCGATGTTGTATTTCATATGATTTGACATATTGTTTCCTTTCTTCTATACAAATTGATTGGTATTTTCGTCGTAAGTGTAATCAATGTTCTGTAATTTAGTTTCCATCTTTTCTCTGTCTGCCTGCATATCCTCACACAACGCATCAAGAGATGTATACTGGTCGCGCAGTTTTGTATTCACGACGCTTAAAAGCAGCATCGGATCTTTTGGTAAATTCATTATTCATATATCCTTTCTTCTGTGATCAGTTTCTGTGGACGGATATCATTCGCCTCTGTCGGCACACCTTCCACAATCTGAAATCCGAATGCAACCGCAGCCGTAAAAAGCTCCGGATATAGTTCCAGATATTTATCATAGTAACCACCGCCGAAGCCGATGCGGTTTCTGTCTGCATCAAAAGCAACACCCGGCACAACCATGAAGCCATCTCTTGCTTCTTCTTTCCCGGCTTTACTCTCGCCTTTTGGCTCCAGGATTCCGTATGCTCCGATCTCGAAGTCATCTTTCGATCTGACCCGGAAGAAATCCATAATATCACCGTTCACTCTCGGAAGCCAGAGATTCTTGCCAAGTCGGAGAGATTCTTTCAGTATCATTTCTGTCTTTACTTCCCCCGAAAAATCCATATATGCGTAAATATTCTTCGCTTTCCGGTATTCCGGCAGGGCAAGCAGTTTTTCGGCGATCACCATGCTTGATTTCTCGCATGTCTCTTTGGACTGTGCTCTCCGCTGTTTTAAAATGCAGGATCTAATTTCCTTTTTTGTTTCCATATTTTTCTGCATGTCTTTTTCCCAGATCTGTAACACTTCCGTCATGTTCTTTGATAGAAATATTATTAAGCTGACCGCGCAGGTTCATCCGGACAGAATCAATATATTCGCGGCGCAGGATCTGCTGTTCCTTTCTCTCTTCTTCAGTAAGTGTTCCTTCTTTTGATTTATGATATAATTCGTTAATTCTTGCGATTTTCTTCTCGTCCATTTTCTTTTGTCCTTTCCGTCATTTATCTGTATTCGTTTAAATCTTTTCATTTTCTATGGTTTCAGCTGGAATAATTTTCCAGAAATCCGTACAGATCTGCCTGGGAACGGATATATTTTCCATAGCGGATCTCATTGCGGACATTCTCCGGCAGATCATCATAAGCAATATCTGTATATTCATATACAGTTTTACGATCACTGGCATATACAACCAGGAATCCGCCTTCCTCTATCAGATAATATCCTTCTTTTTTATTTGCATCCGCAGGAACTGTCTGCGTCTCTCTTTTTACTTCCGCTTCTTCCTGTGCATGTTCTCTTGCCTTCTGGAAACTGAACTGATAGGCAAATGTCAGGATCAGCACTGCCAGAACTGCTGTCGTGAAAAAACCAATACCATACTTATTCATAATAAGGACAACTCCTTTTTAGTATAGTATTGGCATGTAAAATCTTTTTTATACGCTCCTAAGACGGAAACAGACGGCATTTTTTACAAACGGCAACCAGTTTTGTTCCCATCGGCATCTGCCGCATTTCTGCTTCGGTAAGACCGCCAAGCAGGATGATTGCTGTACCATAAACAGCTACCGCCGCAAGAAGTGCCAGAATTGTAGCAATATGTGTTCCAAGGAACAACTCAAAGAACAGGTGTACAACTAATGCCACAACACCCATGATCACAGAGGCAATCGCAGGTATAATAAATGTCTTCTTGCGTTCCTGTACAAAGCCAGCATATTCTCTTAAGGCATGTGCATTGAAAATACAAGCAGTAACAGAGAATACAATCTTACTTAATACAACAGCATAAATGCCCCACTTAAATACAACCATCATAATAAACAATGAAATAATATGTACAACAAGTGCTGCCGCTGCACTGTATACCGGTGTCATCATACGATCCATGCCCTGTAACGCCGCATTTGTGATTGTTGACAAACAGTAGAAAATAACTGACAATGCTCCAAACTGCAGTGTCACGGCTGCAATCCGGTTATCTTCTGTAAAGAAAATAAGATCCAGAAGCGGTTTTGCCAGCACGATAAATCCTACTGCACTTGGAAGTGCCACAACCATTGTAAAACGGCTGAAAAGTTCAATCTTATTATGTAACTGTTTGCGGCTTCTGTTCTTAACTGCCGCTACAATACTCGGCATCATCGCAGATGCGATCGCACTGGAAAAGGCAAGTGGAACGTTGATCAGCGTATCGTACTTACCACTGATGATTCCAAGAAGTGCTGCGTATTCACTCTCCTTGTGCCCCTGTGCTGCCATGATCTTGCCAAACATTGCATTGTCAATAACACCACAGATATTATATACCGTCGCACTTAAAATAACCGGTGCGATCGTCAAAAGCAGAACCCGGAATATCTCTTCATAAGTTTCCTTGTGCCTGCTTCTGTCTTTTTTCATTTTTTTCTTTACAACTCTCTGGTAAACGAGAAAGATAAAGACTACAAGCACAAGTGCTGCGGCTGCACCGGCAACTGTTCCTAATGTACCACCGGCCGCACCATAAGCTTCTCCGTAAGAGGAATCACCTCTTGTCTTTCCAACCGCACGTCCTGCTTTTAATAAGACATAAGCGCCACCGATGCTGACAACCGCATTGATGATCTGCTCTAAGATCTGCGAGATTGCCGTCGGCATCATAGAGCCGTTGCCCTGAAAGAAACCACGGAATACACCAAGAATCGCTACAATCAGAATACAGGGTGCAAGTACGCGAAGTGCATAGACACTCATGCTCATCGCCATAATATTTTTGGCAATGACTCCCGCGCCGAAGAATATAATCAGTGCTGCCGTTCCTCCTACTGTGATTGCAAATGCAAGTGCACCACGGAATACTTTATATGCATTTTTATATTCGCCGACTGCAACTCTGGCGGATACCAGTTTGGAAACAGCAACTGGGAGACTGTACGAAGTCAGTGTCAGCGCAATCGCATAGATCTGGAACGCAACACCGTAATATCCCAGTCCTTTATCACCAAGAATACCAACCAGCGGAACTCTGTATACCGCACCGATGATCTTGGTAATCACTCCTGCGGCTGCCAGAATTGTCCCCTGGATCAGCAGATTTTTTTCGCTTTGTTGTTTTTCCGACATGTTCTACTCCATCTTAACGTAATATTTCTAATTTTTCTAAAATCTCTCTTTGCTTCTGTTCCATAACGAAGCGTTCTTCTTCCTCCATATGGTCATATCCACATAAGTGTAACACAGAATGTGCAATTAAAAAAGCATATTCTCTACGGGGAGAATGTCCGTATTCTTCAGCCTGTGCGAGAACTTTTTCCTTTGATATGACAATATCTCCAAGAACAAGCTCTCCGCTTTCCGGATCAAAAGCTTCCTCACAGTCTTCAAGGAAATCAAAATTACCTGCCTCTTCATAATCAAGCATCGGAAATGACAGGACATCCGTCGGTCTGTCAATCTCTCGGAATTCAAGATTCATCTCATGGATTTGTTCATTCATGGTAAGAAGCAGATTCACCTCCGCTTCATAAGGACATCCGATATAATCCAGTGCTCCTTCCACGACTTCTTCGGCAATCTCTTTTGCATTTACAGGCAATGTGAGGGCACCCTCTTCTTCAAAGTAAACCGTCATTATTTTCTCCTTTTTTCACGTCCGCGTACTTTGGCGGCATTTGCTTTATTTTCATATTCTTCATAAGCTTTTACAATCTTCTGTACAAGTGGATGACGCACAACATCCTTGCTTGACAAGCGGCAGATGCTGATATCATTAATGTTTTTTACAACTTTTACAGCTGTATCCAGACCGGAAATCTGACCGGACGGCAGGTCTTTCTGCGTCTCATCTCCGGTGATAATGACTTTGGAACCAAAACCGATACGGGTAAGGAACATCTTCATCTGTGCCGGAGTTGTATTCTGCGCTTCATCCAGAATAATAAATGCATTGTCCAGTGTACGACCGCGCATGTAAGCAAGTGGCGCCACCTCGATCAGACCTTTTTCAGAATTTTTCAGAAAGCTCTCCGCCCCCATGATCTGATACAGTGCATCATACAGTGGCCTTAAATAAGGATCGATCTTGCTCTGCAGATCTCCAGGAAGAAATCCAAGTTTTTCTCCTGCTTCAATTGCCGGTCTTGTAAGAATGATACGTCCTACTTCATTATTTTTAAATGCCGTGATCGCCATCGCCATTGCAAGGTAGGTCTTTCCAGTTCCTGCTGGTCCGAGACCGAAGGTAATCATCTGCTTACGGATCGCATCGACGTATTTTTTCTGTCCCAACGTCTTTGGCTTGATCGGCTTACCCTGGATCGTATGACAGATAATATCTTTATCAATCTCCAATACACTGTCTTCGCTGTCTTCCATTGCAAGTGAAAGTGTATAATCTACCTGCTGTTCTGTGATACCACCACCACGTTCGGACAGTTTTACCAGATTCGCAAGTACGCTTTTCGCTTTCTCAACGCGGGCAGCTTCACCCATGATCTTTACATGTTCATCTCTTGCTATAAGTGTGACATGTAAAGATCTTTCAATTTTTTTCGCATAAACATCGAACTGACCGAACACATTCTGCTCATGCTCGGTCGGAATCTCAATGACTGTTTCCATCATGCCCATCTATATTCTCTCCTTGTTGCGATTTTGAATTTCGCGGAATCTTTTTTATCTTCGACGGTCTCAAAACACCGATACTCCTGACTGCAGTGATTGTGCCTCTCGCACTGGCGTTTCCTGACCCTGTGTATATTTTAACATCATTCTCCAGAATTTCTACCCCTTTTTTCTCCAAATCACGGCAATATTGTGAAAATGTATGGCTTAAAAGCTGCTGTTTTTCCTTTGTTGTATGATTTTTCTGACTTATTCTGTAAAAAACCGTTGTTTTCGTGCCATAAGAAACCGGCAGTTTGATGCGGTCAAAAAGGCAGAGTGGATGATTTGTGATATAAATTTCCTGTTTTTTCGTCTGTTCCGTCTGTTTTTCGGGGAAAATATCTCCGGTCTGAAACTGCCAGTCTGCAATCCTTATATAGTCTTCTTTCTTCTTTATTGTTCCATAAACTTTTTTCGCATAACTGTTTGCTAAAACCTCTTTATATGGAATCGTTACTTCCGCTTTGATATCCGCATCTGCCCTGTGATACTGGTAATCGATCACTGTCTGACTGTCGTCCTTTACCGGAACCTGACCGGATACAAGCACCTGTCCCTTTCTGATCTTCTTTCCTTTCCGGATTCTGGGAATACCTTCCCTTGGAACAATTTCTGTGATCACACCATCTGTATCTGCGACAAGATCATAAGGGGACACGGCTTTCTCTTTTCTATTTTCCGTCAGTTTCTTTGTTTTACTTCTGTATGCATCCATATTTTCCCGGACACGGATACAGAGCCGATTGCCGTCAATGCTCGCTGAAACCCATATGATATTTTTATAATTCCTTCTAAGATCTGCTGCAATCTTGCCGCAGTTTACTTTCGATTTCACCATTCCGGTATGTACCTTATTATTTTCCAGATAATGAAGAATCTGCTCTCTCGTATAGATCTGATTTCCCGACAGATCAATATCCCAGATAAAACGTGTCAGCATGACCAGTAATGCAAAACACAGTACACATCCCGCAAAAAATAATTTTCTTCTGCGGTAGCGGAGCAGAAAAAAAGGAAGACCAATACGCTTCACGATCGTGACTTTCGTACCGGTCTTTCGAAGAATCGTTTTCAGTTTTTTGAAATCGCATACGAACATATTTACTTCATATGCGCCATTTACCACCTGCAGATTCCAGAGACGGATGTTCCTGTGACGACAACCATTAATAAAACGCTCGGTTCCGGAGCCTGTAATACGGATTCTTAAATATCCCCGGGTATATCTCCACAAACGGATCAGCATCTTTTCCGACACCTCCTTATTCACTGCAATGATATTCGATATCCCGGATCCATCCGGTCATTTTCATCTCATCATTCGTATAATAGGAGATCATCAGATGCTCTCCGGTAACTTTTAACTGGCCGCCTTTTACCTGCACCCGGACAAGTTCGCCTGTATATTCCAGAATCCCACGGTAGTTCTCCAGCGTAAGCTCCACATTACCGGTTACTGTCAGAACCGACAGCCCCGGAAGTACATCTTTCGGTATCTCTGCAAACTCCATACACACCGACTGCCTTCTTATGGATGTTATTGTAATCTATGCAGATCTTTATTTCAATATGCTCACATCCACGCAAAAAACTTTACTGATCGTTGGTTGCATCCCCGTCTCCGCTCACCGGGATCGCTTCTCCAAGATATGTCGGTTTTGTCTTGCGCAATACCGATACAACGTCTTTATCTCTTGCCAGAAGTTCCCGCAGATCCCGGTACATCTGTCCTGCATAGCGCGTTTCCTTTGCCGGAACTCCGGTCACCTTCATTCCAAGCCCCTTGCCACTGTACAGTGCACGATACAGATGATATTTCTGTGACACAACGATCATATTCTTTACCTGAAAAACCGCCTTTGCACGATACATACTCTCATAAGTGGAAAATCCGGCATGATCCATAAAAATATCTGAAGACGGAATCCCTTTGTCTATGGCATAATCTTTCATAACCTGTACTTCGTCATAGTCTTTTCTGCCATGATCGCCACTCATAATGATCTTGGATGCTGCTCCTTCTTCATAAAGTCTGCATGCCGTCTCCAGACGGTCCCGTAACATAAGCGACGGTGAATTGTCCTTGTGTACGCCTGCTCCAAGTACAAGGATACAGTCTGCTTTTGAAGATTTCACTTCAGATTCCTTTTTGATCAGACCTTTCGTGCTTCCGATCACCCATGCATTTCCAAGAAGTGCTGCAAGAATAACAAACAATCCGATACAGATCAGATTTCTGAAAATACGCAGTATCAATCTTTTTTTCTTTTGTCTTTTCATATACTTCCCCATTTCTTTTTTACTTAACTACAATTCTTTGTCGCCATAGCATCTGAAGAAAACTGCCAATAGCAAATTTTGCATGTGCTGTATTTTAACGTTCCTTAATCATTTGATAATAATCAAGTCCTTCATATCCAAGCCTTTTGTATAACGCGATTGCTTTTTCATTGCACGGTGTTGCCTCCAGGCGGTATCTCTTAGCATCCGGGTATTCTTCTTCTACCCATGCAAATACTTTTGTTCCATAACCTTTGCCTCTCGCTTCCGGTTTGAAGAAAAGTTCTTCTAAGAGAACTGTCTGTCCTCCCGCCTCGTTGCTCCAAGTAAGAGACATATTAAAATATCCGACAACGCCGGTTTCATCTTCCAGCATCAACATTCTCGCATACTGTCGGCTGCGCAGGCATTCCTTAAGTGTTGCCTCAAAATTTTCTTCCGGAACCGTGTGGTCACACGCCGGTCCTTCATAAAATTCCTTCTCCATCGCAAAAAGGACTTCTCTGTCTGTCTCTTTAACATCTCTGATTGTAAACATAAAAACCTCCGATACTTTTCTTATTTCACATCTGTTATATACAGATTCCATACGAATTGTTTCGTACTTCGTACTCTCACAATTCTACCCAATATTCGCATATCGTGAAGCTTACGCTCCACTTTTATGCTCATATCGGGGCGGGGCATTAAGCCCTAAAACTACTCATGTGCAAGCACATCGTAGTTTTAGGCTTTTGCCCCTGGCATCTAACATTATACATGAGTTTATTCCGCCTGTATAGTCTCTTAGACCTTGCATTCTGATTTCTGGATGCTATAATAGTACAAGATATGCATTTACCGAATGAAGGAGGAACTATTTTATGAAATTTATATATCCTGCCATCTTCCGTCAGACTGAAGAAGGCAGCTACAAAGGTTATTTCCCGGACCTGGAATATTGTTACGGAGAAGGGGAGACTCTGGATGACGCCATCGACAGTATCAACGATGCCGGAAAAGACTGGTTGACACTGGAATTATCCGAAGACGAACCACTCATCCCATATGTCAGTGATCTGGAAGATCTGACTTTGGAAGAAGGCGATATTGTCCGCAACATTTCCATGAACATCCGTTTTTATGAAGGATGGGATGAATAAAGAGATAACAGAAAGCATGTAAGATAAAAATCTCTGGAAAGAAAGAGCGTGACTGCTCCTGTTTTCCCAGAGATTTTCTTTTATTATTATTTCGTTCAGCGAACTCTTTCACACAATGTTTTGTAAATTTATTTCTGATTTTATTCTTTGAGAATGTAATTTCCATCCGCGTTTGCTTTTATGTGCGTTTGATAAAATTCCTGTATGGCACGTATCATAGAATCCACATCTTTGACACCGGCTGTCTCATATGCGGAATGCATGCCAAGCTGTGGCAGCCCGATATCAACTGTGTTCATGGACACCTGAGCCATAGCAAGATTACCAAGCGTACTGCCACCTGCTTCATCCGAACGGTTTGCGAAAAACTGTACCGGAACACCTGCTTTTTCACAGATCATCTTAAATACCGCAATACTGACTGCATCACTTGTATATTTCTGACCGGCATGTGATTTCACAACAATTCCTTCGTTCATATAAGTACAGTTCGTCGTATCTGTTTTTTGCCTGTAATTCGGATGCACAGCATGTGCATTGTCGCAGCTTAACAGAAAGCTTCCTGCAAGTGCACGGTAAAAATCTTCTTCGCTGTATCCCAGTGCTTGATTTGTGCGCCACAATACATCAAAAAGGAAGGTAGACTTGGCTCCTTGTTTCGTTCCGGAACCGACTTCTTCATTATCAAAGCAGGCAAAGACATTGATATTTTTCTGATTACCGGCTGTCAGGAATGCTTTTGCAGAAGTAAATGCACACTCTAAATCATCCAGTCTCGGACATCCAATAAATTCTTCTTCACTTCCCCAGCGTACCGCTTTCATACGGTTATATAAGAAAAGATCCATTCCATAAATATCCTCTGTTTCTACATCCAGTTCTTTTGCAATGATCGCTTTTATCTCGCCGGATTCTTTTACACTGCCGGACAGAACCGGAAGCATGTCGATCTGTTTGTTGTAGGATTTTCCATCGTTTACTTTGCGGTCCATATGAATGGCAAGACTTGGGATCATAAGCAGATCACGATTAATTTTCACTAATTTTGTTTCAATACTGTTTCCATCTTTTACCATAACACGGCCTGCCAACGAAAGCGGTCTGTCGAACCATGTAGAACAGATCATACCGCCGTATCCTTCTGTGTTGAGCACGGTATACTTTCCAGCGACATTTATCTCGATATTTTCTTTTAATTTGAATGTCGGTGAATCGCTGTGGGATGCCGTCACATGAAAGCTGTATTCATCCAAAGCATTTCCTATTTTCAATGCAATAATGCTGGAATTATTTCTTGTGACATAGTATTTTCCGTCTGGTTCCAGATGCCATTTTTCAGCTTCCTTTAATTCCTGGAATCCATCTTTATCCAGCATGGTTTTCAAATTTTGTACCGCATGGAAAGCGGTCGGTGACTGCTCTATAAAATCCGTTAATTCAGTTATCCTGTTTATTTCCATTTTATTATGCCCTCTCTAATTTTTATTATATACACATCATACAGCAGATCGCATTTTCTCACAAGGACTATTCCCAGACGCAATATATGCTTTCCTTATCTGTAAATCATTTTTATGTTTCACTTGACATCTCACTACTATGTGTTACAATATAGTCAATAGCTACTATGTATTGTAAGGTAGTAAATAAAGAATTTGAAAAAAGGATGGTGATTACAATATGTATGACAAGTCACAGCTTATGCGCGGGACACTGGAAGGTTGTATTTTACAGATTCTGTCTCGGGAAACCACTTACGGCTACCAGATTGTAACCAGCCTTACAGAGTATGGTTTTGAGGATATTAAAGAAGGAACGATTTATCCACTTCTCGTCAGATTGGAGAAGAAGAATTATATTAGTTCAACTCTGCGTCCGTCTCCTCTTGGACCAAGGCGCAAATACTATTCCATTACCGACGAAGGACTTACCTATCTGCATGGATTTATAAACTGTTGGAATCAGGTGCAGAAATCAGTAAATGAAATCTTAAATATGGAGGAATCATTATGAAACTAACAAAGGAAAATGAAAAAATTATGAGAAAAGCAAAACGATATATCCGTACGTTCCCTCTTTCTACTGAAGAGATTCGTCAGATTGAAGAGGACATTACTGGAATGGCATTAGAATCACAGGAACGAGGGGAAGATTTTATGGAGGTTATCGGAAAACCGATTCGGGAATTCTGTGAAGATCTTGTATATTCCATCGGCGGAATGCAGGCACTTGGCGGCAGAAAATTATTGCGAATCAGCGGAATCTATTTTCAGCTTTATGGACTTCTCCCAATCTCAATGGGACTGGTGGCTGTATTTGGTGGTCTTTCTGCGACGGAAATTATTTATTATAATATATTTGCAGCTTATGCTTTCTTTATGGGATATTATGCCGAACATGGCTGTAATACACCAGAAAAGGGAAATAAAATCCTTGCACTTGGACTTATTTTCCTCATATTCATAGCCGGAAATGACATTTATAATGCCATTATGAGTATTGACAGCCCGATTGAAACGGGTGATTGTATTATTTTCCTTTTCGGGTTGATATTAGATTATCCGATGACGCTTATCTATATCATCGGAGCCAGACGTAACCGAGCACACTCTCCAAATGAAATTTAATATACTGCAACGTATAATCTGCTAATGACAGATTATGCATCCGATTCAAAAAGGCGCCTAGATTGCTCTAAGCGCCTTTTTGAATCGAACAGAAAATAAAATTGCCGTAAATGTAACTGCGATCAAATCTGCGACCGGCTCTGCCATATAAACCGCTGTTGTCTGATCCGCGCGGAAGATCTGCGGAATAATATAGATAAGCGGAATCAGAAGCACGAACTTACGTACAACTGCAACGATAATGGATTCCACAGCTCTTCCAAGTGAATTAAACGCCATCTGGCAGGAAATCTGGATACCGAACAGGAACATCACTGCAAGATATACACGGAGCGCTTTTGCTGTAAATGCAACCAGTGCCGTATCTGTTGTGAAGATTCCGGCAAAAATCTGCGGGAAGAACATGACGCAGCCCCATAAAATAACTGCATAGATCATACTGATCTTTAATAGTAATAAAAAGGCGGCTTTTACACGCTTTACATTTTTTGCGCCGTAATTGTAACTCATGATTGGCTGTGCCCCCTGGCCGAATCCCTGAAGAGGAAGCATTGCAAACTGCATGACGCTTGTAAGGATTGTCATAGCTCCAACTGCCATATCTCCGCCGTATTTCTGAAGCGAAGAATTGAAGCATACCGAAATAACGCTCTCACTTGCCTGCATAATAAATGTTGCAGATCCAAGTGCAAGACACGGTAAAATTACTTTCGGTATCAGTTTCAGATTCTCTTTCCGGATACGGATAAATGTCTTCTTCCCACACAGAAAACTCACGACCCAGATGCAGGAAAGAGCCTGCGAAAGTATTGTAGCAAGCGCCGCTCCTCTCACTCCCATACCCAGTAAAAAGATAAACACAGGATCCAGGATGATATTGGCAACTGCACCAATCAAAACGGAATACATTCCAGTCTTAGCAAATCCCTGTGTCGTAATAAATGCGTTCATACCAAGTGTCAGTTCTACAAACAGCGTTCCAAGTGCATAAAGATTCATATAGCTGTTCGCATAGGGAATTGTATTTTCACTGGCACCGAATGCAAGCAGAAGATCCCGATTCCAGATAATCAAAACTGCTGTCAGTATCAGCGATACAAGAATCTGCATTGTAAAGCAGTTTCCTAAAATCTTCTCTGCCGATTCAACATCTTTCTTTCCGAGATAAATGGATGCTCTCGGCGAACCTCCATATCCGACCAGTGCCGCAAATGCAGACACGATCATAATCAGTGGCATGCAGACACCGACTCCTGTCAGTGCCGCCGCACCTACATGTGGGATATGCCCGATATAAATACGGTCCACAATATTGTACAGCATATTGATAATCTGAGCCGCTAGGGTTGGAAGCGCCAGTCTTAATAATAATTTTCCAATTGGTTCTGTTCCTAAAAATTCTTTATCTTCGTTCATGTTCTAACCTTCTGTTCTATATAATCTATATAATGTTGATGTTGTGATGTCTGCAGATAATTACGTACTATGCACTTTCACCACACCTTATCTGATATCATCTTATTTATGATACGGCTCTCCATTGATAATGCGATAACTTCTGTAAATCTGCTCCAGCAAAATGACGCGCATAAGCTGATGCGGAAATGTCATTTTGGAAAAACTGAGTGCATAGTCGGAACGCCTTAACACTTCTCTTCCAAGTCCGATCGATCCGCCGATCACGAATACCAGGTGGCTTTTCCCCTGGATTCCAAGTGTCTCGATCCGGTCTGCCAGTTCCTCGGAAGTTAACATCTTTCCGCTGATTTCCAGCGTGATGACATATGCGTCCTCTTTGATCAGCTTTAAAATCCGTTCGCCTTCTTTTTCGCGGATATTCTCTTCTACTATCTCACTTGCACCATCCGGTGTCTTCTCATCAGCAACTTCCAGAATTTCCAGTTTGCAGTAACGGCTGAGCCGTTTGCTGTATTCTGCAATTGCATCTTTCAGATATTTTTCTTTTATTTTCCCTACGGTTATCACTGTTATTTTCATAGATTTCTTATCTCTCCTTATATCTGATAGACAAAAAGTTCATGCAGCGCCCTTGTCGCACTGATGTAAGCCGCCTGCTTGTAAAGTGGATTGTCACGATGGAAAAATGCAGTGAATACCTGGTCAAATTCCAGCCCTTTTGCCAGATAAAAGGTTGTCACGGTAAGCCCTTTTTCAAACGCAGATGTATTACGGTCAATATAATGATAATTTTCTTCCCTGTCCTTCAAAATCTGACAGACGGTTAAAGCATCTTCTTCTGTCAGTGTTAAAATGGCAGCAGTCTCGTATTTTTCCAGGTTTACATCTATAAGAACCTGATCCAGCAACGCTTCTTTTGAAACAAATGTCTGTTCTGTAACACCCTGTCCATGACGCATCAGAAGTTCCAGCTCCTGATCGCCGCTCAGTGCTCTTGCATACTCTGCGATCTCGACAGTATTACGATAACTTTTATTCATCTCCAGTTTCCTTACTTTCCGGTCAAAAATCTTCGGAAGAAACCGGGTGACATCCTGTTGCTTTTCATCCATTGTCTGCATGCGGTCGCCGAGGATCGTCATTCTGCACGGGAATAACATGGCAAGAATACTGTACTGCAGATAAGAATAATCCTGCATCTCATCGATGACAAGATGTTTGACATTTTTATGCTGTGTGGCTCCGCACAGGCGGTATTTTAAATATAACATCGGATAGACATCTTCATAAGAAAGGATCCTTTTTTCATATGGCAGATCTGGTAATGTTTCATAACCTGCAAACTCCAGAAAGCGGTTATAAATATGATAAATATCACGTTCCATATACATCTGCCCTGCCTTTTCTTTCAGATATTCCTCTTCTTCCTCGGAGAGTTCCCTGCCTCTTAAAGTCACAAATTCATCTTTAAAATAATCCATGACTGCATCCATTCTTGCGAGCAGCGGTGTATTCTGGAATTTGAAATAAAAGAGAGAGATAATTTCACTCTCTGACTTAGTATATCCTTTATAAGAGATCTCTTTCAGATCAACCAGCTCTTCTTCCAAAAGTGCAAGAAATGCCTCCATCATTCCGATGATCTCCGGTGACTGTTTCAATTCATACTGCTTCTTTGCAGCTGCGTCCGGGAACTGCATCTGATGTTCCAGTTCGTCATAGCGGTCTTCACAGTCATTTACAATACTATGCAGTTCTTTGTATGCAAAAAGATCAAAGCTCATCTCCCGGATGTTTTCTTCTCCAAGTTCCGGCAGAATATGTGAAATATAATCCGAAAACACACTGTTCGGCGATAAGATCAGCACATTTGACGCTTTCAGATGTTCTCTGTCATGATACAGAAGATATGCCACACGATGAAGCGCTACCGATGTCTTGCCACTTCCTGCCACACCCTGGATCACAAGGATCTGGTCTTTGCGGTTACGGATAATTGCGTTCTGTTCCTTCTGGATCGTGCGCACAATATTCTTTAACTGTACATCGCTGTTGCTTCCAAGCTCCTGTTTTAAAATCTCATCATCAATCTTCGTATCGCTCTCAAAGGCATAGATCATTTTTCCCTTACGGATCTTATACTGCCACTTGGATGCAATCTTTCCTGTGATCGTACCGGATGGCGCCTCATAGGAAGCTTCTCCGGCATCATAATCATAGAAAAGTCCACAGACCGGCGCACGCCAGTCATAGATCAGCGGACACATACCCGCTTCCGGCGCAAAATTTCCGATTCCAATATAAAATGGCTCCGATTCGTCTTCTCCATCATAGATGAAATCCACTCGTCCAAAAAAAGGGTCATCCATGAGCCTTGCAATTCTCTGCTGCATGCGCAGTTTTTCCTGATTTGCATTCACCTGATGCAAAAGTGCCTGCTGATTATCATAATCTTCATATCCATACTGGTCCATCTCGGTATAATTTTCCCAGTAATAGTCATGCATCTGGCGGATCTCCTGTTCCCCGGCAGTCAGATCCTCTTTCAGTTCATCCATCTTTTTATGTAATTTTTCTAATACGTCTTCTAAAAAAAGTTCTCCGTCAAAGCGGATATCCTCAAGGTTCTGTCCCATAGCTGTTCGTGTCCTTTTATTTATTGTAACTTTCTGATATACAGCACTTTTATCCCAGTGCCACATCCAGAATCATCATTAATACGAATCCTGCTGCAAATCCGATGGTTCCAATATTACTGTGTTCACCTTCCGCTGCCTCCGGAATCAATTCCTCAACGACAACATAGATCATCGCCCCTGCCGCAAATGCAAGCAGATACGGCAATCCCGGTGTAATAAAAGAAGCAAATAATACAGTAATCCCACCCGCGATCGGTTCAACGATTCCAGAAAGCATACCATAGAAAAATGCCTTTCCACGTCCATTTTCACTTCTTATTGGCAGAGAGACAATAAATCCCTCCGGAAGATTCTGGATTGCAATACCAATAGATAGAGCAAATGCTCCCGCCAGAGTTATATTGGTATTGCCGCTGACGATGCCGGCAAATATGGCACCGCTGGATATTCCTTCCGGAATATTATGAATCGTTACAGCAAGAATCAGCATCGTTGATTTTTTCAGACTGCATGCCGGGCCTTCTGCCTCCTCGCATCCGATGTGCAGATGTGGAATAGCCCGGTCCAGGATCAGCAAAAACAGGATTCCGATAATGAATCCAACCGCAGCCGGAAGAAATGCAAGCCTGCCCATTGCCCCGCTCATCTCCATTGCAGGTATCAGAAGAGACCACACAGAGGCTGCAACCATTACTCCCGCTGCGAATCCGAGCAGCGATTTCTGGATCAACGGTTTTAATTCATTTTTCACAAAAAATACGCAAACTGCGCCAAGAGTTGTTCCGATAAAAGGAATGATAAGTCCTAAAAATACAGTCATAAATACTCCTTTCTGCTTGCTGTTTCCATCACGTCATATTTCAAAATTATACCACACCCAGAAAAAAAGACAAGGCACAGAATTACCTGTCCTTGTCTTTTCGTCTTCATAATCTTAATGATTAATGTCTGTATAAAACTTTAAGATTTTTATATGTTCTATTTGGATAATGCTTCGTGGATACCCTTTGCTCCTGCTTTACCGGCTCCCATAGCAAGGATAACTGTAGCAGCTCCTGTAACGGCATCTCCGCCGGCAAATACAAATGCTTTGGAAGTCTGTCCGTTGTCTTCTTCGGCAACGATGCATCTTCTCTTGTTTGTCTCCAGACCTTTTGTTGTAGAAGCAATCAGTGGGTTCGGAGAAGTACCAAGAGACATGATCACTGTATCCAGGTCAATATCATACTCAGATCCAGGAATCTCAACTGGACGTCTTCTTCCGGATGCATCAGGCTCACCAAGTTCCATCTTCACAACTTTCATACCTTTCACCCAACCGTTCTCATCAACGAGAATCTCTTTCGGATTGGTAAGAAGATCAAAGATGATACCTTCTTCTTTTGCATGGTGAACTTCTTCTGCTCTTGCCGGAAGCTCTGCTTCGCTTCGACGATATACAACATGTACTTCTGCGCCAAGACGAAGTGCCGTTCTCGCAGCATCCATAGCTACGTTACCACCACCGACAACTGCAACTTTCTTGCCTGCTGCGATCGGTGTATCATAAGAATCATCAAATGCTTTCATCAGGTTACTTCTGGTCAGATATTCATTTGCAGAGAATACGCCATTTGCAGTTTCTCCTGGAATACCCATAAACATTGGAAGTCCGGCTCCTGATCCGATAAATACTGCTTCGAAGTTCTCTTCTTCCATTAACTGGTCAATCGTTGTAGATTTACCGATTACAACGTTTGTCTCGAACTTAACACCGAGTTCTTTTACTTTCTCAATCTCTTTCTTAACAACTTTCTGCTTTGGAAGACGGAATTCAGGAATACCATATACAAGCACACCCCCGAGTTCGTGAAGTGCCTCAAATACAGTTACTTCATATCCTAATTTGGCAAGATCTCCTGCGCAGGTAAGTCCGGACGGACCGGAACCGATCACTGCAACTTTGTGACCATTGGTCTTCTCAGCTTTTTCAGGTTTAATATCATGTTCCAGTGCATAATCTGCAACGAATCTTTCCAGTTTACCTATAGATACGGCGTCGCCTTTGATTCCACGAATACATTTGCACTCACACTGTGATTCCTGTGGACATACACGTCCGCAGATTGCAGGAAGTGCAGAAGACTCACCGATTACTTTATATGCGCCTTCGATATCTCCTTCTTTTACTTTTGAGATAAATCCCGGAATGTTGATCGATACTGGACATCCCTGGATACATCTTGCATTCTTACAGTTCAGGCAACGTGTAGCTTCTTCCATTGCCTCTTCCTGATTATATCCATAACAAACTTCTTCGAAATTCGTAGCTCTTACTTTTGGATCCTGTTCTCTGACAGGCACTCTTTTTAATACATCTGCCATTAGTTCTCACCTCCGCACTGGCCACATCCACCGTGATGGGTGTCACCTTCCTGTAATTTTAACATCGCACGACCTTCCTGTGTCTTATACATCTGCTGTCTCTTCATAGCGTTGTCAAAATCAACGAGATGTCCGTCAAATTCCGGTCCGTCTACGCATGCGAATTTTACTTCTCCGCCTACGATCAGACGACAGGCTCCACACATACCGGTTCCGTCTACCATGATCGGATTCATACTTACAACTGTCGGGATCTCCAGTTTCTTTGTAAGCAGGCATACGAATTTCATCATGATCATTGGTCCGATTGCGATACAGACATCGTATTTGTTGCCTTCTTCTACAAGCTGTTCGATCTTTGTTGTAACCATACCTGCATGACCATAAGATCCATCATCTGTACATGGATAATAATTTCCTGCAGCTGCCTCCATCTGGTCTTCCAGAATTAAGAGGTCTTTTGTCTTGGAGCCGATGATAACATCCACATCGATTCCATGCTCTTTCATCCATTTTACCTGTGGGTATACCGGTGCGGCTCCGACACCACCACCGACAAATAAGATTTTTTTCTTTTTCAGTTCTTCCAGATCTTCATGAATAAATTCAGATGGACATCCAAGCGGTCCTGTGAAATCGCGGAAATAATCTCCGGCTTTCATCTCTGTCATCTTTGTTGTAGATGCTCCTACCGGCTGGAATACAATTGTAATCGTTCCGGCTTCTCTGTCATAATCACAAATTGTAAGTGGAATACGTTCCCCTTTTTCATCCATCTTAACGATAACGAACTGTCCCGGTTCACAGTGACGTGCAACACGTGGAGCTTCGACATCCATAAGATAAATGTTCGCAGCCAATTTCTCAGCTTTCAATATCTTGTACATCTTTCTTCCTCCTCGAATATAATCCTTTTATCATAATAAAATATTTTTAGAAAAATAGCAAGCAATACATCCTGTTTTTGTACAATTGTTTTGCAGTAATTCTCTTCTTTTGACTATTTATTATAATTATATACTTATAGATAAACATTTAACATTCATCAAATGCAGCCTGACGGACACATAAATGTTATATTTTTTATATTGCCCTGACGGCGATAAAAGAAGGAAGCGGAGTCAGGTTCCGCTTCCTTCCTTATGTATGGTAATTGGAAAAATGCCGAATTAAAAGTCAACTTCTGTTCCGTAATAAATGCATGTAAATAACTTTTCCATTGTTGCCGGATCGATGGCTCTTGGGTTAGATCCTGTACAGGCATCACCAACAGCATTTTCAGCGATTGTAGCAATCTTCTCTTTGAATTCATCTTCTTTGATTCCGAACTCTTTTAATGTTGCCGGAATGTTAAGTTTTACATTGAATGCCTGGATCTTCTCACACAAACTATTGATCAGTGCCTTTTCTGAAGCTCCCGGAAGTCCTACTTTACGTGCGATCTCCGCATAACGTTTTGCTGCGATCGGATCTTTTGCATTGTATTTGATTACATATGGCAGATACATTGCATTCGCAAGACCATGTGTGATATGACCGGTTGAGAAGACTGCACCCGTCTTATGTGCCATAGAGTGGACAATTCCAAGTAATGCATTGGAAAATGCCATTCCTGCGAGACACTGTGCGTCATGCATCTGTGCTCTTGCTTCCATATTTCCGTTGTAAGATGCCGGCAGGTAATCGAATACCATTTCAATTGCCTGGATTGCAAGTGGATCTGTATATACACAGTTCAGAGTAGATACATAAGCTTCAATCGCATGTGTCAGTGCATCCATTCCTGTATATGCAACCTGTTTTGCCGGAAGTCCTTCTACCAGTTCTGAATCAACGATTGCTACATCTGGTGTGATATTGAAATCTGCCAGAGGGTATTTGATTCCTTTTGCATAATCTGTGATAACGGAGAATGCCGTAACCTCTGTTGCCGTTCCCGATGTAGACGGAATCGCTGCAAATTTTGCTTTCTGTCTTAATTCCGGGAAACTGAACGGTGTGATCAGATCTTCAAATGTAATGTCCGGATATTCATAAAATGCCCACATTGCTTTTGCAGCATCGATTGGTGATCCTCCACCCATAGCAACGATCCAGTCCGGTTCGAACTCCTGCATTGCTTTTGCACCTTTCATTACAGTTTCTACAGATGGATCAGGTTCTACACCTTCAAACAACTGGACTTCCATACCAGCTTCTTTCAAATAACCGACTGCCTTGTCCAGAAATCCCTGTCGCTTCATAGAACCGCCGCCTACTACGAGGATCGCTTTTTTACCTTTTAAATTCTTAAGTTCTTCCAAACATCCTTTGCCGTGATATACGTCTCTTGGTAATGTAAATCTTGCCATTGTTCGCATCTCCTTTTCTTAAGATATATTATTTTGTTAATTCTTTAACGCAATTATATATCTGTTAAAAAAATAACGCAATAGTTTTTTAATAACTTTTTGCACTTATTTTCGTACAATCTTTTTTCATATCGTCATAACAAAATAGAATGTGCCAAGGCATTTTCTTACGATGAGCGCTGTTGCTTTTACACTCTGCCATTTCACGTGAGTGCGCGTCCTTCCGGAGAGTTTTTACGTAGTAGAAACGAAACTATTACACAAAAAAAGGACACATGATAAGCTTCACTTTCCATGTGTCCCTGCTCATTTCTTATATTATCTTTTTGCTTTATTCTGACATCGATCCTACTCAGAAGCTCCTCCCTTTCCGGTGATTACACGGTTGGAACGGCTTCCGGTTGTTGTATCTGTTCCCAATCCGTCAGTATTACTGTCGGACGTAGATATATCCGAAGAATCGCTGTTACTTCCGGATATATTGGATGAGGTATCTGAATTGCCCTTCGAGCTGCTGAGATCCAGCACGTAATTACGTGTTGTAACACCACTTGAACGTCCGTCACTGTTTACAAGAATCGCCTTAAACAATGTCTCGCCCTCCGGCATCTTAATCGGCCCGGTATATTTCTTTGAGGATGTTGTCGGTGTCTTTCCATTCATCGTATAGTATGCCGTATATCCATCCGGTACTTTAATTTCAATCGTCTGACTACTTTCGTACTGTCCGGTAGACGGTGAAATAGCCGGTGCTTCCTCAATCGGGAACACAATCTTATACACCTTCTGTGCAGTGCTGCTCGGTATCCCTTTTTTATTGACAGCAATTGCACGCACGTCATTTTCCCCTTCTTCAAGCTGAATCGGTTCCTTGTATTTGTCGCTGTCAAATGTCGGATCCGTTCCATCGGTTGTATAATAAATCGTCATTCCTTTACCGGCGGTAAGTGTCACCTGCTGTACATCATCATATGTCTTTTTATCATCCAGACTGTATGTTGGTCTGTCAATATCATATTCTGACAACTGTTCCTGTACAGAATCATCAGCGTCATCGAGAAGTTCCGGAATCTTAAGTGTCTGGTCTGTATCCAGATAAAACTGGAAACAGGCATCATAAAGATCCGCATTTCCTGACTGCGAATCAATCGCGTCCAGGAATACATTCTCTGCCTTGTCATCTTCATCCTGACCGAGATATGTCTTTGCAAGACCGCTATAAGCCTCCGGCCGTTGCTTATTCTTTTTGATCGCTCTTTTAAAATAACTTTCCGCTTTTGAATATTCCTGATTCTTAAGTGCATTATTACCACTTCTTACAATTCCCGTATAGGAATTGATGTAAAGTGCATAACTGATACCAGCGATCGCAGCAATACAAAGAATAAGCACAAGAATGACAATCCGGCGCTTTCTCCTAAGTCTTGCCATCTTCTGTTCTTTCTTCTTACGACTCACAGACCTTTTACCGCCTCCGGTACGGTCTGCGATCTGACCGGTACGTCCGGTTCTGCCTGTATTTCCTGTTCTTCCGGTCTGGCGAAGCACCGTAGTTTTACCGGTTGCCCGGATAGATGTATCGCCCGTCACACGCGTATTCATCGTTCGTCTTGTCGTGCGGGCAGATACTCCTGTTATTCTACCGGTTGCGCCAGATCTTCCGCTGGTACGTCCACCCGTATTACTTCGGACATCCACCCGGGTACGGTCATATGCCAGATAATCCGGATCTTCTTTCCCTTCATTTTGTTCATCTATCGAAAACCGAACCTGCTCGGTTAACATATCATCAAGAGGATTATAATCAGGAACAATACGGACTTCATTCCCACATGCATCACAATACAACACACCATCCGGTATCTCATGTCCGCAGTATTTACATTTCATGATTCATCATGTCCTCCTCCCTGTATATTTTCTCGAAACTCCACTATTATACTTCAAAGTTTTTCTGCTTGCAACTGGAAACTTATGATTTTTTTGTGATATACTGCTCAAATTCCTCCGCAGACATCAAAATCTTTCGTGGTTTCGTGCCTTCTTCGCCGCCTACAACTCCGGCTTCACAAAGCTGATCCATAATGCGCGCTGCACGATTAAATCCAATCTTAAACGTACGCTGCAACATACCAATAGACGCCTTGTCCTTTTCAATGATCAGTCTTCCGGCCTCTATAAAATGCACATCCGTCTCCCCGGTATCTGCACTTCCGATGCTTCCACTTCCGATCTCCGAAGTATTCACATGGTTTACAACGTTTTCATCATATCCGGAATCATCATTATGTGATTTCAGATACTCCACAACATCCTGCACTTCTTTATCCGTTACAAATGCACCCTGTACTCTGGCTGGTTTCTGATAACCGGACGGGTAGAAAAGCATATCACCTTTTCCAAGCAGTTTCTCTGCTCCGTTCATATCGATGATTGTTCTGGAATCAACACCGGATGATACGGAAAATGCAATTCTTGACGGCATATTTGCCTTGATCAGTCCGGTAATAACATTTACGGATGGACGCTGTGTTGCAACAACCAGATGGATTCCGGCTGCACGGGCAAGCTGCGCCAGACGACAGATTGCTTCTTCTACATCTCCCGGCGCTACCATCATCAAATCTGCAAGCTCATCTACGATAATGACAATCTGTGGCATCAGAACCGGTTTTGCCGGTTCACCCTCAGCTGGTTCCGGCATTGCTTCTACTTTCGCATTGTAGCCTTTCATATCACGTACATTGTATTCTGCGAATGCCTGATATCTTCGCGTCATCTCTGCAACCGCCCAGTTAAGAGCACCTGCTGCTTTCTTCGGATCGGTCACAACCGGAATCATCAGATGCGGAATCCCGTTATATACACTTAACTCTACAACTTTCGGATCAATCATGATAAGCTTCACTTCATCTGGTCTTGCTTTATATAAAATACTCATAATGATTGTGTTGATGCAGACAGATTTACCGGAACCGGTTGCACCTGCGATCAGAAGATGTGGCATCTTTGCAATATCCGTCACAACAACTTTGCCACCGATATCTTTTCCAGCTGCAAATGAAATATTTGACGGACTGTTCTGGAACTCTCCTGTCTCCAGCAAATCACGGAGCATAACTGCGGAATTTTCCTTATTCGGAACTTCAATTCCGACTGCTGCTTTTCCAGGAATCGGCGCCTCGATACGAATGTCTGCCGCTGCAAGATTCAGTTTGATATCATCGGCAAGCCCAACAATCTTGCTAACTTTAACCCCCATCTCCGGCTGTAACTCGTACCGTGTTACTGCAGGACCGCAGCTTACATTCGTCACTGTAACCTGGACTCCGAAATTCTGCAGTGTCTGCTGTAACTTCATTGCGGTCTCTCTAAGGCTTGCATCAGATTCTCCGCCTTTATTCTTTCCCCGTTTCAAAAGTGAGATTGGTGGGAACTGATATGCTTTCTTTGATTTTCTCTCACCTGAAGCAACCGTAGCCGCAACCTGTGCAGTCTCCTTCGCCAGTTCTGCAGCCGCTTCACGTGTTTTGCGTCTGCGCGGTTTCTCTTCCTGAACATCTGCGTCTGCCACTGACGGCATCTCGTTTTTATCAGCCGGCATAGACGCATCATCCCCGCGGTGGATCACGAACTGTGGTTCTGCAGAAACTTCATGCATATCTTCGTGCGCCGGTGTTTGTCCGCCGCCAAGTGTTGTATCAAACGAAACACCTTCCACATGCTTCTCACTGCGCTTGCTTTTTCCGACACTCTTTGGCGGTTTCTCTGCCTGGAATTTCTTCTGTTCCAGCACTTCTTTTGCTTTCTGTTCACGCAGTCGCTCCCGCTCTTTGCTGCGTTCTTCCCGGCGCTCTTTTGCAATTTTCTTTCTTCTGGCAGAATCTTCTTTTGCTTTGCCGTATGCTCGGTCTCCACTTTCTTTTACTCCCTTAAGCAAAGACTTTCCAGTCATAATGACAAAACAAATGATCATGAAAATAAGAACAACAACATATGTACCTGCGACTCCGATAACCGGTGCCAGTACATTCGTAATCTTTTCGCCGATGATACCTCCGATCTTGTCCACCAGTTCCAGAAGTGCGCAGGTCAGAACAACAAATATAAGTCCTGCCGCTGTCTTTAAATATGCATTTACATTCCCTTTGTTTGAGATAAGAAATGCAACAATTCCAAATAATAGAAACGGAACTACATAGGCAACTGCTCCAAATGCATAATATAATCCGTGGGAAGCCTTTGCTCCCGCCGAGCCGCCCAGGCCGAAATTACTGAGCATGATCAGAATGCTGACTGCCAGTGTCAGCCAGATTGTCACTTCATCCCGCAAGAAACTCTGTTCCTGTTTTTTCTTTTTGGTCTGCCTTGTACTCCTCTTTTTCCTTGACTTTGCAGCCATTTATATTCCCCCTTATTCTTGGCAATACTATTATTAGTATAGCATTATTAAGAAGGGATGTCATTACGTTATTTTGCTCTTTTTTGCTTCTCCTGCGCGATCATTTCATGCAGTTTGCCAAGTGCATCCTTAAGACCCCCAACCGCATCGATCAGACCTTCCCTCACAGCATCTTCACCTTCCAGCAAAGTACCGACATCTTTTACAAGTTCTGTAGGATTGAGCATTAATTTTTCAATTCTCTCCTGACTCATTTTCGAATGATCTGAAAGAAATCGGGTGATCCGATCCTGTGTTTTCAGCATATTGCGAAGGCTCTGTTCCACGCCGATAAACATGCCGTTCGTACGCACCGGATGAACAACCATCGTGCCGCTTGGAACAATAAAAGAATATCTGGCTGATACTGCAAGCGGTCCGCCGATAGAATGGCTGCCTCCAAGAACAAGCGATACGGTAGGCTTGCTGAGCGATGCAATCATCTCTGCAATCGAAAGCCCCGCTTCCACGTCACCGCCCAGTGTGTGCAGAAGCACAAGCAGTCCATCAATCTCTTCGCTGTCTTCTATTTCCGCAAGCACCGGGAGAAGATGCTCATATTTCGTTGCCTTTGTATTGCCTGATACTGTCTCATGACCTTCGATCTCGCCAATAATCGTCAGTAATTTAATCCTGTCTTTCTGTTTATTTGTTCCCAGCTCAAGACTCCCCATTTCTTTGATCTGTTCTCTCTCTTCTGACTGCTTCTGATCCATAAAAAACACCTCCATACTTCTTTATTGTTAGTATGAAGGTGTCCTGTTATTTTTATTCGTAAATCAGAAAATTAAGCCTGCTCAAGAGCCTGTGCAAGATCAGCAATAATATCTTCTGCATTCTCGATTCCGACGCTGAAACGGATCAGATCCGGCTGTACGCCAGCTTCTTTCAGTTCCTCATCATTCATCTGTCTATGTGTGTGGCTTGCCGGATGCAGCACACAACTTCTCGCATCCGCTACATGTGTCACGATCGCGATCATCTTCAGGCTGTCCATCATGCGTACAGCAGCATCTCTTCCGCCTTTTAAGCCGAATGTGATTACACCACAGGTTCCGTTCGGCATATACTTGGATGCCAGATCGTAGTATTTGTCACCTGGCATGGACGGGCAGCAAACCCATGCAACCTTTTCGTGGTTTTTCAGATATTCAGCTGCTTTTAAAGCATTCTCACAATGTCTCGGTACACGCAGATGTAAAGTCTCCAGTCCGATGTTCAGAAGAAATGCATTCTGCGGTGCCTGGATTGAACCAAGGTCACGCATTAACTGAGACGTTGCTTTTGTAATATAGGCGCCTTTTCCAAATCTCTCTGTATAGACAATTCCATGATACGTCTCATCCGGCGCAGTCAGTCCCGGGAATTTGTCTTTGTGCGCTTCCCAGTCAAAATTACCACTGTCTACGATTGCCCCACCGACGCAGGATGCATGTCCATCCATGTACTTTGTTGTAGAATGTGTAACGATATCTGCTCCCCACTCAAACGGGCGGCAGTTGACTGGAGTTGCAAATGTATTATCCACGATAAATGGAACTCCATGTGAATGTGCAGCTTTGGCAAATTTCTCCAGATCAAGTACAACAAGCGCCGGATTGGCGATCGTCTCACCGAATACAACTTTTGTATTCTCCTGGAATGCTGCATTTAACTCTTCTTCGGAACATTCCGGATCAACAAATGTTGCATCCACACCCATTTTCTTAATCGTATGGGCATACAGGTTATAGGTGCCTCCATAAAGCGCAGATGCGCATACGATATGGTCTCCTGCTTCTACAATATTCATAATTGCGTAAAAGTTTGCAGCCTGTCCGGATGAAGTCAGCATTGCGGCAACACCGCCTTCCAGATCACAGATCTTTGCTGCTACAGCATCATTTGTCGGATTCTGCAGACGTGTATAAAAATATCCGGATTCCTCCAGATCAAACAGTCTGCCCATCTGCTCACTGCTGTTATACTTAAATGTTGTGCTCTGATAAATCGGAAGCACTCTTGGTTCCCCATTTCCCGGTTCATAACCGGACTGAATACATTTGGTTTCCAGTTTGTAATCACTCATTTCCTTTTCCTCCTGACTATACCTTATAATATTCTGATATTTAGATATACTGCATTTTAAGATTCTGTACCATCTGCATATATAATGCCTGGCACTGTGCTTTCTTCCCTTGCTCGATCAGTTGCACGCATGGTAGCAAATATTTACAATACAGTTGCTTATAGATAGCTGCTGCATCTTTCTGCATATTTAAAATCATCACAATTCCCGGCGCGACCTCATAGTAGTCCTTTATAATACTACGTCCTTCATCCGTCTGCATCAGATATTCATCTCGGAATCTGCGCATCACTTGCATTTCATAGCAGTCGTCTTCTTTCTGCATATGTTCACACACTGCTGTAGTGATATAACATAGTTTGCTGCGAAATCCTTCCGCAATATCATCATAAGAAGAATGAGAAAGTGTTAAGGATGTAACCTTCTTCTCATTCCATACTTCTACAATGCGACGGGACAATTTCTCGCAGTCTTCATTTCTGGAGTAATTCAGAAACGGAATAACATATACTGCCATATTCATATTATAATCTACGCCCAGACGCTCTCTGTTTTTTTTCGCTTCTTTCTGCATCTTATCATATGCATAAGCTGGAATCACCTGCGAAAGTTTTTCTATTAGCGCATCTTTCTCCTCATCTTCTGTCTCAGCTAAAAGCTGCTCAAGACTTACAAGTACAGGGCGGTATTTCAAATATCCTTTTTCAAAAACTCCGTTGTATGTTTTTCTGCGAAAGCCTTTGACATGTGTCAACATCTCGTCAAACAGCTCTTGCAGTGTCTTTTCTATATTGTCCATGCTTCTCCTCCGAAGTTTCCAGATATCCTATTCATCCCAGTTGTGATATACATCCTGTACATCATCGTCATCATCCAGCATATCCAGTGTCTTCTGAATGCTTGCAATATCTTTTGCATCTGTCAGTTCTACATATGTCTGCGGGATCATAGTTACTTCTGCGGAAGCCATAGCGATTCCTGCATCTTCAAGAGACTGACGTACTTCACTGAATGTATCCGGATCTGTAACAACTTCATAGCTGTCTTCCTCTTCTATAAAATCATCTGCACCCGCATCCAGTGCCTGCATCATCAGCTCATCTGCGTCCCCTTCGTATTCCTCTTTATCAATGATAATCTGACCTTTGCGGTCAAACATGAAGGATACACATCCAGGAGTTCCGACATTACCGTTTCCTTTAGTAAATGCATTCTTAACATTCGTAGCTGTACGGTTTCTGTTATCTGTCAGTGTCTCTACAATAATAGCTGTTCCGTTTGGTCCATATCCTTCATATGTAATATGCTCATAATTCGCTGCATTGGCATCTCCGGATGCTTTCTTGATATTTCTGTCGATTGTATCATTCGGCATATTATTAGCTTTTGCTTTAGCAATAACATCACGAAGTCTGCTGTTATTAGCAGGATCTGAACTTCCTCCTTCTTTTACTGCAACGGCAAGCTCTTTACCGATTTTTGTAAAAATCTTTCCCTTTGCTGCATCATTTTTCTCTTTCTTATGTTTGATATTGGCAAATTTTGAATGTCCAGACATAAATCTTTTCTCTCCTTGTATCTATTCTTAATTATTTCACATCGTTTTATTCTAGCACTATTCAAGTACTTTTTCAATCTTAACTCTCTGTATTGTATTATTATCTACGGATAAGATTGTAAATCGGTAGGAATTGTAGAGAACTGAGCAGTTTTCATCCTCTCCGGGAATACGTTCAAGTTGCCGGATCAGGAATCCATTTAACGTGTCACATTCCTCTTCCTCAAAAGAAATCTGCAGAATATCTTCCAGATCTTCCAGTTCCGTCAGCCCATCCACAAGGTAGCTTCCGTCCAACTGCGCATGGATCATCTCTTCTTCTTCGTCGTATTCGTCCAGAATATTTCCAACAATCTCTTCCAGAATATCTTCCATCGCAACAAGACCGGAAGTCTGTCCATATTCATCCAGAACGATAACAATGTGATTTTTCTTTGTCTGCATTTCTTTAAATAATTTATCAATACTTTTCGTCTCTGGTATGAAGGAAACCGACCTTATATATGTATCCAATTCTTTTACCGGACGTTTTCTGAGCGATTCATCCAGATAACAGGTTGCCGCCTCCCGCAGATGGATAAAACCGATGATCTGGTCTATATCCTCCTCGTAAATCGGGAAGCGGGAATAGCTCTCTCCCAGCATGAACTGAAATGCATTTTCCAGTGTTTCTGTCGCATCAATCGCAACGATATTTTTCCGGTGTGTCATAATATCCTTTGCATCTTTGTCCATATAACGGAAGATATTACGGATCAGACCTGCCGCCTTTCGTATCTGTGCTTCGTCCATCTCGTCATCGAGTTTGAGACTCTGCCTGATCCGTTGAAATAAACTTTTCTTTTCCATAGTAAATTATCTTGTACTCCTTTTCTATGTATGAAGACTGAGACTGATTTTCAGTGCTTCATCAACTTTTGTCATAATATTTTTATCCAAGTGGCATACCAGATCTTTTAACCGCTGCTTATCGATCGTGCGAATCTGTTCCAGAAGGATTACTGAATTTTTCACTAGCTGGTACTGCCTTGCATCAATCTCCACATGCGTAGGAAGTTTTGCCTTATTCATCCTGGACGTGATCGCTGCACAGATCACAGTCGGACTGTGCCTGTTACCTGTGTCATTCTGAATAATTAAAACCGGCCGGATTCCTCCCTGTTCTGATCCAACAACCGGACTTAGATCCGCATAATATATATCACCGCGTCTTACCTGCACGTCTTCTTCACACTCCGCTCAAATTAAGATACTTTCAGTATTCCCATATTTTTCGGATGTATGCTTTTGTTTTATATTATGCGAAACAATCAGCCTGCTCTACAACTTTTCCGTCACGGATATATTCTCTCGGAATCCGCTTTCCGAGGTCACATACAAATTCATAGTTAAATCTTCCTGACAGCTCACTTAATGTCTCTACCGGCAGGAATTCGTCTCCGTCATGTCCGACAAGTGTGATCTTATCACCAAATTTCACGTCATCAATCTCTGTCGCATCCACCATAAACTGATCCATGCAGACACGTCCGATGATCGGTGCTTTCTTTCCGTGGATCAGGACATAACCTTTGTTGGACAGACTTCTCGGATAACCGTCTCCGTAGCCGACCGGAACCGTAACAATCTTTGTCCTTTTTGTTGTCCTATAAGTTCCGCCATAACTTATCAACTCATCCGGATCTTCCCATTTTACATATGCAACGTGACTGATCAGTTCCAATGCCGGCATCAACGCAACATTTTCCTTATGAACTTCCTCAGACGGATACATACCATAAGTGGAAATACCTGCACGAACAAGGCTCAGATTATCTTCTTTGCAGTCAATGATCCCTGCACTGTTGCAGCAGTGATAATAAGTAAAATATACTTTCTTTTCATCCAGTGCATGTTTCATCCGCATATATTTCTCAAACTGACTGTTTGTATATGTCTTATCTGTCTCATCAGCTTTGGAGAAATGTGTAAACATTCCTTCCAGTACAAGTCCCGGAAGTTTGCTGATTCTTTCAATCGTATCAGCGCTTTCGTCATTGATTTTGAATCCGATTCTTCCCATACCGGTATCCAGTTTGATATGTACATAAGCTTTTTTGCCAAGTTTCACGGCAAGATCAGACAGTTCTTTTGCCATCTCTTCTGTATATACTGTCATTCGAATCTCGTTATTGATAAGATCTTCTCTCTGATCCTGGAAGACGCATCCAAGAATCAAGATCGGTTTTGTCACATCTGCTTTACGAAGTAATACTGCTTCATCTAATGTAGCAACTGCAAATCCCCATACATAAGATTTTGGCTCCAGAAGATGTGCTACCTGAGCAGCACCGTGTCCATAGGCATCTGTCTTAATAACAACGATCATCGGAACATTTTCCTGTAAATTATTCTTCATATTCTCTACGTTTGATTCAATTGCATCCAAATTAATTCTTGCACACACTCTTGTATAATTCTTCATTTTTCTTCCTCCTTATAAATTACTATTTGTAATGTCCGTTGTTGCAAGGCTCTCAAGCAGATCCCTTGCCAGAATACTGTAACGGTTCTTCTCTCTCGCAGCTGTTTCACCACTTAATCCATGTATATAAGTTCCGAGAGTTGCCGCCTCGAATGTACTGATTCCCTGTGCCAGAAGTCCGGCGATCACACCGCAAAGCACATCTCCGGAACCGCCTTTTGCCAGCGCCTGACAGCCACTTGTATTGACACAGGTCCGTTTCCCGGCCTCTCCGATCAACGTTCTTGAATCTTTCAGGACACAGGTAACGTTCCATTCTTCCGTCAGAGATTCCAGCACCTGCTGTCTGTTAGCTCTGATTTCAGGAACAGAAAGTCCGGTCAGTCTGGACATCTCTTTCATATGCGGAGTCAGGATAAAACTTCCTTCTGTAAGATATTCTGTATATTTCAAATGCTCCGCAAGCAGATTCAGTCCATCTGCATCGATCACACATGCTACTTCCACATTGGACAATACGGTTTTTAAAATCTTCTTTGCAGTCTTGGATCTGCTAAGTCCGGAACCAATGCATACCGCATCTGCGTGGCTTAAAAGCCGTTTCACTTCTTCCTTGTCAAATTCTGTATAGGTTGTGATGATTGCTTCCGGCAGGAGTGCCTGTAAAATAACCCGGTTCGATTCCTCCGTATAAATCTGCACCAGTCCGGCTCCCATCCGATAAGCTGCCATTGCATTAAGAAATGCAGCTCCGCTCATCCCTTTACTTCCGGCGATCACAAGCAGCCTTCCATAAGTACCCTTATTGGAATCTTCCGGTCTGTCCGGCAGCATTCTGATATATTCCTCTCTGTCCGGCAGATATGCAATGTTCTTGTTCTTCTCCATCGTTCGGAGTGATATTCCGATATCTGTCACTGTGACTTTACCTGCATATTCTTTTCCAGGATAAAAGATAAGTCCGATCTTCTCAACCTGAAACGTCACTGTATAATCTGCGCGGAATGCAATACCAAGCACACAACCATTTCCGGCATTGATTCCCGATGGAATATCCACTGCAACTTTTGTTCCGGACGCTTCATTCATCCACTCGATAACTTCCCGGTAATGCCCGGTTACTTCCCGACTCAGACCAACACCGAATATAGCATCAATGATCAGGCTGTATGTGCCATCCGGGTAGTGGTCGCGGATCGATCCTCCAATGCTTTCAAAAAGCTTCCACTGATACCGGCATTCCGCACTTAAATGTGCCGGATTCCCCGCCATAAAAACAGTAACCGCACATCCTTCTTCTTTTAAAAGTCTCGCAATAGCAAAACCATCTCCGCCATTATTTCCCGATCCACAGACAATCAGAACATCTGTAAAATCCAGCTTTTCCTTTTTCATGGAATCAATACAACTCCTCGCCGCACGTTCCATCAGTTCCAGTGATGGGATACCGAGATTCTCTATCGTATCCTTATCTGCCGCCTTCATACTGTCTCCATCCGGTAAAAACCTCATATGCTCATCTCCCTAATATAATCGTACTTATGACACCTGCGGAGTCACAAAATCTTACATCCGCTTACTGACAAGCTCACATGAATGCAGGCTTTTCTGCTCTGGTATCATATAAAAAGGACGTATAAAAACAAGCCTGTATACACATGCCTGTTTCTATACGTCTGCTTTTACTAGTTCTTTCCTTTTTTGCGCTGGTCTTCATTATAACGACTGATGTTATAAGATAACTGCATCAGACTCTCTGACAAATGCACATTCTCAACAATGATGTTATCCGGCATATTGAGGTCCGTATGTGCAAAGTTCCAAATCGCGCGCACGCCGTTCTCCACAAGCATATTCGCAACTTCGATTGCCTTCTCTTTTGGAATTGTAAGTACAGCAATCTCTACATCATTCTTCTGGACAAAGGACTTCAACTCGTCCATCATGCGGATCGGCACTCCACGAATCGCAACTCCCTCCAGACGCGGATTTACATCAAAAATTCCGGTCAGGATAAATCCACGTTTTTCAAACGCTGCATAATTTGCAAGTGCCTGTCCCAAATTACCTGCACCAATGATTATGATCTTATGATCTTCTTCCAGTCCCAGGATTTTGCCGATCTCTGTATATAGATATTTGACATTATAGCCGTATCCCTGCTGTCCGAATCCTCCGAAATTGTTAAGATCCTGACGAATCTGAGACGCAGTAACCTTCATCCTTTTGCTCAGATCGTTAGAAGAAATACGTTCTACCCCATTTTCAAGGAGTTCACCTAAATATCTATAATATCGCGGCAAACGTCGGATGACTGCCTGTGATATTCCTCGATTATCCAATTTTTTCACCTTCCCATATGTATTCTAACTGTTATTATATAAAATTGTATGAATAAAGTCAATTTTTTAGTAGTTTTTTTATTACGTTTTCGCTATAATAAGAACGTATGTGAACAGATAAGGAGGAATTTTTTATGATACTCGCCTGTCATGGAATTAACAAAGCATTTGGTGAAGAAATCATTGTGAAAGATGGTTCTTTTCATATAGAAGATCATGAGAAAGCTGCCCTTGTAGGCCCGAACGGAGCCGGCAAATCTACTATTTTCAAGATAATTGCCGGAGAACTGCCGTCAGATGGTGGTTCCGTCATCCTGACCAAAGGAAAGACTATGGGATATCTCGCCCAGCATCAGGACATGAATACAGATCGTTCGATCTACGAAGAAGTGCGCACGGCAAAAGCAGATATCATTGCCATGGAACAGAAGATCCGTCAGTTGGAACTGGAGATGAAGGACTTAAGTGGAGACTCTCTGGAAAACCACATGGACTCCTACAACCGGCTGACCGCAGCATTTGAACGCGAAAATGGATATGCTTATGAAAGCGAACTGACTGGCGTCTTAAAGGGACTAGGTTTTCAGGAAGAAGAATTTACCAAGCCGGTGAATACGCTCTCCGGAGGACAGAAAACCCGTGTTTCTCTCGGCAAACTTCTGCTTACTAAACCGGATATCCTGCTTCTGGACGAGCCGACCAACCACCTGGATTTGAATTCAATCACGTGGCTGGAAACTTACATATTAAATTATCCGGGTGCAGTACTGATCGTCTCACACGACCGTTATTTTCTGAACCGGATTGTTACGAAAGTCATCGAAATAGAAAACGGTGAACTGATGACTTATTCTGGTAATTATACTGATTACTCTCAGAAAAAACAGCAGATCCGCGAAGCGCGTATCAAAGAATATCTCAACCAACAGCAAGAGATCAAGCATCAGGAAGCTGTTATTGAAAAGCTCCGCTCTTTCAACCGCGAGAAATCAATCAAACGGGCGGAAAGCCGTGAGAAAATGCTTGAGAAGATCAAGCCGGTAGAAAAACCGATAGAAACAAACAAAGACTTTCAGTTAAAGCTTGAACCTGCAACCATCAGCGGTAATGATGTACTGACGGTAGAACATTTAAGTAAAGCCTTTCCACCACAGACGTTATTTTCAGATATCAGTTTTGAGATCAAGCGTGGCGAACACGTTGCGATCATCGGCGATAATGGAACCGGCAAGACGACTCTGCTTAAGATTTTAAATCAGGTTCTCCCTGCAGACAACGGAACTTTCACCCTTGGTACGAATGTCCAGATTGGCTACTACGATCAGGAACACCATGTGCTCCATATGGAAAAGACAATCTTTGAAGAGATTTCGGATGATTACCCGACTCTTACAAATACGCAGATCCGGAACATGCTTGCAGCATTCTTATTTACCGGAGACGATGTCTTTAAACGGATTTCCGATTTAAGCGGTGGTGAAAGAGGACGTGTTTCTCTTGCAAAGCTTATGCTCTCTGAAGCAAACTTCCTGATCCTCGATGAGCCGACCAACCATTTAGACATTACCTCAAAAGAAATTCTGGAAAAAGCGCTGAATAATTATACCGGAACACTGCTCTATGTTTCGCATGACCGTTATTTCATCAATCAGACTGCCACAAGAATCCTGGATCTTACGCATCATACGTTTGTCAATTACATTGGAAATTACGATTATTACCTGGAGAAAAAGGAAGAACTCACAGCTGCATATACAGAAAATATCGATATGACTTCTGATTCTTCCACCGATTCCGGTGAAGTCTCCGCTTCCAAATTAAGCTGGCAGGAACAAAAAGAACTGCAGGCTAAGGAACGCAAACGCCAGAATGAATTAAAAAAGACGGAAGAACGCATCAGCGTACTCGAAGACCGCGACCGGGAAATTGATGAACTTATGGTACAAGAAGAGATTTTCACAAACTCTGTCAAATGCCAGGAACTCGCCAAAGAGAAAGTACAGATTGCGGAAGAGTTGGAAACTCTTTATAAAAACTGGGAAATTCTTGCTGAAGACTAAATTATCTTAGTCAAAACTACTGTTCTTATCGCATAAGATAAATAATACAAAAAGGCTTTGACTGCGAGAAGTTAAAGCCTTTTTTACTTAACGGTGCAATTCCAATTATATAATCATACCGAATCATCACTTCATCTTTATTCGATTGTCCATCTCATTATGATTCTGCCGTTTCCGTTTTCACCTGTGGCTGCTCTTTTTTTCCGGCTTTTTTATAAGCCTCCTCATAAAAATATTCCTGGGCAGAAAGTGGCTCTTTGTCATTCCTTATTCTTGTATAATTTCCATCCGGGTTCATTTTCCGCGCCTGGACATTGTCATTTAACATAATCCGGAAATCTTTAAGCAGACATTCCTTCAATCTTACATCCTCCACCGGCGCAGCTACCTCCACGCGGCGTACCGTATTTCTTGTCATAAAATCCGCCGATGCGATATAAACTTTACTGCGCTCTTCTGTTCCGAAAATATAAATACGGGAATGTTCCAGAAAATGTCCTACGATACTGATCACACGGATATTTTCTGTCTTTTCCGGAATTCCCGGCAGCAGACAACAGATTCCACGTATTACAAGATCAATTTTTACACCTGCTTTTGACGCTTCCGCCAGTTTATCAATGATTTTCTTATCTGTCAGCGAATTTAATTTCACACCGACATATGCCGGTTCTTCATGTCTGGCGTGTTCAATTTCCTCATCAATCATTTCCAGCACACGGTTCTGCAGGCATTTTGGTGCGACAAGAAGTTTCTCTGACTGTTCAACAACTTCACCTTTCAGAAGCGCCTGGAATACATTGGATGCTTCCAGACCAATTGCAGGATCTGATGTCATCAGGGATAAATCTGTATACAGTCTGGATGTTTTTTCATTATAATTTCCCGTTCCGATCTGTGTAAAATATTCCACATGATTATCATTTTTTCTTGTAATCAAACACAGCTTGGAATGCACTTTATATCCATCCAGCCCATAGATTACCTGACATCCGGCATCTTCCAGTCTTCTGGACCATTCAATATTATTTTCTTCATCAAATCTTGCACGCAGCTCTACAAGAACAATAACCTCTTTTCCATTCTCTGCCGCCTCTACCAGTGCTTCCACGACTTTGCTCTGCTTTGCAAGGCGGTACAGAGTCATTTTTATTGAAATAACCTCCGGATCTTCTGCCGCCTCATTTAACATATGAAGAAATGGGCGGATAGACTCATATGGATAGGAAAGTAACTTATCTTCCCTGCGTATCTGCGCAAGAATACTCTCACCATCCTGAAACATCGGTGATTTCTGCGGCACCTTTTTCTCATAAAACAGTTCCGGATTTTTTCTCAGACGATCCTGGATTTCAAATACAAATGAGAGATCCAGCGGTGCATCCGACAAAAACACATGCGTCTTGTCCATTTCCAGATATTTACACAATGTTGCAACAACATTTTTATTCATTTCTCTTGAAAATTCTATGCGAACCGGAGTCAGTTTTTTACGCTTTTTGATAAGATCTGCCATAAAATCACGATAATCCAGATCTTCATCATACAATGCATCCGCATCGATATCCGCATTTCTTGTAATACGAATCACAGATTTTGCCTTGATACGGTATCCTTTAAATACTTCCGGCACATAATGCAGGATAAATTCTTCTGACAGCATAAAAGTGCCCGGATGATCCGGCAGTTCGATCAGACGTTTAAACACATTGTTTGAGCACGGAATGATACCGAGACGCTCTTTTTTACTCTTCGTTTCCAGTACTGCAACAATATAGATATCTTTGTTCCTAAGAAATGGAAACGGCTGTCTCTTGCTGATGATCGTAGGCGAAATGAGAGGTGCAATCTCTGTCTTAAAATATCGTTCCAGTCTCTGACTGGCTCCCTCGTCGATATGCCGGAAATCTACAAAACGTACGCCATACGCTTCCAGTTCCTGCAAAAGATTTTCGAAAGCTTTCCCGTGTCTTTTGCCAAGCCGCTTTACTTCTTCCAGAATTGCCTCGATCTGTTCTTTGGCTGTCTTCTTTGTTTTGTTGTCACGGATTTCTTTGTGCAGTAACATTTGATCCTGCAGCGATCCGACTCTGACCATAAAAAATTCATCCAGATTTGTCTGAAAAATAGAGGCAAAGGTAAGACGTTCACATAATGGAACGTCTTTACTCTCTGCCTCTTCTAATACACGTTCATTAAACTTTAACCACGACAATTCCCGATTACAATATATATTCTTCATAACAGTACTCCTTTTACTTTTTTGCCTTTTACAAAAATACCATAGTTCTGTTTGAAGTATATCTGTTTTCCGTAAAATCTATGTAAAGTTTAGTCCTCTTTTAATTTTTCTGCAATTGCTTTAATAAAGTCTTCGCTGTTCAGCACAGTCGGATTCTCAAGTGTTGTAATAAGTGCCAGGTCTTTTGTCATTTTGCCGCTTTCAATTGTATCAATCGTTGCTTTTTCCAGCTTGTCTGCAAATGCCATCAGCTCTTTGTTTCCATCCATCTCACCACGTTTACGTAGTGCTCCTGTCCATGCAAAAATTGTTGCCACAGAGTTTGTGGATGTCTCTTCACCTTTCAGATGTTTGTAATAGTGGCGCTGTACGGTTCCGTGTGCTGCCTCGTACTCATAATATCCTTCCGGAGACACAAGCACAGATGTCATCATTGCAAGTGAACCAAATGCAGATGATACCATGTCACTCATAACATCTCCGTCATAATTCTTGCATGCCCAGATATAACCACCCTCGGATTTCATAACACGGGCAACCGCATCGTCGATCAGTGTGTAGAAATAAGTGATTCCTGCTTCTTCAAATTTGTCTTTATAATCTGCATCGTAGATATCCTGGAAAATATCTTTGAATGTATGGTCATATTTTTTGGAAATTGTATCTTTCGTAGCAAACCAGAGATCCTGTTTTGTATCCAGTGCATAATTGAAACAGCTTCTTGCAAAGCTCTCAATCGAATGATTGATATTATGCATTCCCTGTACAACTCCGGCACTGTCAAAATTATGTACGAGTTCTCTTGTCTCACTGCCATCTTCTGCAGTATAAACAAGCTCTACCTTTCCTGCTCCCGGAATCTTCATCTCAGAACCTTTATACACATCTCCATATGCATGTCTTGCGATGGTGATCGGCTTCTTCCAGTTTTTTACACAAGGTTCAATGCCCTTTACAACGATCGGTGCACGGAATACCGTTCCATCTAAGATAGCACGGATCGTTCCATTCGGGCTCTTCCACATTTCTTTTAAGTTATATTCTTTTACGCGGGCGGCATTCGGTGTAATTGTTGCACATTTTACAGCGACTTTGTATTTTTTCGTCGCATTTGCCGAATCGATCGTCACCTGATCATCTGTCTCGTTTCTGTGTTCCAGTCCGAGATCATAATATTCAGTATTTAACTCTATGAAAGGTTCCAGAAGATTTTCCTTAATCATCTTCCAAAGGATTCTTGTCATCTCATCTCCGTCCATTTCCACAATTGGTACTGTCATTTTAATCTTAGCCATGTTCTTCTCCCTTTCTACGTTATTTTCTATATTCTATCTGATTGTTATTCTTCCAGATGCAGGTTCTGCATTACATTTTTGATATGCTGATTCGCAAGTTCTTCTGCCTTGTCTGCGTCTTTCTGTTTGATTGCTTCCAGAATCGCCCGGTGTTCCTGAATGGATTTTTCGGCCCGGTGTTCTTCGCCAACAGAAGTCTTTCTTGCCAGCTTCACATACTTATGAAAATCTGTCAGGACATGCTCTAATATACGGCTGTCCGATGCTTCGTAAAGAACTCTGTGAAATCTTCCGTCAAGTTCGGATACTTGTTCTGCGATAGAACTCTGCTCCTTTTTCAGACGAAATTCTGACAGAAGAAGCATCTCTTCCAGCTCTTCAATCTGTTCATCCGTAATATGCTCAGTTGCCCATCTAGCGCACAGACCTTCTAACATCGAGCGGATCTTAAAGATGTCTGCTACATCTTTTCTTGTAATTCCGGTCACATAAGCGCCTTTATTCGGTACGATCCGTACCAGTCCTTCCAGTTCAAGCTGACGGAGAGCTTCCCTTACCGGTGTACGGCTGACTCCCAGTTCATCCCCGATGGAAATCTCCCTAAGCTCATCATTTTCTTTGTATTTACCATTTAATATATCTTCACGCAGTCTCTGAAAAACTCTTCCTCTCAGAGACTGATCCTGATATTCCATCATTTTTATACCTCTCTCAATTTGTTCGTTGTTATCTGAGACGGATGCCAAGCTCTTTGCACGCCTCATCAATAACACCTAACAGTTCTTCATCTGTCAGGACGGTGACACGACCGCTTTCATATTCCTTATCTACCCACTCTTTTACTTTGTCAACAAGCTTGCTGTTCTTGTCAACCTGCTTCTCTTCTTTCAGTCCGAAGTAAGTATTGATCCAGTGTGCGATTCCCGCAAGACCAGATGTATTTGAAATTGCAACAAGTGGCGGGCGATTCAGGAATTTATCTGTATCGAAAATATTATAAATCTCTTCATTTTTCAGCAGACCATCCGCATGGATTCCTGCACGGGTAACATTGAAATTCTTTCCGACAAACGGTGTCCTCGACGGGACTCTGTAACCGATCTCTTTCTCGTAATACTCTGCAATCTCTGTGATCACTCTTGTGTCCATGCCATCCAGTGTTCCGCGAAGCTGTGCATATTCAAATACCATAGCTTCCAACGGTGTATTACCGGTACGTTCACCGATTCCAAACAGCGAACAGTTTACACTGCTTGCACCGTACAGCCATGCGGTTGTAGAATTGCTGACTGCTTTGTAGAAATCGTTATGTCCATGGAACTCGATCAGTTCGCTCGGAACTCCGGCATGTACACGAAGGCCATAGATAATACCCGGAATGGATCTTGGGATCACGGCACCCGGATAGTTGATACCATATCCCATCGTATCACAGACTCGGATCTTCACCGGAATCTTATATTCTTCCATCAGATGCATAAGTTCCAGACAGAACGGAATCACGAATCCGTAAATATCAGATCGTGTAATATCTTCCAGATGACATCTAGGTGAAATTCCTGTCTCCAGACATTCACGAACAACAGAAAGATAATGGTTCATTGCCTCTCTTCTTGTCATTTTCAGTTTATAAAAAATATGATAATCAGAACAGCTTACAAGAATACCGGTCTCTTTCATACCGATCTCTTTCACAAGTTCAAAGTCTTTCTTGCTTGCACGGATCCAACTTGTGATCTCCGGAAACTTATATCCTCGCTCCATACATTTATAAACGGCATCTCTGTCTTTTTTACTGTAGAGGAAAAATTCACACTGTCTGATCTTTCCATTCGGTCCGCCCAATCTGTGAAAATAATCATAAAGCGTTACGATTTGATCTGTCGTGTACGGAGTTCTGGACTGCTGTCCATCGCGGAAGGTTGTATCTGTGATCCAGATCTCATCCGGCATACTGTGCGGTACAATACGGTCATTGAATGCAATCTTCGGGATCTCATCATAGTGGAACAGATTCCGGAACACATTCGGTTTATCGACATCTACGAGCGGATACATATGCTCTTCCAGCTGCAACAGATTGCTGTGTTTATCAAGGTATACTTTTCTATCTTCCATTGCTATCATCTCTCTTTCCGTAACAAATACTATTCTTTTTCAATCTTTATGTATGATTGTATACAATCATACATTGTATGTCAAGAAGAAATTAAAATTTTTATGAGGAAAATAGAAAAGCAATATGAATATCTTAGGTTCTCTCCTATTATACCCATACTGCTTTTATGTCTGTAGCATCTCTGTATTCAATTATTACTTCCACCAGATGACCTGGCAGAAAGTCATGTTTTGCTATATCATACTTTCAGCATTTCTTTTCATTAGTACAGTTTTGCACTGATCTCTCTCGGGCGAAGTCCTTCATCTTCCAGTGCCTGGAGAATCTCATTCTTATGCTCTGTTCCAAATGCTTCCATTGTGATACGAAGCTCCACAGCCGCATTACGGTTCGTGCTTACAAACTGGTTGTGTTCCAGTTTGATAACGTTACCTTTGGCATCCGCAATCGTCTTCGCAACACGCACTAGCTCACCGGCTTTATCCGGAAGGAGTACAGATACAGAGAAGATACGGTCTCTCTGGATCAGACCATGCTGTACAATAGATGACATCGTAATAACGTCCATATTACCACCGCTTAAGATTGCAACTGCTTTCTTACCTTTTAAGTTCATCTGTTTCAGCGCTGCAACTGTCAGAAGTCCGGAATTTTCGACAACCATCTTATGGTTCTCTACCATATCAAGGAAAGCGCCGATCAACTCATCGTCCTCTACGAGCAGAATCTCATCGATATTCTCTTTCGCATATGGGAAAATATTTTCTCCGACACGTTTTACAGCTGTACCATCAGCAATCGTATCTGCGCTGTCCAGTGTAACCGGCTCACCCGCATTAAATGCTGCAGTCATACTTGCTGCTGCTTTCGGCTCTACACCGATGACTTTGATCTTTGGGTTCAGCATCTTCGCAAGTGTTGATACACCTGTGATCAGTCCGCCGCCACCGATTGGAGCAAGAATATAATCAACTGTAGGAAGTTCCTGTACAATCTCCATTGCGATACTTCCCTGTCCGGTTGCAACTTCCAGATCATCAAACGGATGTACAAATGTGTACCCTTTCTCTTCGGCAAGCTTCAGCGCATACGCACATGCATCGTCATAAACATCACCATGAAGGATAACTTCCGCTCCATAGCTCTTTGTACGGTTGACTTTGATAAGTGGTGTAACTGTCGGCATAACGATTGTTGCTTTACAGCCAAACTGCTGTGCTGCATAGGCAACACCCTGTGCATGGTTTCCGGCAGAAGCAGTGATGAGTCCACGTTCTCTCTCTTCTTCTGACATTCTGCTGATCTTATAATAAGATCCACGTACTTTGTAAGCGCCTGTATACTGCATATTTTCCGGTTTCAGATAAATCTTACCACCTGTCTCTTTGCTTAAATACTCGCTGTAAACCAGCTTGGTAGGCAGTGTGACTTTTTTCACGATCTCACTCGCCTGTTCAAAACTTTCCAGTGTTAAACTTTCCATCTTTGTTGCCCTCCTAATTCTCGTCTTCCTTCGCAAATAACGCATTTACAAATGCATCCGCATCAAATTTCTGCAAATCATCTATTGTTTCTCCGACACCGATGTACTTCACCGGTATACCAAGTTCTGCCTGGATTGCAACTGCAATACCACCCTTGGCTGTTCCATCCATCTTCGTCAGTACGATTCCGGTAATATCCGCAACATCATTAAAATCCTTTGCCTGCTGCAATGCATTCTGTCCCGTTGTCGCATCCAGCACGACCAGCGTCTCTCTGTATGCTTCCGGAAATTCCCGGTCAATGATACGATTCATCTTTCTGAGCTCTTCCATCAGGTTCTTCTTGTTGTGCAGCCTTCCTGCCGTGTCGCATAAAAGTACGTCTGCATGTCTTGCCTTTGCGGCTGCAACTGCATCAAATACAACGGATGCCGGATCGGAACCTTCCTGACCGCCGATCAGCTCTGCCTGCGATCTGTTTGCCCATTCTTTTAACTGTTCACCGGCAGCAGCACGAAATGTGTCCGCAGCAGCCAGTACGACTTTCTTATTCTGGGCACGCAGTTTTCCTGCGAGCTTGCCGATTGTCGTTGTCTTTCCGACACCATTGACACCGATCATCATTACAACAGAAGTCTTGTCTTCAAATTCATAAGCAGTCTCACCAACATCCATCTGTTCTTTGATACTCTCAATAAGAATTTCTCTGCAGTCTGCCGGTTCCTTGATGTGACGCTCTTTTACCTTTTCCTTCAGATCATCCAGAATATCATAGGTTGCCTGAACGCCCAGATCTCCCATGATCATAACTTCTTCCAGTTCTTCATAAAAATCATCATCAATATGTGTAAATCCGTGAAAAATGCTGTCCATTCCGGATACAATATTATCTCTTGTTTTCGTAAGCCCTGAAACGAGCCGGCTGAAAAAGCCGCCCTTTTTCTCCTCTGCCATAACAGCCTCCTCTTATCATACTATTATTTTAATTCATTTTCCAGTAAATCTACCGAAACAAGGGTTGAAACACCTTTTTCCTGCATTGTGATTCCATATAATCTATCCGCAGCGATCATCGTTCCTCTACGATGTGTAATTACAATAAACTGTGTATTCTCTGTCAGCTTGTGTAAATATTTTGCAAAACGGTCTACGTTATTATCGTCCAGCGCCGCCTCGATCTCATCTAAGAGACAGAACGGTGAAGGCTTGAGATTCTGTATTGCAAACAACAGGGAAATCGCCGTCAATGCTTTCTCCCCTCCGGATAACTGCATCATATTTTGCAGTTTCTTTCCCGGTGGCTGTGCGATAATGCGGATTCCTGCTTCCAGAATATCTTCATCTTCCATAAGCTCAAGCGTTCCTTTACCACCGCCGAACAGTTCTTTGAATACGGTGTCAAATTCCTTGCAGATCCGTTCAAACTGCTCCCCGAACTGCTTACGCATCGCTGTATCCAGCTCCGCAATGATCTGTTCCAGTGTCGCTTCCGCTTCCACAAGGTCATCGTGCTGGTTCTTTAAGAACGTATAGCGCTCGGAAACATTCTTGTAATCTTCGATTGCGTTTACGTTTACGGAACCTAACTGCCGGATTTCGCCTTTTAACTCCTGGATACACTTTTTCATTCTGGAGAGATCTGTAAGGTTCGCATCCCTTAATTCCTGTGCATGACCATATGTGATCTCATATTCATCCCACATATAATTAATCTGTTTTTCTGTGGATTCCTCGTAGCCTTCTTTCTGGCTTTCCAGACGGAATACTTCCTTATCCAGATTAGACATATGTTTCGAAAGTTCTTCCCGTTTCTCTAAGAAACTTTTGTGTCTCTGGTTCAGTTCTTCACGCTCTTTCCTTGATTTCTCAATCTCCTGCCGGATCTCTGTAAATAAATCTCCGGAATTTGCAATCGTCTCTTTCAGCTCACGGATCTGTAATTCCTTATCTTCGATTTCTTTGGAATTACCGCCCTGGCTTGCTGTAAGTTCTTCCATTTCCTGTGTGAATTTATCAATTTCTTCCTGGATACGTGTAACATTTTCTGTAATAAATGTTATCTTCTGCTCCTGACTTGCATTAGCAAGATGCAGAGTCTCCACCTCTTTCTGACATAAAGTTTCTTCCTCTCGGATCTGATCTAATACAGTCTGATCCGCTTCAATTCTGGCATTTAACTCCTGCTCCATCTTCTCTGATGTATCCAGCTCTACCTGTATAGATTCCTGATTATCAGAAATATTTGACATCTCATGTTCCAGCTCTTCTGATTCTCTGTTAATATCTGAAATCATGTTCTCTGACGTATGGATCTTCGCCTCCGCCTGATCAAGGTTCATCTTCGCTGTATTCTGAACGACATATGCCTTCTGTAATTCTTCTTTTAACAGCTCTATCTTCTCATAATATCCGGTACGCTTCGTTCTCTTTTCATTCAGAGACTGCTCCAGATCATTCATCTGTGCTTTTAACTTCTGTACCGCTTTTTCCAATTCTTCGATCTCTCTCCTGCGGCTTAACAGATTACTCGTATTCTTAAATGCACCACCAGTCATAGAACCACCTGGATTGATCAGTTCTCCTTCTAACGTAACAATGCGGATTGACTGTTTGTATTTTCCCGCAATCTGGATTCCATGATCAATGTGGTCAACAACAAGCGTACGTCCCAGAAGATTCGATGCAAGACCGTTGTATTTCGGATCGACTGTAACAAGTGCATTCGCAGGTCCGATCACTCCCGGCTCTTTCAGCGCTTCCGGTCTGCCGATTCCATTACCCGGACGAATACTTGTAAGCGGAAGAAATGTTGCACGTCCAAACTTATTCTTCTTAAGGAACTGAATCATCCGCTTAGCAGTATCTTCATCACGGGTAACAATATTCTGGATACTTCCGCCAAGTGCAGTCTCAATCGCAATCTCATACTGCTTTTCTACTTTGATGAGATCTGCAACAACACCGAGAAGTCCCGGTTCCTGGTTCTTGTTGTCCATGACACGCCGAATGCTGTTTCCATATCCATCATAACGCTCTGTAATATTTTTCAGAGACTCCAGTCTGGACTGCTCCCGGTGATAAGAAGTCTGGCTGATACGGAACTGTTCCGACAGCCGGTTCATCTCTGCCTGAATACTTTTAATCTGTTCTTCATATGTATTCTGCTTCTCATTAAGTTCAATGATCTGTGCGGAAATATCTTCTAATTCCGCAGCATATTTTTCTTTCTCTTTCTGCTGTTTGTTTCCGGATGTCTGTTCCTCTAAAATCCGTTTTGTAAGCTCTGAACGACGCACCTGGATCTGCTCCCGCATCGTGTCATATTTCTGGATCTTTGCTTTCGTAGATGCACGGTTATTCAGCACATCCATGATATTGCTGTTACCGCGGTCAATCGCATCTGTCAGTTCTGCAATCTTACTCTGTACTTCAACAAGTGTCAGTTTTGCCTTATCTTCCTTGTCCCGGCTTTCCTTATGTTCCGCAAGAATTACCGTCTGTTCTTTCTTAAGTTCAGCAAGCTGGCTTTCACGTTCACTCAGTTCCATCTCAATGCTCTGTGCACGCTGGGCATAATGCTCATCGTTCATACGTGCACTGTGGATCTGTTCTTTTAAAAGTGCGATCTGGTTCTCCAGCTGCTGCTTAAGCATGGAAGTCTCATTCAACTGATTCTTGGAGTGTTCAATGGATTCGTCAATCGTCTCCATCTGCTCTTCTACAGCTTCATATTCCTGCTTCATTCCATCATAATCTGCAGAAGCTTGCTCCAGCTCTTCTTTAGTAAGCTTAAGCTTGTCTTCCACCTGACCGGAAAGATTCTTAAGTCTCTCTGTCTCCAGAAGAAACATATTAATATCGTATGTCTTGAGCGCTTCTTTCTTCTTCAAATATTCTCTTGCCTTTTCCGATTGTCGTTCCAGTGGACCGATCTGTTTCTCCAACTCAGCAAGAATATCATTGACTCGCAGAAGGTTCTGACGCTCTTCTTCTAACTTCTTAACAGAAGTATTCTTCCGTCTCTTAAACTTAACGATACCTGCCGCTTCATCAAAAAGCTCTCTTCGCTCCTCCGGCTTTCCGCTTAAGATCTTATCAATCTGACCCTGTCCGATGATCGAATACCCTTCTTTACCTATTCCGGTATCATAAAAGAGTTCATTGACATCTTTCAGCCTGCATGTACTGCCGTTGATCAGATATTCACTTTCGCCGGAACGGTATAACTTTCTTGTTACCGTCACTTCCTCATAATCAATCGGAAGCTGATGATCAGAATTATCCAATGTAATCGCAACCGATGCATAACTTAAAGGCTTACGGTTCTCTGTCCCGGAGAAAATAACATCCTGCATCGTGCCTCCACGCAGTTGCTTGATTCGTTGTTCACCAAGTACCCACCGGACAGCATCTGCAACATTACTCTTACCGCTTCCGTTCGGTCCGACAATTCCGGTAATTCCGTTATGAAAGTCAAACTTTAATTTGTGCGCAAAGGATTTAAATCCATGCACTTCAATACTTTTTAAATACATACCTCACCTACTCAAAATTCTTTTTCCGAAGTGCCAGTATACTCTGATAAGCAGCCTCCTGCTCCGCTGCTTTCTTTGTGCGCCCGGAGCCGACTCCATATCTGTCGTCACCGATCCGGACAGCCACTTCAAACACTTTATTATGATCCGGTCCTTTTTCTCCAAGCAGCTCATAGGACACAGGTTCCTTAAAGTTTGACTGTACAATCTCCTGCAGGATAGTCTTGCTATCATAAAAGAGCTTCTTATTTTCCAGATCTTTTAAAATAAATCTCTCAATAAACTCTTTTGCATTAGCAAAACCACCGTCCAAATAAATTGCACCGATCAGTGCCTCCATCGCATCTGATGTGACAGATTCTCTCTTTCTTCCGCCGGTTGCATCCTCACCTTTTCCGAGCAGCAGATATTTACCCAGCTCAATATCTCTTGCACAGAAAGCAAGCGCAGGTTCGCACACCATACTTGCGCGCGTCTTTGTAAGCTGCCCTTCCGGCATCGTCTTGTGCAGGGAAAATAAAAATTCACTGGAAATAAGCTCCAGCACCGCATCTCCTAAAAATTCCAGACGTTCATTGCACTCGTATTTTGGAAGATGCTTCTCATTTGCATAGGAACTGTGTACCATCGCTTTTTTCAGAAGTTTATCATCCTGAAAATGATAACCGATCCGATCCTGTAACTCTTTTAACATATTATCCATAAATTATCTACCTCATAAAACGAAAAAGCCCGCTGTGGGCTTTCTCGTCTTGTTCATGCCTAGTCATTTGTTGCGTTTTTTATCTGTTCTACAGCATCTCCGACTGTAACAATCTTCTCCGCATCTTCATTATCAATCTCGATATCAAAAGTTTCTTCGATTCCCATAATAATCTGGAAAATATCCAGTGAATCTGCTCCGAGATCATCTACAAATGTAGAATCCATGTGAATATCATTCTCATCAAGATTTAATACATCTGCGATAATTGCTTTCAATTTTTCAAATTCCATATCTGTTCATCCTTTCTGCTCTTCTATCTATCCAACGGAAATTACTCCGGCTGAATACTTTCTTTGATCTTCTCATTGATCTTCTGTTCTTTAAATGTAACACACTGTATAATCGTATTGCAGATTTCCTTCGCAGTAGAGCTGCCGTGTGTCTTGACAACGAGACCGTTGAGTCCCAGAAGTGGCGCTCCTCCGTACTCGGACGAGTCAAAACTCTTCAACGCCTTCTTCAGTGCCGGTTTTACAAGAAGCGCACCGATCTTGCTTCTTAAGCTTCCCATCATGCCTTTCTTGATCTCGGAAATAAGCACACTTCCGACACCTTCGAATAATTTAAGAATAATATTACCGGCAAATGCTTCACAGACAATGACATCAGCCTGTCCATGCGGAATCTCTCTTGCCTCCACACTTCCAATAAAATTGATATTCTTCTCTCCTTTTAATAATGGGAAAGTCTCTTTTACAAGCGCATTGCCTTTCTCTTCTTCTGCTCCGATATTCACGATGCCGACTTTCGGATTCTTAATGCCGACAACATGCTCCATATAAATGGAACCCATCTTCGCAAACTGTACAAGATGAGACGGTCTTGCATCTACATTGGCTCCACAGTCAACCAGAAGGCTGACGCCTTTCTCCGTCGGGATCAGCGGTGCAAGAGGTGGTCTCTCCACGCCTTTGATCCTGCCAACGATTACCTGACCTCCAACTAGTACAGCCCCGGAACTTCCGGCAGAAACAAAGGCATCTGCCTGTCCTTCCTTCACGAGCTTCATACCGACCACAATAGAAGAATCCTTCTTACGACGGATCGCATTCACCGGCGGTTCTGCTGTCTCGATCACTTCCGTTGCATTTACAATCTCGATACGTGCTTTATCATACGTATACTGTGCAAGTTCTGCACGGATCACATCTTCTTTACCTACAAGGAGTACCTGCACGGCATCTGTTTTCTCAAGTGCCTGCACAGCTCCCTTGATCATTTCTTTTGGGGCATTGTCCCCGCCCATAGCATCCAGGGCTACTATTGTTCTATTTGTCATCTTAATTCCTCCCAGAACTACTAGAATAATTCTACTAGACATCATTATAAAAATCAATCATTTTATAATGATATAAAAAGATTGTGTCAAAAAAAATCAAGAGCGACAAACGCCGCTCTTGATTTTAACTTCATTCTCAAAATTAGTCCTGAGCAATGATTTCTTTTTTGTTGTACGAACCACAAGCTTTGCATACTCTGTGAGGCATCATTAATTCGCCGCATTTGCTGCATTTTACCAGGTTTGGTGCGCTCATTTTCCAGTTCGCTCTTCTTTTGTCTCTTCTTGCTTTTGAAGATTTATTCTTTGGACAAATTGACATAGGTTACACCTCCTTAAAATTCTTAAAAACATCGCGGATAACTGACATTCTCGGATCGAGGCCTGTATCTTCACAGCTGCAGGTACCCTCATTTAGGTTTTGACCACATACGCTGCAAATTCCTTTACAGTCTTCGCTACACAGAACTTTCATCGGCCATCCTACCAATATCTCATTATAGAGTAATTTTTCTACGTCAAGATGATATCCGTCAATATAATTATTTTCGTCTAATTGATCCGCTTCATCCGAAGCGACTTCTGCTTCTTTTGTCTCAACTTCTCTTGTAAAATCCAGTTTGAAATCAACCGGGACCTCTTCAAGACATCGATCACACGGAATTCCAATCGTCAGATTTGTCAGACCGGATACTCTCAGCTTCTGATCACCTGCATATTCAACCTGAATATGCAACTCATCTTTTGAAAGAACCGGATAAGTCTTTCCTCTGAGTCTGAATTCATCCATCGAAATCGAAACATTCTTATCCACAGATTTGTGCTGTTCAGACAAAACATTGGATAGGTCTAATAACATAATACTATCACCCCTATTCATACCTAAATTATTATATCATGGAAAATTGTTTTGTCAACTGGTATTTGAGATATTTTTCCTATGTTTGTCCACATTTTTTCAAAAGCTGCTCTAAAACACTTAATCTGTCAAGTCTTCTGTTACAGATTTAAGGTTCAGGAAGTTTGTCAGATAATCTGCTGTTCTTGTCTTCGCATCTGTTCCGGACATATTAAATCCTCCAAACGGATGCTGCAATACAACAGCTGCTGTAGATTTACGGCTGAACTTGCAACACCTTGGGCTGCCTTTTTAATATTTGCTGAAGAATCAACGATGATCGCATTCTTTCCACCCATCTCAGCAACAACACGTTTGATCCATTTTCCCGTCTACATAAAAAAATATGTGCATACTGCCGAAGGATTTTTATTTATATGAAGGGAATGAAATTTCCTATCACGCAACAATAAAAAATAAGCGAACAGCCGCAATATTCACGGTAGCTGTCCGCTTACTCTATGATTCTGTTTTGTTATCTCTGTATTTACAGCCTGCAATCTTAGATTCTGTATGCGATGCGCACTTACAATTTATTTCCATTTCAGAGAATACCATCCTGAAGATTTGGAATTACCACGGTATACTTTAATATAATAAGTTCCTTTTGACCATTTGCCTAATGACTGTAAAGTATAAGAAGAATTTGAATAAATCAATGATCGAGTTCCGATCGTTCTTCCTCCCTGATATACGGTAATCTTCATTGTATCATTGGTCTTTGCTTTCCATAAAATCTTCACACTCTTCTTGCTGGTCAGTTTGAATTTGTACCAGTCTGCCTGTGAGCTTCCTGCCTGCAGTGTTCCGCTTACAGTCTTGCCTTTCTTTATTGTTACAGCTTTTCCCTTGCTCTTGCCACTCTTTTCAGAAACTTTGTAATTCTTAACTTTAAAGAAATATCCACCATTGCTGTTATAGGATGACGCTACTTTAAAATAATATGTCTTTCCTTTTGTTACTCCATAAGAAGGATTGTATCCAACCGCTGTATAATCGGAATAAGCTTTTTTCTTGCTGTTACAAAGTGCAACCTTTACTGAATATTTGCTGTCTTTGCTGGCAAATGCAGAGACATATCCCGTCTGTGTTGCTTTGAATTTAAAATAATTTGTCTGTGGCTCTTTTTGTCCAATCGCAATCTGCTTATTATGCAAAATCGTACGGTCTGCACCGTTATAGAAACCTGCTGCAGCCACAAATCCCCAAGCATCATAGACTCCATCTGAATAAGTGTTTGCATAAACATAGATTCCAAGATAATATTTTCCCGGTTTCGGGACTTTGAACATGCGGGAAGTTATCTCTCCCAGCTCATCACAAAACTGATAAGAATCTACCGGCTTTGTTAAAGCGGAATCATAAAACAATCCGTAAGTAGCTGATTTCTGCTTTGCACCGTCTGATTTTGCCGAATAATTCATTGCAAAATCCAATGTACCTTTCGTTTTGAATGTTACAGCCTGACTGTACTGATAGTGATTGCCTACGGTTCCATTCCGGGCCGCAAGTATAATCTGACCTACTTTGTTGACACTCTCGTTTCCTGTATTCATCATGATAACCGGAATACTTCCATCTACAACTGTTGTTTTCGTTGCTTTCACAGTTGCGCTCTGTGCGCTTACCGGACTCACTTTTGCAGCCTTCACTGCCTTTACAATACTGCTCTGTGCTTCCAGACTCTGCGCCTCAGCCTTCACTGCCTGTGTATTCTGTACTTTTGTCGATGTATCTGCCGCCTGTACTACACTTCCTGAAGAAACAGTAAGGATAGCCGCTAATACAAGTGACAATACTTTGCCTTTTCTCTTCATCATAGCCTCTTTCTCCTTTTCCTCTATTGTGATATAAAATCAGGGACAATCATCGTAATATCATTCTATTTAAAATGGTATTGACAAAAACTGCCCCTCTTTTTATTCATTATAATATAAATATCTGATTATTTCCATCTTAAAATATACCAACCAGAAGATTTTTCTGTATCTGTATATACTTTCAGATAATATGTATCTTTTGGCCATTTTCCAACGGACTTCAGCTTGTAGGAAGCATCTGCATAAGTCAACGTCTTTGTATCAATCTTTCTGCTTCCCTGATAAATAGCAAGTTTCATCTTTTCATTCGTTCTTGCTTTCCAGGAAAGTTCCACACTCCGTTTGGATGTAAGACGGATCTTATACCAGTCCGCTCTCTTCACTCCTGTTTCCATTGTTCCTTTGATTGTGGTATTTTTCTTAATCTCCACAGCATTGGATTTACTGCTTCCGCTTTTTTCGGAAATCTTACGATTTTTTGCCACCAGCGTATAACCGCCATCTTCACTCGCCGGAGACCATACTTTAATATAGTAAGTTCTTCCCTTTGGTACACCATATGTGACACCATATTTTGCAATTGTACTCTCTGTAAGACGATTCTTCTTACTGTCATAAAGAACGATCTTATTCTTCGGATCACTTGCAATCACTGTGATATAACCGCTTTCTGTGGTTTTCATTTTAAAATAATTCGTCTGCGTTGTTTTGTGACCGACTGCAATCTTCTTATCACTGGTAATCGTACGGTTATTACCATTCCAGTAGATCGCTCCTGTCGTAAACTTCCAGGATTCGCTCTTATCTTTTGCATTGACCATTGTATAGATGCCGATATAATAGGTTCCTGCTTTCGGGATCTTTACAACGACTGTCTTGTGATCGCCTTTTTTCGTTACAACATCAACGCTTGACTTATCAATCGGATCTTCCAGGGATGCCTGCTTGAATACTCCGTAGACAACATTACGTCCCGCCGTCTTTGCTTTTATACATTTAACAGAAAATGAAAAAGAACCCTTGCCCTGAAATTCAACTTTCTGTGAATAGAGGTATCTCTTTCCCATCGTGCCATCTGTAGTTCCGACAGAATTACCAAGTGCAACATTGCCCTGCTTGCCTTCTTCTGAACCTGTTACACCTTTGACTACCGGAATATAACTCGTATCCTTCTTTGTTGTTGCTTTGGCTCTGACATTCTTGCCCTTGCCGGTAAGTGCTGCTTTTTGCTTTGTGGCGCCTGCCTGGATTGCAAGTTTCTTCTGGCTCTTCCCGGTATCCTTTGTCAACACGTCTGTTGTCAGCGCATTTCCTTTTTCTGCACTAACTGTCTGAAGTCTGACACCGGATGTATCTCCTGCCGCCTGTACATGACCTGCACTTCCCAGAGATGTAACACTGAGAATTGCTGTAAGTAAAACTGCTGCATACATGTTCCTTTTTTTCATTCTATATCTACCCCTTTTTATTTTATCTCCTATCTTAAGAACAAGCACATTATACTTGATTTTCCTCTCAAATTCAATTCTCTTTCCGGTCATTCCCGGAATCTTAAGAAAAATATTAGAAATAATGTTCTGCCTCTTCGCGCGAGTGCGCATCCTGCCGACGGCTTTATATTTGCCGAAAGCTTTATATATAACAGGAAATGCAATTTCCTATTATATATAAAGAAGGCTGCCGCTTCCGCGACAGCCTTCGATATACCTCTCAATTCTATGATCGTTCAACTATGCTGATTAAACTAATGCAACAGTCTCTCTTGCAATTGCAAGTTCCTCATTTGTAGGAATTACAAATACATCAACTTTAGAATCCGGAGTTGAGATTTTCACTTCTTCACCATGTGAATCATTTGCTTCTTTATCGATTGCAACTCCAAGGTATCCAAGGTATTCCATAACTTTCTCACGTACAAGACTTGCATTCTCACCAATTCCTGCTGTAAATGCAATTACATCCACACCATTCATGGCAGCTACATAACTTCCAACGTACTTAGCTACACGGTAGCAGAATACATCAACTGTTGTAGCAGCAATCTCATTTCCGCTCTCAGCAGCGCTTGTAAGATCACGGAAATCACTGGATAAGTTATTAGAAAGACCAAACACACCAGATTTTTTATTTAACATTGTCATAAGCCCTGCAATATCAAGGTCTTCTTTCTTAGCGATGAACTCTAAGATAGCCGGATCGATATCTCCGGAACGTGTTCCCATTACAAGACCCTCCAGTGGAGTCAGTCCCATAGATGTATCTACGGATTCACCATTCTCTACAGCACAGATACTTGCACCATTACCAAGATGACAAACGATTGTCTTCACTGCATCATATGGTTTCCCAACAAGTTCAGCAGCTCTCTTGGATACGAAACTGTGGCTTGTTCCGTGGAATCCATAACGTCTTACTTTGTATTTGTCATAATACTCATATGGCAGACCATACATATATGCCTTTGCTGGCATTGTCTGATGGAAAGCAGTATCAAATACAGCTACCATCGGCGTACCCGGCATTAATTCCTGGCATGCATTGATACCAATCAGGTTAGCTGGGTTGTGAAGAGGTGCAAGGTCATTACACTCTTCGATTGCTTTCATAACTTCATCTGTAATTACTACAGATTTGGCGAACTTCTCTCCGCCATGTACAACACGGTGTCCGACTGCCCCAATTTCCTTTAAGTCTTTTACGACACCTGTCTTGTCATCTGTCAGTGCGTCAATAACGAACTGAATAGCCTCTGTATGAGTCGGCATAGCTTTGTCAGATTTGACTTTCTCTCCGCCTGCCGGCTGATAGGTAAGGCTTCCATCAATTCCAATTCTCTCACAAAGTCCTTTTGCAAGAACCTGCTCTGAATCAGAATTGATCAGCTGGAACTTCAATGAAGAACTTCCACAGTTGATTACTAATACGTTCATAATCTTTTTTCCTCTCTTTTTTATTCTTCAGCCATACACTGTACAGCTGTAATGGCAACAACACCTTCAATGTCTTTTGCGCTGCATCCTCTTGAAAGATCATTAACCGGCGCTGCAATTCCCTGTGTTAAAGGACCGTAAGCTTCTGCTTTACCAAGTCTCTGTGCAAGTTTGTATCCGATATTACCAGCATCCAGGTCTGGAAATACGAGTACATTTGCTTTACCTGCAACCGGGCTGCCCGGTGCTTTGGATGCTCCAACTTCCGGAACGATTGCTGCGTCAAGCTGGAACTCTCCATCTAATAATAAACCTTCTTTTGCATTTTCTTTTGCAATACGTGTAGCTTCTACAACTTTGTCTACGTCAGGATGTTTTGCACTTCCCTTAGTAGAGTGTGAAAGCATTGCAACGATTGGCTCTTTTCCTGTCAGCAGTTCGAAAGAATCTGCAGAAGAAAGTGCGATTGCTGCAAGTTTCTCTGGATCCGGATTCTGCTCCAGACCGGAATCTGCAAATACAAATGTTCCGTCAGCTCCCATATCGCAATCCGGTACTACGATTACGAAGAAAGCGGATACGAGTTTTGTACCTGGTTTTGTCTTCAGGATTTGAAGGCATGGTCTTAATGTATCTGCTGTAGAATGGCATGCTCCGGATACCATACCGTCAGCATCCTTCATCTTAACCATCATAACACCATAATATAAGTAATTTGTCAGAAGAAGCTCTCTTGCCTGTTCTTCTGTCATTCCTTTTTTCTGTCTTAATTCAACAAGTTTTGCAATGTATGCGTCTGTCTTTTCAGACGTTGCAGGATCTACAATAGTAGCTCCGCTGATATCAAAAGATCCTTTGTTCTTTGCGATCTCTTCTTCGCTTCCGATCAGGATCAGATTAGCTGTTCCTTCTTTTAATACAGCTTCTGCTGCTTCATAAGTTCTGCTGTCTTCTGTTTCTGGAAGAACGATTGTCTTTTTGCTTGTTTTTGCTTTTGCTTTAATCTCATCTATGAATCCCATGATAAATAGACTCCTTTCCATATTTTCTCAGATAGGACTATTATAATACAAAGAGACCTTGCAAACAAGGTCTCTTATGTGTATTTTTTCATACATTCTGTCACTTTATCTCATTTTTTCTGTCTATATGCATATATCACGCATCTATAACTGAAATACTGCACTGACAATTGCAAAGTATACGCTGATCGTGCTGATATCTACCAGTGTTGAAATCAGAGGTGTTGCCATGATCGCCGGGTCCAGACCTACCCGCTTTGCGATAAGCGGAAGTGTACATCCAACAACTTTGGCGATCACAACGGTACAAGCCATCGTCAGACCGATCGTAAATGCCATCAGCGCATCGCCCTGCCCCATCAACATAATTCGCAGTCCATTTACCACAGCAAGCACAATACTGATACATACTGCGATACGGATTTCTTTCCATATTACTTTCAGGAGATCCCGGAATTCAATCTCGCCGACTGCCAGTCCCCGGATCACCAGTGTTGAGCTCTGGGAACCGCAGTTTCCTCCGGTACCTGTCAACATCGGGACAAATCCTGCGAGCTGCGGCATAATGGCAAGCGCTGATTCATAACTGTTCATGATCATCTGTGTCACGGTTGCCGATAGCATCAGAAACAGAAGCCATGGGATTCGGCTCTTCACATGTTCCATAACCGTTGTCCCAAAATAAGATTCTTCATTCGGATTGACACCCGCCATGATACTGATATCTTCCGTCGTCTCTTCCTGCAATACATCCATTGCGTCATCTACTGTTACAATACCGACCATACACATCTCATGGTCTACGATTGGAAGTGCGATCAGACCATATTTGCGGATCGTCAGTGCAACTTCCTCCTGGTCATCTGTTGTATGTGCATAGAGCATGTTTGTCTCCATGATCTCTTCCACTGTCTTCGATTCACTGGTCGTCAGTAATTCTTTGACATCTACAAGACCGATAAGCTTACGCTTTTCCGTGACATAACAGGTATAAATTGTCTCCCGGTTCAAACCGACCTGACGAATCTTCAAAATAGATTCTGCAACCGTCATCTCTTTACGGAGTGCAATATACTCCACATTCATAATGCTGCCCGCACTGTCCTCCGGATATTGCAGGAGCTGATTGATCTGCACTCTTGTCTCTTCATCTGTCACCATCAGGAGACGGTCAACAACATTCGCCGGCATCTCCTCCAGCACATCAACCGTATCATCCAGATACATCTCTTCCATGACTTCTTCCAGCTCGGAATCAGTCAGTGCATTAATCAGAATCTCACGCATGTCACTGTTCATATAAGTAAACGTTTCAGCCGCTTCTTCTTTAGCAAGAAGCCGGAAGATCATAACAAGCTGCTTCTGGTCAAAATCCTCTAAAATCTCAGCGAGGTCAACAGGATACATATTACTTTCCAGTTGTTCTTTTAATTCTTTGTACTGCCGATTTTCCAACATCTCTTTAATCTCATCTTCTGTCAGTATATCTTCGATTTCCTGGCTCATATATATCCTCCTTTCTCTCCTGAAAACAATTGTAATAAACTAAACGTGAAAATAATGACTTTTTTGACCTAAAGTCCCTTTTTATAGTATAATCAATTTCAAATAGATATACAAGGAGATTTTTTATGAAAATTGTCGGACTGATTGCTGAATACAATCCCTTTCATAACGGGCATTTATACCATATAAGAAAAGCAAAAGAAATCACCGGAGCAGACGCTGTTCTTGTTATTATGAGTGGAAATTATGTACAGCGTGGAACACCCGCGATCATGCCAAAGCATCTGCGCGCCCAGGTAGCTCTGGAAAGTGGTGTTGCCGCCGTCTTTGAACTTCCGGTCTGCTACGCAACTGGAAGCGCCGAATATTTCGCCACAGGTGCTGTTTCTTTGCTTAACCATCTTGGCTGTGTAGATGCACTCTGTTTCGGAAGTGAATGTGGAGACTATGCACTACTGGAACGTATCGCCGGGATTCTTACAGAGGAACCGGAGGATTATACCTTCTATCTGAAAGAAGCACTGCGCAAGGGGCTTTCTTTTCCGCGTGCAAGGCAGCAGGCATTATCCTCCTATTTAAAAGATGAAAATGTGGATCAGGTGCTGGATGAACCGAACAACATTCTCGGCATCGAATATATCAAAGCATTATATCAGACCGGAAGCCTGATCAAAGGCTATACAATCCAGCGTAAAGAGTCCGGTTATCATGATCGGGATCTGTCCGGAAATTACAGTTCTGCCTCTGCGATCCGCAGACTCCTTGCGCAGGCCGGAAGTTCGATTCATTTAAGAAGTGACAGCATTTACGACGAACCACCGCTCTCTGATGTACTGACAAGACTGGAAGACCAGGTACCTTCTGCTTGCATTGATCTTCTTCGGGATACACACCTGATTCGGTATCCGGTATATGCAAATGATTTTTCACTTCTTCTGAAATACCGGCTTATGAACGAAACTTCAGATTCTCTTATGAAATATCTTGATATCACAGAGGATCTTGCAAACCGGATCATGAATCACATTGATGACCTGATCTCTTACGAACAGTTTTGTGATCTTCTGAAATCAAGAGATCTTACCTATACAAGAATCAGTCGGTCACTGCTTCATATTCTTTTGCAGATTAAAACCGCAGATATGCTGGATTATCAGGCTCGTGGAAATTGTCAGTATGCACGCCTTCTCGGTTTCCGAATGGATCAGTCTTCTGTCCTTACAATACTTAAGCAGACTTCTCGCATCCCATTGATTACGAAACTAACACAGACAGACAGCTTATCAGAGACAGGGCTTTCCATGCTCCGCACAGATATCCAGGCTGCTAATTTATATGAGAGTGTTTTAACTGATAAGTTTAAGATTCCATTCTTTAATGAATACAGACAGCAGATCATAAGAGTTGACACCGAATAATCCTGTTATTCAGAATGATTAACAGATTTGATACAGATCCATTCTGTTGACACAGGTTTCGGAATGATATCCAATTTAAAAATTTATTATATAAAATCATTGGACAAATAAATTTGCAAGGAAATTTTTGCAAGTATGCAGCAGATTCCCAGAGTAATAGCTCATCGGTGGTTCCCCCGGAAAATAACACACCATGCGGTAAATATAAAAAATCACAAGTGCCACAAGTGCGATTCCTGCAAGTATCTTCATACTCTTTGGCTGCCTTAACTGAAGCCTGATATAACGGTTCCAGCAATAGCGAAATACAAGAATTGCAACCACATAGATAAATGGATGCATATGCCATGCTCCTGCAAAATCAAAATGCAATAGCCGGATACCGGCTCTTGTAAGTCCGCAGGACGGACATGGATATCCGGTAAGCATAATGAGCGGACAAATACTATAAATAAATTTTCTACCAAACACAAAATAGGCGATTATAACAATAATCGCCCATTTTGTTTGCTTTATATCTTTTATGAATTGTTCATATCCTTCGGATATTATCGTTTTGAAAGATCTTTTCATACGATTCTCCTGTATACCAATTTCATAAATCTCTGAAAAAGACGTTCTTCTACAGAATGATCTTCTTCGGACATTTTGCTGCACATGCACCGCATCCGATACATTTTTCCATATGTATTTTTGCCATAATTCCTTTCCATATTTCTATTGCGTTTCTGGGGCACACCTTAATACAGCAGCCGCAGGCAACGCACTCCTGAGCGCTGACAAGAGCCTTTTTCTTTTTTCTGATTTTTTGTTCCATTCTGGTACCTCCTGAATTTAGTAGTATAAGTATAGTATGAAAATTGAGGAAAGTCTGTGATTTTATCACGGAAGAGGATAACAACCATGTGGCAATAGGCTGGGATTTTATTATGAATGTGGAAAAATATGTATGAACATATCGGAGAAAAAGATATTAATATGGAGAATATCTTCTGGAAATGGACAAGTCAGCCAGAGAACGGGAAGAAGTGATCCTGAAGCTGTTGGAAGAAAAAGAATCATTGCCAGATAAGGAAAAAGATCAGATGGCATGGGTAAGAGAGGCCAATCAGCACAGAGCGATTGCGGAAGAGATTGTTCTTAAGGAATTGATTTATGTTTAATTGAAGGTGATGAGGTCGTGGATTGCGACCTCATTATTGTATGAAAAATAGCAGTAGGCAGAATGAGAAAAATAGGATAAAATGGGAACATGGATTTTGGGAACTCATAAGAAATGATTGTGCGGTAAAGTAACTTGAAATGCCAGTTTGGCATTTCAAGTTATAGAGGAGATGGAATGGCGGATCAGAAAGTAAGAGAAATGGAACCAGTGGAAACACAAATAGTTGAAATCATGCCACCGGACGTTGAAAATCTGATTTATGTAGTAAGAAACAAACAAGTCATGGTGGATAGTGATCTGGCAATGCTTTATCAGGTAGAAACGGGAGCGTTAAACAGAGCCGTTAAAAGAAATATTGCCAGATTTCCAGAAGATTTTCGATTTCAGCTTACAAAAGATGAATATGAAAACTTGAAATGCCAATTTGGCACCTCAAATGGCAGTGGAACAGAAAATGGTTATGGTGGCAGACGTACATTACCGTATGTATTTACAGAGCAGGGAATATCCATGCTTGCAAGTGTATTGCATAGCGAGGTGGCAATTAATGTAAGTATAGGTATTATGCGTGCATTTGTAGAAATGCGACGGTTTATAGCCAACAATGCACTTTTGTTTGAAAGGATTAGTAACGTTGAGCTAAAACAACTGGAATATCAGAAAAAGACAGATGAAAAACTGGAGCAGATTTTTGAGTACATATCAGATCATGAGGAGTCTAATCAAAAGATATTTTTTGATGGTCAGATATATGATGCATTCAGCTTATTGATAGGACTGATTCAGAAAGCAGAAATGGAAATTGTTCTGGTAGATGGATATGTGGATGTAGGAACATTAAATATTTTGTCAAAAAAGAAAGAAAATGTGGCGGTGACAGTTTATACACTGCAACGGACAAAATTATCTCAAACAGATGTAGATAACTTTAATGCACAGTATCCTAAACTGGATGTGAAGTACACAAAAGTATTTCATGATCGTTTTTTAATTCTTGATAAAATGAAAGCATATCATGTGGTGCGTCTTTGAAGGATGCAGGTAAAAAATGTTTTGGAATTAATCTGATTGAAGATGCAGGTATTGTAAGAGATATTTTACAGAGATTGGAATTGGAAACAGAAGAATAGAAAAGTAAGTTATGCAGAAAGGCGTGAGTCATAAGAATATGGCTTGCGTCTTTTTCTTTTGAACTGAAAAGGAGGATGGGAGCATGGCACAGATTTTTCGTGTAGAGAGAACTAAGAATTTTACGGTAATGAGTAATCACCATTTCAAGAATAAGAATCTGACATTGAAAGCGAAAGGTCTATTATCGTTGATGTTAAGTTTGCCAGATGACTGGAATTACAATATGCAAGGACTGGCAACATTGAGCAGAGATGGGATTGATTCTGTTCGTTCTGCAATTAAGGAATTAGAGCATCATGGATATGTGGAACGTCATAGATTGCGTAATGAGTATGGCTTTTATGGCGATACCGAATATATTATCCGGGAAGTTCCATTAGGAGAAGAAAATGATTAAGTGGAGAAGAGAAGTGCTTAAGGGTGGATTGAACAAGCAAGGTGAAGAAAAGAATAGAGTGCCGGATACGGCACATGATTGTCCGATACTTCGCATCGGAGTGATGCAGGAACAGCCTGTCTCAGAAAGAGAAAATCTATCGAAATGGGAGCTTTTCTATTTCTTCCACAGTCTGTCCCTGCACCACAAAACCACCGTCATCTCCATTTTGATCTGATAACGTAGGGTGGAAAATATGGCTTGGTGGGTGTCGGTTCAGTGGTGGGGAGATGACAGGCAAGTTTCGCAAAGTGGCAAGCCACTCTGCACCGGAGCCAGCCTTTGGGCTGTTCCTAAACTTGCCAGAGGGCTCTGCCCCTTGGAACCCCGGCACGTCAATAGCGTAAATATCCCTGCGAAATGTCCACCGGACATTCCTACGGAACATTTACTGATTGACTAGGACTTGTCTCCGCTGTCGCTCCGGTCGGTGCACTCCCTTATATATCCCCTGCTAATCTACTAGCGGAAAGGTTATGAATGATTTATAAAAAAGATAGAGTGGAGAAAGGAGACAAAGATTTATGCGAAAACGAAATTATACAGTAACAATACGAATGAATAAAGCAGAATTTGTGACCAGATCGAAGGAAAAGAAAATGGTACGTATATTTTACTTTCCAAATTTGAGGATGATGTTGTGTTCGAGTATCACATCACCATTCAGGATGAAGATTTTAATCTTGGAATTTTAACGATGAAAACACCGGAAGGAACATTTGAAGCAGATTTTGACGCATAAAAAGAGGTGGTTTTTTGAGTAAGATGAAAAAAAGAAACACGAACAGGAGAAGCAAGCCAAAGAAGAAAAGTTTTTGCGTCGCAGATTGGATAAGGGAAGGCAGAGTTGCATTTCTTGATTCCGAGTTTGTAACTTCACAGCAAAAGGGTGGTCCACCGTCAAAGTTAGTGTCAGTTGGTCTTGTAATCTGCCAGAAAAATTTTGAAGAAGTAGAACGGTTTCATTCTTACATATTTAATGATGAACCGCTTCATGATAAATTCCGGGAACTGACCAATATTACAGAAGAGATGCTGCTTCGAGCCCCTTCTTATGAGCAGGTGATGAGGGAAATTGCAAAAAAATTACGCGAGTGAAATGTAAAGAAGATTTTTGTGTGGGGACCGGATCAAATGGTCATCGCGCAAGATTTAAAATACTATCGCACAGATGTTTCGAAACATACGAGGAAGGCAGTGAATGTGATGCTTCCACTGATGATGGATATTGAAAAAATCTATTCGAAAAAGCTGAAAATGCGAAGTATAGGAATCGCAAACCTGAAGCTGCTGTGTGGTTTGAAACCATCTGTCAGCCATGATGCACTGGAAGATGCTGTGGATCTTAAAAATATAATCGCATATATGGATATACATGGATGTCCGGAGCGCGCGGCGAATGTACTGAGACAATACATGAAAGAAAAGGAAATTTACTACAGATACCGCAGGTTCCATGAAAAATGGGAAGGAATTTCCGATGAAGTTTTAATAAAGTGCAATGCCTTGATGCAGGAACTGGAAAATGTAGAAAGTATGGAGGCAAGAGCATTGAAAGATGACCTTCACGTGATCGCGACAGGAGAAGATGCAGCCTTTGAAGAGCTGGAAGTTTTCTTTGAAAAAGCAAATAGAAAAAAAATATAAGTGAACGCAGTTATATGGAATTTCAATTAGAAAAAAAAGCATATTGGTGCTACTATGATAGTAGGATAGAGTCATTAATATTTGGGAGATATATTAATGGTTTTATTTTGCGCAAAAACAGATTTAACGCGCAAAAAAATGGGGAAAAGAGGAGAAAGACGAAAATGAAAAAGATGAAAAGACTGGTTGCAGTTCTGATGATTTGCGTGATGATGTTTTCAGTAGCAGCATGTGGCAAACAAGGAACAGCAAAAAAGGAAGACAAGAAAATTGATGGAAAAGTATGTGTGTTGACACCGACACTTTCCTGGAGTGAAGATCAGTACAGATCCGGTGAGAAGATGGCTGAGAAGTATCCGGGCGTTGTTGAGCATCTGACATTGCCAGATGACTTTGCAGCAGAGCAGGAGACGGGAATCACTCAGATCATGAATGTTGCAAAGGATCCATCTTTCAAAGCACTTGTTATCTGCTATGGTGATTCTGGTATTTTACCGGCAATCAAAATGGCAAAAAAAGAAAATCCGGACTTGAAAGTGATCACTGCACCTGTATGGGATGATCCATATGAGATGGCGGATGTCATTGATTTATGTATCGATGCAAACTGGAACAAACGTGGGCAGGTAATTGCAGAAAAAGCGAAAAAGATGGGTGCTGAGAGAATTATCCACTATTCTTTCCCGACACATCTTAAGATGGAAGAAATTGCACAGAGAAGAGAGACGATGAAAAAGACAGCGAAGAAGCTTGGTATGGACTTCATCGATGTAACAATGCCAGACCCATACGTAACATCTGACAGTGCAACAAATCAGTTCATCAAAGAAGATATTCCAAAAGAGATCAAAAAATATGGAAAAGATACTTGTATCTTCAGTACATACTGTCCGACACAGGATTTCGTAATCGGGCTGGAATTAAAATACAAATATATCGTAGCTGAGCAGTGTTGCCCGACACCTACACAGGGATATCCGGCAGGTATGAACCTTAAAATTACAAAAGATATTGCAGGTGATTACGATGCAATCAACAAGATGATCAGCGATGTTGCAAAGAAGAATGGTGTTACAGGAAGACTGTCTACATGGCCAATTTCTATGGAAGCATTCCAGCCGGAATTTGCGACAGAAGTAGCAATCCAGGCCTTGAAAGGCGACATCAAATTAACAGATATTGATGCATTAAGAAAAATCGCAAAAGACGTAACAGGTGTATCAGTCGAAATGGAAAAACTTGATGGTAAATATGACAACTATCTCCTTTACATTATGGGTTCAATTTATTACTAAAATATAATGAAAAAGACTAGCTGTGACACAGTCGTGCCACAGCTATCTTTTATAAGTGGGAATGACGATGGAAAATACAGTTTTAAAATTAAACAATTTGGGAAAGAAATTTAGTGGTAACTCCGTTTTGCGAAATGTGAATATAGAGTTGAAAAAAGGGCAGATCTTAGGACTTATGGGAGTTAATGGATCCGGGAAAAGTACAATGCTTAATATTATTTCCGGTGACCATATTATTGACGAGACAGGTGGTTACGAAGGTGATGTTTTCATAGATGGACAAAAAGTAAAGATCACATCAACGGTAGAAAGCCAGAGCTACGGGATTTGTATGGTGCACCAGGAATTCAGTCTGTTAGAAGATTTAAGTATATGGGAAAATATAGCATTGCCTAATTATGTAATGAATTCCTATCGCGAGATAAAAGGAAGCATGAAGAATTTCTATACAGAAGAGAATAAAAGAAAAGCAAAAGAGATCCTGGCAAGATTAGGGCTTGATCTGGATGTGGAGATGAAAATCTGTGAACTTCCAATCAATAATAAGCAGTTTGTAGAAATCGCCCGCTCGATCGCCAATGAAGATACAAAATTATTAATGCTGGATGAGCCGACAGCTACATTGAATGAAAAAGACTCTAACAAGCTTCTGGAACAGTTGAAAAAACTGGCAGATGAAGGCTTAACTATTATTTTAGTGTCACACCGAATTGAAGAGATCATCGCAGTTTCGGATACAATCCTCGTATTAAGGGACGGAGATCCGGTTTATCTAAGTGACAAAAAAGAAGAATTCAGCCGCGAAAAAATAGCGGAAGAGATTATCGGATATAATTACGCATTTGCAGAGCGTTTTAAGGAAAATGAAGCAAAGCAGGAAAAAGTAGTGCTGACGTATAAAGATTTTTATGTTGCACGAAAAAACGAACCGATAAAAAATCTGAACTTTGACATATATCAGTCAGAGATCATCGGTCTTACCGGAATGAACGGACATGGGAAAAATGCACTGGCATATGGCACGTTAAGAGCAGATAAAATTGCCGGAGATTTCACATTTTACAAAGATGAGAAGGAAATAAAAATTAATAAAACAGCGGAAGCGATTGAATCAGGTATTGTGTTTGTCACAGAAGAAAGAAGAAAAAATGGACTTCTTTTGGACAAATCAGTAGCAGAGAATATCAATTTCTATTTGAAGAATTTCTCTGATAAGTTAAATCGTCTGTCTATCGGAAATAAAATTAAATTTTATGATAAAAATAAAGAGAAAAATCAGGCAGAAACAGTAGTAACGAAATATGACGTAGTATGTGAGTCAATTCGACAGCCAATCTGTGAATTGAGCGGTGGAAACCAGCAAAAAGTAGCGTTGGCACGTGCGATTTTAATGGATCCGGACGTATTATTTATTAATGAACCGACGAGAGGGATTGATATCAAATCAAAAGACAATATTTTAAAATTGCTCGCAGATTTGAATAAAAGAGCAGGGACTACGATCATTCTCGCATCCGGAGATATTGAAGAGATGAAAAAAATATGTGATCGCATCTGCGTATTTTATGAGGGGGAACTTGTAGATGTTTTAAAACACGATGCAGATGCAGAACAGTTTGCGAGAGCTTTTTCAAAAATGAGAGAGGAGGACAGCTATGAAAAAGTTTAAATTACAAAAAAATGTATTGCTGATCTTTTTGCTTGTCATGATCGCTGTTTCCTGTTACATGGGAATTCCAATCCGCCCGCTGCTTACGGATATGCTGATCCGACTTCCTATGAACGGTGTGTTTGTATTATCACTTCTTCCGATGCTGAATGCCGGAATGGGATTTAACTTCGGAATGCCAGTCGGGATCATAGCCGGTCTTATTAGTATCAGCACGGTTATGAACTTTGAAATCACTGGTGTGAAAGGATTTTTATGCGTGCTTCTCCTTACAATTCTTATTAGTTTTGTGTTCGGAAGAATTTATGGACGCATTTTAATAAAGGCAAGTGGAACAGAGGAGATCACAGGAAACTTTTTAGGTTTATCAATCATTCCGCTGTCCTGTATTTTATGGGTGACTATTCCATTTGACAATCCGGTCATGGTATTTCCAATCGCAGGAAAAGGAATGCGTCCAAAGATTGGGCTGGAAGGATATTTTGACAAAATCATTGAAAAAATTTTCCAGATAAAAATAGGTGGAATGATGATTCCGGTAGGATATCTCCTTTGCTTTTTTATCGTGTGCGTGATCATCTATATTATTTTTAAAAGTAATATCGGTCAAAATATGCTTGCCCTCGGTGAAAATGAAGCCTATTGCGAGATTATGGGGCTGCAATCGAATAAGATTAAGATGACGGCAATCGTTTTATCAACGATCATTGCAGGTGTAGGTATCTGTTTCTATTCACAAAGCTATGGATATCTGGAACTTTATAATGCACCGAAAGCGATCGCCTTTTCTGCAGCATCTGCGCTTCTTATCGGAGGCTGTACGGAACATAATGGAAATATTTTAAACGTGATTGTAGGTACATTGATTTTTCACGGGATTTTAGTGTTTAGTGTGCCTCTTGCAAATGAGCTGGTTGCGACAGAGCTTACCGAGATCACAAGATCTATTTTGACAAATGTCATTATCTTATTTGCAATGTTTAAAGAAACAAAAAAGGAGAAGAATGTTGAAAAAGCTTAAATCAAATCGAATTCCATTGTTATTCATTATCCTGTCTGTCATAGGATATATTGTGTCAGGAATGTCGCTTAATTTTGTTATGTCTGAAGTAGTAACAAGAATTTTGCGAAACAGCGTGATGGTATTGTCACTGATTGTTCCGATCATAGCCGGTTTGGGACTTAACTTTGCCATCAGCATTGGTGCACTGGCAGCACAGACAGCCATTCTTTTTGTATTAAATTATGGACTGGAAGGATATCCGGCACTTTTAGCGGTTGTACTTCTTTCTACAATCCTTGCTGTCGCGTTTGGTTATGTGATCGGAGCAATCTTAAACCGTGTAAAAGGGCGAGAGATGATTACTTCCATCATTATCGGATATATCGGAATCAGTATCTATCAGTTAATCTTTATGGTCGGATTTGGAACGATCATTCCTGCTACAAATGAAAAATTGCTTTTAAAATCCGGACTGGGAATTCAGCATGTTGTAAACCTGGAAAGTCTGAGTGGCATTATCGATGATTGTTTGAAATTTGAAATATGGGGGATTAAATGTTCGGTGTTGAATCTTGTGATCATCACAGTAGTCAGTCTGTTCATATTTTACTTGCTTCGAAGCAAGCTCGGTATTAATATGAAAGCTGTCGGTGAAAGTATGGATAAGTCGCAGAGCCTTGGCATCGATGTGAATAAAATGAGAATCATCGCAATTATTATTTCTACGGTGCTTGCGGCTTACGGACAGATCATGTATTTACAGAATGTTGGAATGTTGAGCGTGTATACCGCGCAAAGCAATCGTGAGATTTTCTCAAGTGCGGCAATTCTGGCTGGTGGAGCCGGAATTAAAAATGCGAATATCCGCAATGTGTTTTTAGGATTATTTTTGTTCCATTTTCTGTTTATTGTATCGCCACTTGCTGGGCAGACACTGTTCTCAAGCGTTGCAATCGGAGAATATTTCCGTACGTTTATATCTTATGCAGTAATCTGTCTTGCAATTATTTTTAATGTAAAGGAGAATATATAAAGAAAAATGAGGGAAAGTTACAATGATAATTAACATTGCATTATGCGATGATGAGCAGGAATCATTAGATATACTAAAAAAAGAATTAGACAAAGCAGCAGAGAAATTGATATATTGTTCTTGGATATAGACATGCCTGGTATTTCGGGACTGGAGATTGCCAAAAAGCTGCGTGAAGAAAATTCAGATATAATATTGATCTTTGTATCCGCACATGAGCAGTATGTATTTGAATCCATAGAATATAGTCCATTCAGATATATTAGAAAAAGCAGGATAGAAAAAGAACTGTTTCTAGATTTGAAAGCAGCCTATGCAAGGCTTGGAGAAATGCAGGATTCATATATTGTTATTAAAACAAGTGAAGCGGATGTTCGAATTAAGCATTCAGATATTATGTATTTTGAAACAGCAGCAAGAAAAGTTGGGGTCCACTTAAATAATGGAGAAATTTTAAATGTCAGAAAAACGATAAAAGAATTGGAAATATCAAAGGATAAAAAATATAGTTATAGAATCAATGAAGGAGAAAATACAGTTGAAATAATTGGTTACCTAAAGAAAAATGTGGATAGTTTACATATTTCGGAAAAATAGATGGATTAAAAGTGACTTCGCTAGGAGAAGCTTCCTTTGCTTATCACGAAGAATTGAAATGTATTAAAGTACCGAAGACAGTAACAAGTATGAAGATGGCAGTATTTGGATCGAGTGTAAATCTTGAAAAAGTATATTTTGCAGGGGATGTGAAAAATATAGATGATTGGGCATTTGGAGATTTTGCGGGTACGATCGTCATTGAAAAAAATAAATGTACTAAATTATATAAATATGCTGTAGATAATAAAATTAGTATGGAATAAAATAATTGCAAAAGTTTGCGCATTGCACATGCAGAAGAATATTTGCAGGCAGAAATCAAGCACAATTATTTTGACATCAATGTAGCAATGGTAAAAGTTACTTATGAAAAGGTGTAAGAATACTTTTTAAATAATTAGCACTCACCTCTTGACAGTGCTAATAAAGTGTTGTATTGTTATATTGCAAGTAGAACAAGAGCAAAAGGAGGTTGTCTTTATGAATATAAATAAATTTACACAGAAATCATTGCAGGCTGTGCAGGACTGTGAACGCATTGCATCTGACTATGGCAACCAGGAGATTGCACAGGAGCATTTGCTTTATGCATTATTAACACAGGATGACAGCCTGATCGCGAAATTGATGGAAAAGATGGGGCTCGATAAAAACCTTATTATTAATCGCGTGGAAGAGGCGATTACAAAACGCCCGAAAGTACAGGGTGGAAGACAGTATGTAGGACAGGATCTGAATAATGTTCTGATCCATGCAGAGGATGAGGCAAAACCGATGGGAGACGAATATGTTTCTGTTGAGCATCTCTTCCTCGCTATTATTAAATATGCAAGTAAAGATATGAAGGCACTGCTTCGTGAGATGGGTATTAGCCGGGAAGGATTCCTGCAAGCATTATCTACTGTGAGAGGCAATCAGAGGGTAACAAGTGATAACCCGGAAGATACTTATGATACGTTGAATAAATATGGTTCTGATCTGGTAGAGCGGGCAAGAGAGCAGAAACTGGATCCGGTGATCGGACGTGACTCTGAGATCCGTAATGTAGTCCGTATCCTTTCACGTAAGACGAAGAACAATCCGGTCCTAATCGGTGAACCAGGTGTTGGTAAGACAGCAGTTGTAGAAGGACTTGCACAGAGAATTGTCCGTGGTGATGTACCGGAAGGACTGAAAGACAAGACAATTTTCTCACTAGATATGGGAGCACTTGTAGCAGGTGCTAAATATCGTGGAGAATTTGAGGAACGTTTGAAAGCAGTTCTGGAAGAAGTAAAAAACAGCGATGGACGAATTATCCTGTTTATTGATGAGTTGCATACGATTGTCGGTGCTGGTAAGACGGACGGTGCAATGGATGCAGGAAATATGTTAAAACCAATGCTTGCCAGAGGTGAACTGCATTGTATCGGTGCAACAACATTGGATGAGTATCGTCAGTATATTGAAAAAGATGCGGCACTGGAACGTCGTTTCCAGCCGGTTATGGTAGAAGAGCCGACAGTGGAAGATGCAATTTCCATTCTGCGTGGACTGAAAGAACGATATGAAGTATTCCATGGAGTGAAGATCACAGATGGAGCACTTGTTGCAGCAGCAACACTCTCAGATCGTTATATTTCCGACCGTTTTCTGCCGGACAAAGCGATCGACCTTGTAGATGAAGCATGTGCCATGATCAAGACAGAACTAGATTCCATGCCTGCAGAACTGGACGAATTACAGCGTAAGATCATGCAGCTTGAGATAGAAGAAGCAGCTCTTAAGAAGGAAGACGATCGGTTGAGCCAGGACAGACTTGTACATCTGCAGGAAGAACTGGCAGAGCGCAGAGAAGAATTTGCAAGTCGTAAAGCACAGTGGGACAATGAGAAAGTCGGCGTTGAACGTGTGCAGAAGATCCGTGAGGAGATTGAGCAGATCAACAAAGAGATTGAGAAAGCACAGCATTCTTATGACTTGGAGAAGGCTGCAGAACTGCAGTATGGTAAGCTGCCACAACTGAAGAAACAGTTGGAAGATGAAGAAGCTAAAGTAAAAGATGAAGACCGCGATCTGGTACATGAAAGTGTTACCGATGATGAGATTGCGAAGATCGTATCCCGGTGGACAGGTATTCCGGTTGCCAAATTAAATGAGAGCGAGAGAAGCAAGACACTGCATCTGGCAGATGAGCTGCATAAACGTGTCATTGGTCAGGATGAAGGTGTGGAACTTGTAACCGAAGCAATCATCCGATCCAAAGCCGGAATTAAAGATCCAACCAGACCGATTGGTTCGTTTCTGTTCCTTGGACCTACCGGAGTCGGTAAGACAGAACTTGCAAAGACACTTGCAGAGAGCCTGTTTGATGATGAGAATAACATGGTGCGTATCGACATGAGTGAGTATATGGAGAAATATTCCGTATCCAGACTGATCGGAGCGCCTCCGGGATATGTCGGATATGATGAAGGTGGCCAGCTTACCGAAGCTGTCAGAAGAAAACCTTACTCAGTTGTACTGTTTGATGAGATTGAAAAAGCACACCCGGATGTATTTAATGTATTATTGCAGGTGTTGGATGATGGACGTATTACGGATTCCCAGGGACGTACTGTAGATTTTAAGAATACAATCCTGATCATGACATCCAATATTGGTTCCCAGTATCTGCTGGATGGAATTAATGAAGATGGAACGATCAAACCAGAAGCACAGGAAATGGTTATGAATGACCTGCGTGCACATTTCAGACCGGAATTTTTGAACCGTCTGGACGAGACGATTTTATTCAAACCATTGAACAAAGATAACATTTATCATATAATTGACTTACTTGTAAAAGATGTAAACAGACGTCTGGCAGACAAAGAGATTTCCCTTTCCCTGACAGAAGCTGCAAAGAATTATGTAGTGGAAGGTGGTTACGATCCGACCTACGGAGCACGTCCGCTGAAGAGATATTTGCAGAAGCATGTTGAGACACTGGCAGCAAAACTGATGCTGGAAGGTGAAATCCGGGCAGGTGAGACTATTGTGATTGATGTTGAGAATGAAAAACTTGCTGCGCATATTCAGGAATATATGCAGGTGGTACCAGAGTCTGACTTATAAGGAGCGATAAGATGCCACGGATAATCTTCCATATAGATGTGAACTCTGCGTATTTAAGCTGGAGTGCAGTGGAACAATTGAAGAATGGAGCGGAGACGGATCTGCGTAAGATACCGGCTATCATCGGAGGCGACAGAGCTTCCAGACATGGAGTCGTGCTTGCCAAATCCATTTCCGCTAAGAAGTATGGCATCCGCACAGGGGAACCCGTTGTGGATGCCATTCGTAAGTGTCCGAATCTTGTGATCGCACCGCCGGATCACAGACTCTATTCGGATTACAGCAGAAAATTGATGACATTTCTGCGCGGTTATACGGATCAGATCGAACAGGTCAGCGTAGATGAGTGTTATATGGATTTTACAGAGATCGCGCCGCGTTTTTCATCACCGATGGAAGGCGCTTTAGAGATTAAAAATGAAGTCCGCAGACAGTTTGGATTTACTGTGAATGTTGGAATATCGGAAAATAAACTGCTGGCAAAGATGGCATCGGATTTTGAAAAACCGGATAAAGTACATACGTTATTTCCGGATGAGATTAAGGAGAAAATGTGGCCGCTTCCAATCGGAGAACTTTTTATGGCGGGCAGGTCGAGTGTGGAATATTTACAGAAGCTGGAGATCCGCACGATCGGAGATCTGGCACAGATGAATCCGGAACTACTGGAGATACATCTGAAAAGCCACGGGCGAAAACTATGGGAATTTGCCAATGGTATGGACAATTCGCCGGTAGAACCGGTACGTCAGGAGGCAAAAGGAATCGGCAACTCTATTACACTGCCGCAGGATGCAAAGACAGAAGAAGAGGCGTGTGAAGTGCTGGGAAAACTGGCAGGAAGCGTAGGAAGGAGACTCAGGAAAGCTGGGCAGAAAGCCGGAATGATCAGTGTGGAGATTAAGTATTATAATTTTGAAAATAGTTCCCACCAGACACAGTTGGAGAGAGCAACCAATGAGGATGCCAGAATTTACGAGACAGCAGCAGAATTATTCCGGGAAATGTGGAAAAAACAACCCATTCGCCTGCTGGGAATCCGAAGTTCCAAGTTGACGGATGTGTCTGCACCAGAACAGCTTACCATATTTGAAGTACAGCCGGAGATGGAGAAAAGGAAGAAAGCCAGTGAAAAGAAAGCAAAGCTGGAGCAGGCTTTAAAGGAAATACGTGGAAGATATGGAGAAGAAGCCGTGATCCGCGGCAGTAATATGGAAGAAAAGCGGGAAAAAGAAAAATGATGAGAAAAAAGATTTTTGCAGCAGTGGGAATGTTATTGCTTGTGATTGGACTATGTGGAGCAAAAAGCTATATGAGACAGATGAAAATAAGAGAGAATGAAGAAGTACAGAAAATAGAAAAGCAAAAAGAAGCGGCACAGGAAAGAAAAGAAGCAATGGAGCAACGAAAAAAGCAGGAAGAAGAAAAAAAACAGAAAGCAAAAGAACAGCAGAAAATAATAAAAAGACAGAAAAAGATACAGATCTGTATTGATCCGGGGCATTATTCAAAAAAGAATGAAGTCTATGAAAACGGAAAAGTTGTTTACTGTGAAGGCAATTTTACATTGCAGGTGGCAAAAGAACTGAAAAAGATACTGGAAGAACGATATGGGGTGATTGTACATTTGACACGTTCCAGCGGCAATATCTGTATCAACGGATACGAGAATCTGGCACTGGATTCCGGAAAGATCAGCCTGCGCGGTGAGGCGGCAAAAGGCATGGATCTCTTTATTTCACTCCATACGAATGCTAATCTGGAACATGCCAACGGTGTGGATACGAACAGACAGCCAATTGGCATTACAAAGCCAATTGTGATTGTTAATACTGTTGCAATGGAAAGTAAACAGGCACTTAGGGTGGCAAATGCAATCGGAACCAGTCTGGCAGTTTCCAATGCAAAATTAGGAATCAGCACACAGGAAAAGTTTCACACAGTAAGTGGAAAAGATGATATACTGAACTGGACAGATGCCTATAATGACAGTGTGGATAAAGAAGGAACGGTCTGTGCCCGTCGTGGAAATAATGGTGATTATTACGGCGTATTAAGGGGCGCATCGAATGTTGCGGTACCGGGAATGATCGTGGAGCATGGTTTCCATACCGTACCGAAGATGCGTAAGCTGGCAGCAGATGGAACGCTGGCAAAGGAATGGGCAGAAGCAGATGCGAAAGGAATCGCAGAAGGAATGAGATTGGAGGAGGAATAACAATGTTTTGTGCAAATTGTGGCTCGGAGCTGGAAAAGGGCGCCAGATTTTGTCCGGAATGTGGGGCACCGGTAGAACCGGTACAGCCGGAGAAAACCGTACAGAATCCGGGAAATACACAGGCATCCGGACAGATACCACCAGCAGGTGGAAGAACAACATCCGGACAGACACCGGCATCACCGAAGAAGAATCAGACAGTTATTATTGCAGCGGTTATCGCAGCAGTTGTATTTATTATCGGTGGCGGCTTATTATATGGAACGGTTGGTCTTGCATGGCAGAAGAACAGTGTAGTGTCAAAGATTGAGAAAGCCGGTCTTAAAGATTATCAGTCGGAAGAAGCAAGGCTGGCAGCAGAATGGGAGAATCTTGGTGTACTGGATTTTGGCGGTAAAAGAGCTGTTGTTAAAGAACTGAAAGAACTTAAAAAAGGTGTGGATGCATTTCAGGACTGTGCGTCAGAACTGTCAGAGATGGAGAAAGAGAAAAAACAGTATGATCTGGATTCTGAAAGTTACAGCGCATATGAAAGTGCATTAAAAGAATGTCGCAGTGCAATTAAGAAAAAAGAAGGCAAAAAGACACAGACAACTTATAAGAATGCTGTGAAAGCATTGGAAGCATTAAAAAGCGCAGATGACCAATATATTTCTGATCAGGTATCTATGTATGAAAATGTAGATCTTTCCGAGGCATCGTCCAAAGAAGTAAGCAGTTATAAGACGATTTTAAAAGAGATTCAGAGCCTGACAAAAGAAAAGACGAGAAATTACAAATCTATCCAGAAAACATTTGCAAAGATGGATCAGGCAATCTATCTGTATATCGATCCGAAGAATCCGCTGGATGTTACAGTTCAGCAGGTGGATGCATCTGCATTTCCGAAGATTCGTCTGTATCTGAGTGTGAAAGATGGCAATACCGGAGAAGTACCGAAGAAGCTCAGTAATTCGCTTTTCTATATTAAGAAAAAAGATGCAAATGCAAAATATGTGAAGCAGATAATTACTTCTGCCGGACAGTTAAATGAAAAAGAAGCGCTGAAGGTAGATATGGTTGCAGATGTCAGCGGAAGTATGGATGGTGGACCGCTGGATGAAGCAAAACAGATCATGTCAGATTTTGTAAACAGTGTGCAGTTTGACGCCGGAGACAAAGTGGAACTTACATCATTCTCTACAGGAGTCCGCTTGGAACGGAAATTTACCGATGATGCCAGCGATCTTGTGAACTGTATTAACCAGTTGCAGACAGAAGAAGAGACCAGTTTGTACGATGCTTTATATACTTCCGTAGAACGTGTTGCGGCACAGAATGGAGCCAGATGCGTGATCGCATTTACTGACGGACAGGATAATCACAGTAATTGCAGCCCGGATACCGTGATCCGGACAGCAAACCGTTATCATGTACCGATTTTTATTATCGGAATCGGAGGTTATGATTACAATGATGCAAGATATATTGCGGAACAGACTGGTGGAGCTTATTATAGTGTTACAGATGTAAATGGCATGAAGAGTATTTACGATCAGGTTTATGAAATGGAAAAACAACTTTACATGGTTGAGTTTGAAGACAAATCTGACATGAAGCTGGAAAGTAAAGCAGATATCGAAGCAGGATATAAGAGTGTGGAATATGGCGGCTCCTGCAAATACAGCTATACACCGAATGTATTGTTAAGCGCCAAGAGTGCAGATATTTATAAGGATGGACCAGAGGCGGTTGTGGAAGGTTATCTGAAGAATTTTGCAGAAGCAATGAATGCAAATGATTTTTCAGAGATTTCCGGATATCTGAAGAATGGAAGCCCGATTTACAAAGAACAGGAGAAATATGTTCAGCGTAAAATTTCTGAACAATTGGATTCTTATGAACTGACAGATGTAAAATACAGCGGTAAGAATAAGTGCAAGATTTCTACAAGAGAGACTTATTATGTACAGGTGGCAGGTAAACCGCTGCAGCTTATGACACAGGAGTGCACCTATGTGCTTGAGAAAAATGGAAATGACTGGGAGATGACATCTTTCGCAGATATTAAAGTTACAGACCGGATCAATCAGTAATTGCCTGTCTGGCACGAAGATTGCAGAGGATGGAAGAGGAAACTCTGAAATGAAAATATTCAAAACAGGGTGTTGACAAAGTTAAAATCCAGGGATATAATATGGAACATAAGAGCAGTTGCGAATTATATTTTTATAGTTTGCAGCTGTTTTTTTGTCGTTTTGACGTATGGAAGAAAGGTATAAATTCAGATGGGAGGTTATCAAAATGAAAAAAATGAACTGGAAAGAATTGATAATTGATGTTTTGGTGGATATTGTAGCGGGTATGATCATTGCAATCGGTATTTACAATTTTGCTTTAAATGCGAATTTTCCGGTAGCAGGATTTTCTGGTATCGCGATTATCTTATATCACCTGTTTGGTATTCCGGTTGGAGCCGGTACAATTTTGTTAAATATCCCGGTTTCAATTTTATGTTATAAATTCCTTGGAAAGAAGTTTTTCTTTGTTTCAGTAAAGACAACGATCATTTCATCTCTTTTAATGGACTATGTAGCACCGCTGCTTCCGGTATATAACGGCAGCAGACTGTTGGCAGCATTATGTATGGGTGTGCTTTGTGGAATCGGTTATGCGATGATTTTCATGCGCGGTTCTTCCACAGGCGGACAGGATTTCATCAGCGTTTCTATTAAACAGGTAAAACCGCACATGACACTGGGCGTGATCACATTTGCACTTGATATTACAACAATCATCCTCGGAACAGTCATCGTATTCAAAGACGTAGACGGACTGATCTATGGTGTGATCGTTACTTATCTGATGGCAACTGTAATGGACCGCATTATGTATGGTATTGACGAAGGAAAGATGACACTGATCGTAACAGAACGTGGCGAAGAGCTTGCAAAAGAGATTGATGCATATTCAGGAAGAGGTTCCACAATTTTAAAAGGTATGGGAAGTTATTCCAAAGCAAATAAAGATGTTGTTATGTGTGCATGCAACAACAAGCAGATGTATTCAATTAAGAAACTTGTACATGAGTTAGATCCGAAAGCATTTACCATTATTATGGAATCCAATGAAGTCGTAGGAGAAGGCTTCAAGGAAGAATTGCCGGATATTGATCTGTAGAAAATATTATATAAATTAAAAAAAAGAACTGTCGTAACAGATGGTTCTTTTTGCTTATACGAAGTCGAGCAGAAGTTAATCTGCTCGATTTATGGCGACAAAGCAATTACAATGAATAAGAGAAAAGGACCATCGCACTTTAGTGCAATAGCCCTTGATATAAATACAGATAGATTTATTTCGCGTATAATTTTACAACTTCAACAGCTACGCCAACCGTCTGATCCATACCTTCGACTGTGATGTGCTCGTACGGTCCATGGTATGCATGTCCACCGGTACCAAGGTTCGGGCAAGGAAGTCCTTTGAAGCTTAACTGGCATCCGTCTGTACCACCACGAATTGGCATTACAAGCGGTGTCACATCCGCATTCTCACATGCCTGTTTTGCATTGTCGATCAGGTGCATGCATGTCTCAATAATCTCAGCCATGTTGCGGTATTGCTCTGTGATCGTGAGAGTAACAGTGCCTTCGCCCCATTTTTCATTCAGATCTTTTTCAATCAGGCGGAGTGTTTTCTTCTTAGCTTCAAAAAGTAATTTGTCATGATCTCTGACAATATAATGAAGCTCTGCTTCTCCGACTTCACCTTTCATACTTACGAGGTGATAGAAGCCTTCGTAGTCTTCAGTTCCTCTTGGTGTCTCCATAGAAGGAAGTGCATTGTTGATCTCCATACCTACCAGACTCGCATTGATCATTGTATCTTTGGAAGATCCCGGATGTACGTTGAATCCTTTGATTACGAAATCAGCTTTGCATGCGTTAAAGTTTTCATACTGGATTTCACCTTCTGTGTCTCCGTCCAGTGTGTAACCGTAGTCTGCATCAAAACGTTCTACATCGAAATGAGAAGCGCCGGTTCCAATCTCTTCATCCGGAGTAAATGCAACACGGATCGGTCCGTGAGGAATATTCTCTTCATTCAGATGTTCGATCATTGTAAGAATCTCGGCGATTCCGGCTTTATCGTCGGCACCGAGAACGGTTGTACCGTCTGTTGTAATCAGTGTACGTCCTTTCAGGCTTGTAAGATGTGGAAAGTTCTGCACACTTAAGACAAGACCGCTATCCCCAAGTTTAAGATCCTGTCCGTCATAGTCCTCTGTGATAACTGGTGTGATATCGTGGTCACAGAAATCAGATACGGTATCCATATGAGCGATAAAACCGATCTTCGGTTTGTCTTCATATCCAGCTGTTGCCGGAAGTTTTCCATACAGATAACATTGGTCGTCCAGATAAACATCTACAAGACCAAGTTCTTTCATCTCTGTCTCCAGGATTCTTGCAAGGTCAAACTGACATGTGGAAGACGGAACAGTGTCACTGTTCTCATCACTAGGTGTACGGACAACAACGTACTTTAATAGTCTTTCATAAGCTTTCATAAGTTGATTCCCCTTTTCTTGTATATAGTTTCTGCAAAAGATTATAACACATTTGCAGGAAGATGGACAGGAAAATTATCCCGGAGCAGTTCTTGTACTGTAGTGGAAAATGTTTTATAATAAGGATTACGAAAAAAATGAATGAAATGATGCAGGAGGCACGACGCATGAAATTAACCAGTTTATTGGAACGTTTGGAATATGAAGTCCGTCAGGGAAGTGATGAGATCGAAGTGACAGAACTTGTCAACGATTCGCGCAAAGTGACGGAAGGCAGTGTATTTGTATGTATTAGCGGAGCTGTATCGGATGGACATACTTATGTAGAAGAAGTCGCCGGTAAAGGTGCAAAAGCAGTGATCGTAGAAAAGCCGGTAGAAGCACCGGAAGGAGTGACTGTTATCCATGTAGATGATACCAGATATGCGCTGGCACTGATGTCAGCAGCTTATTTTGGATATCCGGCAGAAAAACTGCATGTGATCGGAATTACCGGTACAAAAGGAAAGACAACGACAACATATATGGTGAAGTCTATTCTTGAAGCAGCCGGACATAATGTCGGACTGATCGGAACGATTGAGGCAGTTATTGGAGACAAGACAATTCCGGCGAATAATACAACACCGGAGTCCTTTACGATCCACAAATATTTTGCAGAGATGGTAGAGGCAGGTTGTGACAGTGTTGTAATGGAAGTTTCTTCACAGGGATTGATGCTTCACCGTACCGCAGGAATCCAGTTTGAGATTGGTATATTCACTAACCTTGGAGAAGACCACATCGGACCGAATGAGCACAAAGATTTTGAAGATTACAAACGCTGCAAAGGTATTTTATTTACCCAGTGTAATCTTGGAATTGCAAATGTAGATGACAAGTGGTACAAGGATGTATTTAAAAATGCAACATGCCGCGTGGAGACATTCGGATTTTCAGAGGAAGCAGATTTAAGAGCAGTAGATGTGAAACATGTTTCAAGACCAGGATACCTTGGCATGCATTATCATGTAACCGGACTTCTGGACATGGATGTGGAAGTAGACATTCCGGGAGAATTCAGCGTATACAATTCTCTTACGGCAATTGCAGTATGCAGACATTTCAGAGTACCGGAGGAAGATATTAAGAAGGCATTAAAGGCTGCAAAAGTCAAAGGACGTGTAGAAATGATTAAAGTTGCGGATGATTTTACGCTGATGATCGACTATGCGCACAATGCAATGAGTCTGGAAAGTTTGTTAAATACGATGCGCGATTACAATCCGGGACGTCTTGTAACCGTATTTGGCTGCGGTGGAAACCGTTCCAAGACAAGACGCTACGAGATGGGAGAAGTTTCCGGTAAATTATCTGATTTCACAATCATTACATCGGATAATCCACGTTTTGAAGAGCCACAGGATATTATCGATGACATTATTACAGGTATGAAGAAAACAGACGGCAAATATATAGCAATCTGTGACAGAAAAGAAGCAATCCGTTATGCAATCGAACATGGTCAGCCGGGAGATGTCATCATCATTGCCGGAAAGGGACATGAGACGTATCAGGAGATCAAAGGCGTAAAATATGATATGGATGATCGTGTGCTGATCCGTGAAGTATTAGAAGAACAAAAATAAAGGAGCAAGATGTACGCTGATATTATCATAGACATCACACATGAAAAATTAGATAAAGTATTTCAATATAGCATCCCTTCCCGGTTAGAAGGGATGCTTGAGGTTGGAACAGAAGTTGTTGTTCCGTTTGGAAGAGGCAACAAAGAAACACACGGCTATGTTATCGCATTTTCGGAAAAGACAGATTATGATCCGGCAAAGATCAAGGAGATTACAGGAAAAGCGGAAGAAAGTATGGCAATTGAGGGGAAACTGGTTGCATTGGCGGCATGGATGAAGGAGCATTACGGCGGAACGATGATCCAGGCGCTGAAGACGGTTCTTCCTGTAAAGAAGAAAGAGAAGATCCGGCAGAAGCGCACGGTGCACCTGCTTTTAGACGAAGAAGCCGGAAAGCGTCAGCTGGATGTTTATCTGCATAAGAACCAGAAAGCAAGAGCCAGACTGCTGGCAGGACTTCTGGATCAGCCGGTACAGGAATACGAACTGCTGACGAAGAAACTGAATGTGACAGGTACCGTGATCCGCACGCTGGAAGAACAGAAGATTCTTACTGTTGAATATGAAGATATGCTGCGTAATCCGGTCGATTATCAGAAAAAGACTGGAAAGCAGATCGTTTACACCGAAGAGCAGGAGAGAGCGATCCGTACTTTCGTGCAGGATTATCAGGCGGGAAAACGAAAGACATATCTCCTTTATGGAATTACCGGAAGTGGTAAGACAGAAGTCTATATGGAAATGATCGAACAGATCGTAAAAATGGGAAAACAGGCGATTGTGCTGATTCCGGAGATTGCACTTACTTATCAGACGGTAATGCGATTTTATGGAAGATTTGGCGACAGGGTATCTATTCTCAATTCCAGATTGTCACCGGGAGAACGTTTTGATCAGTTAGAAAGGATCAGACGCGGAGAAGTCGATGTGATGATCGGACCAAGGTCGGCACTGTTTACACCATTTTCTGATCTGGGACTGATCGTGATTGATGAAGAACAGGAATCGGCTTACAAAAGTGAGCAGGTGCCAAGGTACCATGCCAGAGAGACAGCAGTTGCAAGAGCGACGATGGAAGGAGCGAGTGTCGTGCTCGGTTCAGCAACTCCTTCCGTGGATGCTTATTTTAAGGCGAAGCAGGGAGAATACACATTGCTGGAACTTACCAGAAGAGCGAAGGGACAGAATCTGGCAAACGTATATACCGTGGATATGCGGGAAGAATTAAAAAAAGGAAACCGTTCCATTATCAGCGACCGTTTAAAAGAACTGATCGAAGACCGTTTACAGAAGCATCAGCAGATCATGTTGTTTTTGAACCGGCGCGGTTATGCGGGATTCGTTTCTTGCAGGTCCTGCGGATATGTAGTAAAATGTCCTCATTGCGATGTGTCGCTGTCGGCACACCGCGGAGGAAAACTGGTCTGTCATTACTGTGGCTATGAGACGAAACAGATGAACCGGTGTCCCGAATGTGGTTCCGGTTATATCGGAGGCTTCAAAGCAGGCACACAGCAGATCGAGGAACTGATAAAAAGGATGTTTCCGCAGGCTGGCGTGCTTCGGATGGATCTGGACACAACAAAATCAAAGGACGGACATGAGAAGATCCTGGCTGCATTTGCAAACCATGAAGCAGATATTCTGATAGGTACACAGATGATCGTCAAAGGACATGATTTCCCGGAGGTGACGCTGGTAGGTGTGCTGGCAGCGGATCTGTCACTGTATTCAAATGACTATCAGTCGGCAGAACGTACGTTCCAGCTGTTGACGCAGGCAGCCGGCAGAGCAGGCAGGGGATCCGCCGGGGGCGAAGTTGTCATACAGACGTATAGCCCGGAGCATTACAGTATCCAGAGAGCGGCAGCTCAGGATTATGATGGCTTTTATGAAGAAGAGATCAACTACAGGAGTCTGATGGGGTATCCACCGGTGCATCAGCTTCTTGCAGTCTGGATGAGTGGAAATGAAGAAGAGCATCTGAAGAAAGCGGCAGGATATTTAAAAGAATTTACAGAGCGGCTCAACCGGCAGAAGAAACTGGCGATTATCGGACCGACTGCTCCGTTTATTGAAAAAGTAAATGACAGATACCGACAGCTTATCTATATTAAAAGTGAAGAATACAAATTCCTGATCGAAGCAAAAGATCTTATGGAACAGTATATAGAGATGAATTCAGGCTTTCGAAGCCTTCGGATTCAATTTGATTTTAACCCAATGAGTACAATGTAAACAGGAGAGAAGAGAGATGGCAATTAGAAAAATCCGTGAGTTAGGCGATGAGGTCCTGACAAAACCATGTAAAGAAGTAACGAAGATGACACTTCGTACAAAGATTCTGATCAACGATATGTTAGATACGATGTATGAGGCGATGGGAGTTGGTCTTGCAGCACCGCAGGTCGGTATTTTAAAGAGAATCGTAACAATTGATATCGGTGAAGGACCGATCGTTCTTATTAATCCGGAGATTCTGGAGACTTCCGGTGAGCAGACCGGAGAAGAAGGATGCTTAAGTGTTCCGGGAAAAGCAGGACTTGTGACAAGACCGAATTATGTCAAAGTAAAAGCACTGAACGAAGACATGGAAGAGATCGTACTGGAAGGAGAAGAACTTCTTGCCAGAGCTTTCTGCCATGAGATCGATCATCTGGATGGTAAGATGTATGTTGACCTTGTGGAAGGCGGACTTCACGATGTGGAGCCATATGAGGAGGAAGTTTAATGAAAGTCATTTTTATGGGGACTCCGGATTTTTCCGTAGGAACATTAGAGGCACTCATTGAAGCGGGACACGAAGTGGCACTTGTCGTAACGCAGCCGGATAAACCAAAGGGACGCGGCGGCAAGATGCAGTATACACCGGTGAAAGAAGTGGCAGTTGCCCACAATATTCCGGTCTATCAGCCGAAGAGAATCCGCGAGCCGGAATGTATAGAAGAATTAAGAAAATACAATGCAGATATTATGGTGGTTATTGCATTTGGTCAGATTTTACCAAAAGAGATACTGGAAATGACACCGTACGGATGCGTGAATGTGCACGCTTCGCTGCTTCCGAGTTATCGCGGCGCTGCACCGATCCAGTGGGCAGTGATCAATGGAGAGAAAGTATCCGGTGTAACGACCATGCAGATGAATGAAGGGCTGGATACCGGAGATATGTTATTGAAAGTAGAGATTCCGCTGGATGAGAAAGAGACGGGCGGAAGTCTGCATGATAAACTGGCAGAAGCCGGAGCACGGTTATGCGTAGAGACATTAGATGCATTAAAAGCCGGAACGGTAACGCCTGAAAAACAGGGCGATAGCCCGACCGCTTATGCGAAAATGCTCGATAAGCACATGGGGAAGATTGACTGGAAGATGTCTGCAAAAGAAATTGAGAGACTGATCCGTGGACTGAATCCATGGCCGAGTGCGTATACGAGATGGAATGAGAATGATAAAGGAATGAAGATCTGGGAAGCAGAAGTAGCAGAAGGGCAGACAGATAAGGCTGCCGGTACAGTAGTAGAAGTCGCAAAAGACGGATTCTTTGTACAGACAGGAGACGGACTTCTGAAGATCACTGCACTGCAGATTCCGGGGAAAAAGAGAATGGATGCAGCAGCATTTCTGAGGGGATATCAGATGGAAACAGGAACGGTTCTTTAATTTTAAGGAGGAATTACTATGTATTATCCAATGTTTTATGATCCAACATATATCCTTGTAATGATCGGAGTTGTTATTTGTCTTCTTGCTTCGGCAAAGATGAATTCGACTTTTTCAAAATATTCCCGCGTGCGCAGTCACTCGGGAATGACAGGAAAAGAAGCGGCAGAAGCGCTTCTTCACAGAGAAGGTATTTATGATGTAAGAGTGGAATATGTCGCAGGTAATCTGACGGATCATTATGATCCGAGATCAAAAGTACTTCGTTTATCCGATGCAACTTACCAGCAGACATCGGTTGCAGCAATCGGAGTTGCAGCTCATGAATGTGGTCATGCGATCCAGCATGCAAGAGGATATGCACCGCTGTCTATCCGTAGTGCGCTTGTACCGGTTGCTAATTTTGGAAGTTCGATCGCCTGGCCGCTTATCATCATCGGACTGATCATGAACAGCCAGACATCCCAGCTGTTTCTGAATCTTGGTGTGATTGCATTTTCAATGGCAGTATTGTTTCAGATTGTAACACTGCCGGTAGAGTTTAATGCGTCAAGAAGAGCACTTAAGATTCTTGGCAATACCGGAATGTTATATCCGGATGAAGTAAGAGAAACAAGAAAAGTATTGACGGCAGCAGCCCTGACTTATGTCGCAGGAGCAGCTTCCGCAATTTTACAGTTATTAAGACTGATCATGATCTCCAATTCTAGAAGAGACTGATCGGTATAGGACAAGATATGTAGGAGGACAGGTATGGCATCATCAGTAAGCAGCCGTGAACTCATACTTGAGACACTGCTTATGATCACAAGAGACGGGCAGTACAGTCACATTGCCTTAAAAAATGTACTGGATCAGTACCAGTATCTGGATAAAAAAGAAAGGGCTTTTATTACAAGAGTCGTCAACGGAACACTGGAGCATATGGTTGAGATTGATGCAATACTGAACCGGTTTTCCAAAGTAAAAGTAAATAAAATGAAACCGGTGATCCGTACGATCCTACGAAGTAGTGTTTACCAGATGCGATATATGGATAGTGTACCGGATCGTGCAGTATGCAATGAAGCAGTGAAAGTTGCAGCGAAAAGAGGATTTGTGAATCTGAAAGGTTTCGTCAATGGCGTCTTAAGGACGATAAGCCGGAACAGGGAAGACATACAGCTACCGGATAAGACAGATATGGTAACTTATCTGTCGATTGTATATTCGCTGCCGGAGTGGCTTGTAAAACAGTGGCTTGCAGTATACGATGCAGATACAGTAGAGACGATGGGAAAGGCATTTCTGGAAAATAAAAAGACAACTATCCGCAAGAGCCCGAAAGCTGGTGACACAACAGAGTTTGTGAAGCGTCTGGAGACAGAAGGCGTTATCGTAGAACTGGAAACACAGATGAAGGATGTATTTTATATTTCCGGATATGATTACCTGGAGAAATTACAGACCTTCCGGAATGGCGAGTTCTATGTGCAGGATATAAGCTCCATGCAGGTAGCAGAATGGGCAGATCCAAAAGCCGGAGACGTGATCATCGACGTGTGTGCCGCGCCCGGTGGCAAATCCATTCATCTTGCAGAAAAACTGGATGGAACGGGCATGGTGGAAGCAAGAGATCTGACGGAATACAAAGTAGAACTGTTGCAGGAGAATATAGAGCGGAGCGGTCTTACGAACATTTGCGCCAGAGTGCAGGATGCGACGGTAAAGGATCCTGAATCCGTGGGAAATGCGGATATTGTAATTGCGGATCTTCCTTGCTCCGGACTTGGTATTCTTGGCCGTAAACCGGATCTTCGTTATAAGATGACACCAAAGATGCAGGAAGAGCTGGTTAAATTACAAAGAGAGATTTTAAAAGTAGTATGTGAATATGTGAAACCGGGTGGAAAGCTTCTTTACAGTACGTGTACCATTCATAAAGCTGAAAATGAAGATAATACAGCCTGGTTTCAAAAAGAACATCCGGAATTTCATTTGCAAAAAGAGAAGCAGATACTTCCGGGAATTGACATTGGAGACGGCTTTTATATAGCTATGTTCCAGAGGGAGAACCATGAGTAAAAAAGATATAGCATCTTATAATTATGAAGAATTAACAGAGGAAATGAACCGGATCGGTACAAAGTCTTTCCGCGGGAAACAGATTTATTCCTGGCTGCACGAAAAACTGGTGGATTCTTTTGAAGAGATGACCAATCTTCCAAAGAATCTCAGAGAAAAGTTGGATGAAGAATATGAAATCCGTCAGGTTTCGGTTGTAAAAAGACAAATTTCCAAAATGGATCCGACAGAGAAATTTCTGTTTGAACTGGATGACGGAAATATGATCGAAAGTGTTCTGATGAAATACAACTATGGCAATTCAGTCTGTATTTCATCGCAGGCAGGCTGCCGTATGGGCTGTCGTTTCTGTGCATCGACAATAGATGGACTGGAACGGAATCTTACAGCATCAGAGATGTTACGACAGATTTATGCGATACAGAAGATCACCGGGGAGCGGGTATCGAATATCGTAGTCATGGGAAGTGGCGAACCGTTAGATAACTATGATAATTTTGTACGGTTTGTACATATGATCAGTGATGAACACGGGCTTCATATCAGTCAGAGAAATATTACGGCATCAACCTGCGGAATCATCCCGAATATGTTGCGGCTTGCCGAAGAAGGACTGCAGATCACACTTGCACTTTCTCTGCATGGTTCTAATCAGGAGAAGCGTAAGAAACTGATGCCGGTTGCAAATAAATATGAACTGACGGACGTGCTGAAAGCCTGTGACGTTTATTTTGAAAAAACAGGACGAAGAGTTACATTTGAATACAGTCTTGTAAAGGATGTCAACGATCAGGACGAGGATGTGAAGGAGCTGGCAGCGATGTTAAAAAACCGGAACTGTCATCTGAATTTGATTCCGGTTAATCCAATCCGGGAACGTGATTTTAAGAAACCGGATGGCAAAAATGCCCGTGATTTCAAAAATAAACTTGAAAAAAACGGAATAAATGTTACTATTAGAAGAGAAAGAGGCTCAGATATTGACGGAGCCTGCGGACAGTTAAGACGACGTTATAAAACCGCGAAAAAGGAGAACTAGATGAAAATATATGCAATGACCGATGTGGGTAGAAAAAGAGAAGTCAATCAGGACTTTGTATATGTAACAGATAAACCGGTGGGACCGTTCCCGAATCTTCTGGTAGTCGCAGATGGAATGGGAGGCCATAAAGCCGGTGATTTTGCGTCTAAATATACAGTAAAAGTACTCCATGAAGAACTGGAGAAGACAGTGCTTAAGAAGCCGGAAGAGATCCTTAAGGAGATAGTAATAACTGCCAATCATGAGCTTATTAAAGCAGCGCAGTCGGATGTGAAATTGGAAGGAATGGGTACAACACTGGTTGTTGCTACTGTTATCGGTAATACATTATATTTTTCAAATGTAGGAGACAGTCGTCTGTATCTGATCAATGATAAGATCAAACAGATTTCCAAAGACCACTCTCTTGTAGAAGAGATGGTAAGACTTGGAGGAATCAAAGCAGAAGAAGCCAAGAATCACCCGGATAAGAATATTATCACAAGGGCGATCGGTGTGAAAGAAGATGTAGAAGCAGATATTTATGAATATCGTCTGAGAAAGGGAGACATCATTCTGATGTGTACAGACGGACTCAGCAACATGGTAGAAGATGAGGACATGTTTGACATCGTTAAGGGAGCCAGAGATATTGTTGAGGCAGTTCATATGCTGATAGAGAAAGCGAACAGTAATGGCGGGAGAGATAATATAGGGGTGGTTATGGCAGAGCCACTTGCAGATGAGGTGAGCGTATGGTAAAAGACGGAATATTTCTGGGTAACCGTTATGAGGTGCTGAGCAAGATTGGCGCCGGTGGAATGGCGGATGTATATAAGGGAAAAGATACGATGCTGAATCGCTATGTTGCGATCAAAGTATTGAAGAAAGAATATCGGGAAGATGAGAATTTCGTCCGTAAATTCCGGACAGAAGCGCAGTCCGCAGCGGGACTTCTGAACCCGAACGTTGTAAATGTCTATGATGTAGGCGAGGACCGAGGACTGTATTATATGGTTATGGAACTGGTCGAAGGAATCACGCTGAAAGAGTATATTGAAAGAAAGGGCAGATTATCTCACAAAGAGATTATCAGCATCGCAATACAGATGTGCACCGGTATCGGTGCAGCACATGCGGCAAATATCATTCACCGCGATATCAAACCGCAGAATGTAATTATTTCCAGAGACGGCAAAGTTAAAGTAACAGATTTCGGAATTGCAAAAGCTACTACATCGAATACGATCAGTACGAACGCAATGGGCTCAGTACATTATACATCACCGGAGCAGGCAAGAGGCGGATTCAGTGATGCGAAGAGTGATATTTATTCGATTGGTATTACGCTGTATGAGATGGCAACCGGTCAGGTACCGTTTGATGGAGATTCGACCGTATCTGTTGCAATGAAACACCTGCAGCAGGAAATCACACCGCCGTCAGAACTGGTTCCGGATATTCCGTACAGTCTGGAACAGATTATTTTAAAATGTACACAGAAAAACGGAGAACGCCGTTATCCGAATACAACACAGCTGATTCAGGATCTGAAACGTTCACTGGTAGATCCGGATGGAGATTTTGTAGTGATCCCACCGCTTGGCAATGCCGATACCGTGATCATCACGGATGAAGAACTGGACGATATCCGTAGTGGTTATGATGATGATTATGACGACGAGGATTACGATGACAATTACGATGACAACAAAGGCTATGGCGATGATTATGATGATGAAGACTACGATGATGATTATGACGACAAAGGCTATGGCAGCAAAGGTTACGGAGACGATGATTATGACGATGATGTATATGACCGGAAAAAGTCCCGCAAGAAAAAAGGCGGCGAAGATGTAAATCCAGGTATGCGTAAGCTTATGAAGATTCTTATGGTTGTTGTCGTGATCATTATTCTGTTCGTTGTTGTCTTTGCAATCGGCAAAGCTACCGGTATCTTCAAAGGATTTAATTCCGGAGTTACAGCAGAAGAGACAGACAGCAAAGTAAAAGTTCCGAATGTTGTTGGAATGACAGAAGAAGATGCAAAAGCAGCGCTGAACAAAAAAGGACTTGGATGTCATGTCATATATGAAGAATCTGATAAATATGAAAAAGGTAAAGTCTGCGAGCAGAAGACAGAAGCCGGAACAAAAGTAGCGAAGAATACAAGAATTGATATTGTTGTATCTTCAAAGAAGATAGAAGATACGATCCAGATACCGAATGTATCCGGTATGGATGAATCCGAAGCGCAGCGCACACTGGAAGAAAAAGGTCTTACAGTTGGAACTTCCCAGTTTGTATATAGCAGCCAGTATGATGAGGGCGAAGTTATTGGAACGGATCCGGCAGCAGGAACAAGTGTAACTGCAGATCAGGAAGTGGTAATGAAAGTCAGCAAAGGCTCTGAGAAGATTTCTGTGCCAAGTCTTGTAGGCAAGACAGATTCGGAAGCACAGTCTGCGATCAAGTCAGCAGGACTGAAAGTTGGGACGGTTACTTACCAGTACAGTGATGAGACAGAAAAAGGCTACGTTGTGTCTCAGTCTCCGTACAGCGGTAACAAAGTAAATGCCGGATCAACAGTAAATATTGTTGTCAGCAAAGGAAAGAAACCGGAGGATAAGATCACTGTCCAGAATTTCAGTGGCAGTGATGAAGAAGAACTGTTAAGCTGGGCTTCTGAGAATGGACTGAATGCAAGCAAACAGCGGAGCGAGTACAGTAGTAATTATGAAGAAGGAACGATTATTTCCATGACTCCTTCTTACGGAAAAGTATCCAAAGGATCAACCATCCGCTATGTCTTAAGCCTTGGACCAAAACCGGAAAGCAACAGTGGAAACAATGACGGAAAACAGGGCGATAACTAGCAGATAAGGACAGATTGCATAAAATATGAATGGAAAGATTGTAAAAGGAATTGCCGGATTCTACTACGTTCACGTAGTAGAATCCGGTGTTTATGAATGTAAAGCGAAAGGAATTTTCAGAAAAGACAAGATTAAACCGCTGGTTGGTGATAATGTTGAACTGGAAGTTCTGGATAAAGAAGAAAAACTGGGAAATATCATTCGGATCCTGCCACGTCAGAATGAACTGATACGTCCGGCAGTTGCCAATATCGACCAGGCACTGGTCGTATTTGCAGTGTGTAAACCGAGTCCGCACTATAATCTGCTGGACCGTTTTCTCGTAATGATGGAAAGCAAAGGTGTACCGGTTGTTCTGTGCTTTAACAAAGAAGATATTGCCTGCGAAGAACAGATTGCCGAGATTGAAAGCATTTATCGTGACTGCGGTTATCCGTGTGTTTTTACAAGTGCAAAAGAAGAGAAGAATATCGAAGAGATCCGTAAACTGCTACAGGGAAAGACAACAGTGATTGCCGGACCATCAGGAGTCGGTAAATCTTCGATCATTAATATTTTACAGCCGGAAGCGAATATGGAGACCGGAGGCATCAGTCGAAAGATCGAACGTGGAAAACATACAACAAGACATTCTGAGTTGTTCCCGATAGATGAGGAATCCTATATTATGGATACCCCCGGATTTAGTTCTCTGTATGTGAATGATTTTGAAAAAGAAGAACTGAAATATTATTTTCCGGAATTTGAACCTTATGAAGGTGGATGCAAATATAATGGATGCGATCATATACACGAACCGGGCTGTGCAATAAAAGAAGCGGTAGAATCCGGGAAGATCCACGAAGTCCGTTATGAAGATTATAAAGAAATGTATGAGGAACTGAAGAATAAGAGGAGGTATTAGACATGGAGTACATTTTAGCACCGTCCATTTTGGCGGCAGATTTTAAGAACCTGGGGAAACAGATGAAACTGACAGAAGACAATGGGGCAAAATATATTCATTTTGATGTAATGGATGGAATGTTTGTGCCAAGTATCTCTTTTGGAATGCCGGTTTTAAAATCCATTCATGATGTGACAGGACAGGTGATGGATGCGCATTTGATGGTGAAAGAACCAATCCGCTATATCGAAGAATTTGAAAAATCAGGAGCAGATATCGTAACGATTCATCTGGAAGCATGTGAGGATGTGGAAGCAACGATTCAGAAGATTCGTGACTGCAACATGAAAGTCGGCTTATCCATCTGCCCGGAAACACCGGCAGAAGCAATCGAACATCTTCTTCCGAAAGTGGATATGTTACTGGTAATGAGCGTGCATCCGGGATTCGGAGGTCAGAAGTTCATTCCGGAATCGCTGGATAAGATCCGCAAGATCCGTGCCATGATCAATGAACAGGGACTTCAGGTGAATATTCAGGTAGATGGCGGTATTTATCTTACAAATGTCCGTGAAGTGCTGGATGCCGGAGCAAATATTATCGTAGCGGGTTCAGCTGTATTTGGCGGAGATCCGGGTGAAAATACAAAGAAATTTATGGAGATTTTAAAGGATTATGAATAAGAAAATCGTTATCGTCAGCGGGGGAGAGCTGAACGAGGAGTTTACACTTTCTGTTTTGAGGGAGGAAGCAGGATGTGTGATCGGTGTGGATCGGGGAATGGAATTTTTATACCATCATCAGATCATGCCGAGCTATATCGTAGGGGATTTTGACAGTGTGGATCAGACGATTGCCGCATATTACCGTGACGAGACAGATGTTCCAATCCGTGAATTTAATCCGGTGAAGGATGCTTCAGATACAGAAATCGCAATTCGTCTCGCAATGACACTGGGGTGCAAAGAGATGATTATTCTTGGTGCAACTGGCGGCAGGATCGATCATCTCTGGGCAAATATACAGTCGCTTGCAATTCCATTTCAGGCAGGTGTGGAAGCGCAGATCCTAGATCCGCAGAATCGTATCCGGCTGATCGACGGAGATACTGTGATTAAAAAAGATGAGGCGTATGGTCCGTTCTTTTCAGTATTTCCACTTGGCGCGGAAGTATATCATTTCAATATCGAGGGCGCCAAGTATCCGCTCACCGATCATACACTGAGTCCATATGACAGTCTGTGTGTGAGCAACCAGTGGCTCGAAGATGAAGTGAAGATCAGCTTTATGAACGGAATCGTGATCTTGATGGAGACCAAGGATAAAGGACAAGATTAAGAGGTTAAGTAAATCTTGGGTGCTGTATCTATTATGGCAGGAATTATCGAGTAGGGATATCAGAACGCAGAGTATGATATCCCTTAAATAATAAATTGTGGAAAAGGGATATAAAATCGTATCCTAAATATAGAAAAGTGTCAGAGAAGGGATACCAGGATACAAAGCATGATATCCCTTAAATGCTAAAATTGCAAAAAGAGATATCGAAAATGTCTGCTACCCAGTTGGACGATGAAGCCAGAAAGGTTATGGAACAAATAAAGAGTATGCCCAGAGATATTCGCAGTAAGAAAAAGGCTGCTAAAGGGAGAAAGGAAATAAAATTTTATGCGTGATTTCATTAACAATTACTGGGAAAATAGCGGATTTACATTGAATTTGAAACCCTGGTGTGATAATCTATAAATTGCTATATCAGGGTTTTTTTTTATTTTGAAAGAACATGAGATAGCAGAAAAAGATTAATAAAAATCCTGAAACCAAAGGATAAAAAAGGAGAATATAAAATTATGAAACTGGGAATCGTAGGACTTCCAAATGTAGGAAAAAGTACATTATTTAACTCATTAACAAAAGCAGGAGCAGAGTCCGCAAACTATCCGTTCTGCACGATTGATCCGAACGTCGGCGTCGTTACCGTGCCGGATGAGAGACTGAATGTTCTGGGAGAGATGTATCATACAAAGAAGATCATTCCGGCGGCAATCGAATTTGTTGATATTGCGGGTCTTGTTAAGGGAGCATCCAAAGGAGAGGGACTTGGCAACCAGTTCCTCGCAAATATCCGTGAAGTAGATGCAATTGTACATGTTGTCAGATGTTTTGAGGATAGCAATATTGTACATGTAGACGGAAGTGTAGATCCACTGCGGGATATCGAGACGATCAATTTGGAACTGATTTTTTCTGATCTGGAGATCCTGGAGCGTAGAATTGCAAAGACTACAAAAGTTGCAAGAAATGACAAGACAGCAGCGAAAGAACTTGCACTGTTAGAGAAGATCAAAGCACATCTGGAAGATAACCGTCTTGCGAAGACATTTGACGGAGCAGAAGATGAAGAAGAGGAAGAGTGGTTAAAGAGCTACAATCTTCTGACATACAAACCGGTTATTTATGCAGCAAATGTTGCAGAAGATGATCTGGCAGATGACGGAGCAAATAACAAGGGCGTGCAGGAAGTAAGAGAATACGCAGCAAAAGAGCAAAGTGAAGTATTTGTTGTATGTGCACAGATTGAACAGGAGATTGCAGAGCTGGATGATGATGAGAAGAAGATGTTCTTAGAGGATCTCGGATTAACAGAATCCGGACTGGAAAAACTGATCAAAGCCAGCTACAAGCTGCTCGGACTGATCAGCTATCTGACAGCCGGCGAGCCGGAAGTCCGTGCATGGACGATTACAAAAGGAACAAAAGCACCGCAGGCAGCAGGTAAAATCCACACAGACTTTGAACGAGGATTTATCCGTGCAGAGGTTGTATCTTACGATGATCTGATGGAATGTGGAAGCCATACAGCAGCAAAAGAAAAAGGACTGATCCGCCTGGAAGGAAAAGATTACGTTGTCCAGGATGGAGACATCATGCTGTTCAGATTTAACGTTTAAGAGAAATAATAAAAGGAAAAGTTAAGAAGGGAAGAAAACAGAACATGCATAAAACCATTGATTTTCCCAATCTTGGTATCCACTTGAAAAATGTGGGCAATCACATTTCTATAGGCGGTTTTGATATTGCTTTTTATGGAATAATTATTGGTCTGGGGATTCTGGCAGGAATCCTGATCGCAGCAGCTGAAGCGAAACGGACGAAACAGAATTCGGAGACCTATTTTGATCTGACACTTTATGCAGTCGTATTTGCGATTATTGGTGCGCGCGCATATTATGTGGTATTTTCCTGGAATATGTACAAAAATGATCTGAAAAGCATCCTGAATATCCGGGAAGGCGGTCTGGCGATTTACGGTGGTGTGATTGCAGCTGTGATTACAGTTGTTATATTTGCAAAAGTTAAGAAATTATCGGCGGCGGTGCTGTTCGATACTGCCAGCCTGGGACTGGTGGCAGGACAGATGATCGGACGCTGGGGTAATTTCTTCAACCGGGAAGCATTCGGAGAATATACGAATGGCTTATTTGCAATGAAACTTCCGACGGATGCAGTACGCCCGTCGGATATTACTGAGTTGATGCGTAGACATATGCAGTACAAAAATGGAACGTCATACATTCAGGTGCACCCGACATTTCTGTATGAATCACTCTGGTGTCTGATGGTGCTGTTCATCATGCTGTTATACCGCAGACACAAAAAGTTTAATGGAGAGGTATTCTTAGTCTATCTGTTCGGATATGGGCTGGGACGCGTCTGGATCGAGGGACTCAGAACAGATCAGTTACTGTTTCCGGGCACAGCGATCCCGGTATCGCAGGTACTTGCAGGAGCGCTTGTAATTGTTTCGGCATCACTGATTATATTCTGGCATATCCGGCAAAAAAGAATGGAAAAGGAACAGGTTGTACAGGAAAAGGAACAAAATAACAGAGAGAATTACTAGACTTTTAAATATAATCGGACTATAATAAATATACACGTCAAAATACAGTGATATGTACAAAATTTAAGGAGGAACAACAAAAATGGCAAGAAAAATGAAGACCATGGATGGTAATCAGGCTGCAGCTCATGCATCATATGCATATACAGAAGTTGCTGCAATTTACCCTATCACACCATCATCTGTTATGCCAGAACATGTAGATGAATGGGCAACAGAAGGAAGAAAGAACATATTTGGACAGACTGTTCAGGTAACAGAGATGCAGTCAGAGGCAGGTGCTGCAGGAGCTGTACACGGATCTCTTTCCGCTGGAGCTTTAACAACAACATTTACAGCATCTCAGGGATTATTGTTGATGATTCCTAACTTATATAAAGTAGCTGGAGAACAGCTTCCGGGTGTATTTAACGTATCTGCTCGTGCACTTGCTAGTCATGCACTGAACATTTTCGGAGATCACTCAGATGTTTACGCCTGTCGTCAGACTGGTGCTGCAATGCTTTGCGAATCCAGTGTACAGGAAGTAATGGACTTAACACCAGTTGCACATTGTGCAGCATTAAAAGGAAAACTTCCATTCATCAACTTCTTTGATGGATTCCGTACTTCTCACGAGATCCAGAAAATTGAGACATGGGATTACGAAGATCTGAAAGATCTGGTAGATATGGATGCAATCGATGAGTTCAGAAATCATGCACTGAATCCAAATCATCCATGCCAGAGAGGTTCTGCTCAGAACCCGGATATTTTCTTCCAGGCAAGAGAAGCATGTAACCCATATTATGATGCTATGCCGGCAATCGTTCAGGAGTACATGGACAAAGTTAATGCTAAGATCGGAACAGATTACAAACTGTTTAACTACTACGGAGCTGCTGACGCTGAGAAAGTTATCATCGCTATGGGTTCTGTATGTGATACAATTGAAGAGACAATCGATTACTTAACAGCAGCAGGCGAGAAAGTCGGAGTTGTTAAAGTACGTCTGTACAGACCATTCTGCGCACAGGCACTCATCGATGCAATTCCGGATACTGTTAAATACATCAATGTACTTGACAGAACAAAAGAGCCAGGAGCACAGGGAGAGCCATTATACCTCGATGTTGTTTCTGCATTAAAAGGATCTAAATTCGATGCAATTCCGGTTAACGGAGGACGTTACGGATTAGGATCTAAAGATACAACACCTGCACAGATCGTTGCAGTATTTGAGAACGCAGACAAAGACAGATTTACAATCGGTATCAACGATGATGTTACAAATCTTTCTCTTGAAGTTGGTGCACCACTGGTTACAACACCGGAAGGAACAATCAACTGTAAGTTCTGGGGACTTGGAGCTGACGGTACCGTAGGAGCTAACAAGAACTCTATTAAGATTATCGGTGACAATACAGATATGTATGCACAGGCTTACTTCGATTATGACTCTAAAAAGTCTGGCGGTGTTACAATGTCTCACTTGCGTTTCGGTAAGAAGCCAATCAAATCTACTTACCTGATCCACAAGGCAAACTTTGTAGCATGTCACAACCCATCTTATGTTAATAAATATAACATGGTTCAGGAATTAGTTGACGGAGGAACATTCCTTCTGAACTGTTCATGGGATATGGAAGGTCTTGAGAAACATTTACCGGGACAGGTAAAAGCATTCATTGCTGACCATAATATCAAATTCTACACAATTGATGGTATCAAGATTGGTAAAGAGATCGGACTTGGCGGACGTATCAATACAGTCCTTCAGTCAGCATTCTTCAAACTGGCATCTATCATTCCGGAAGAAGAAGCAATCGATCTGATGAAGAAAGCAGCAAAAGCTACGTACGGAAGAAAAGGTGACAAGATTGTACAGATGAATTACGATGCAATCGATGCCGGTGCAAAACAGGTTGTTGAGATTGAAGTTCCGGAATCTTGGAAATCTTGTGAAGACGAAGGATTATTCACACCGGAAGTTAAAGGTGGAAAAGACGACGTTGTAGCATTTGTTAAGAATGTTCAGTCTAAAGTAAATGCACAGGAGGGTAATAACCTGCCGGTATCTACATTTACAGATTATGCAGATGGTTCTACACCGTCAGGTAGTGCAGCATATGAGAAACGTGGTATCGCAGTAGATATCCCGGTATGGCAGTCAGAGAACTGTATCCAGTGTAATCGTTGTGCATACGTTTGTCCGCATGCAGTTATCCGTCCGGTAGCTCTTACAGAGGATGAACTTGCAAAGGCTCCAGAAGGAACAAAAGCAATTGATATGATTGGTATGCCTGGAATGAAATTCACAATGACTGTATCAGCTTATGACTGTACAGGATGTGGATCTTGTGTAAACGTTTGCCCAGGTAAGAAGGGTGAGAAAGCTCTTGTTATGGCAAACATGGAAGAGAATGCTAAAGAACAGGATGTATTTGACTTCGGACGTGAGATCGAAGTAAAACCAGAAGTTGTAGCTAAATTCAAAGCTAACACTGTTAAGGGAAGCCAGTTCAAACAGCCACTGCTTGAGTTCTCAGGAGCTTGTGCAGGATGTGGAGAAACTCCTTATGCAAAATTGATCACTCAGTTATTCGGTGATAGAATGTACATCGCTAACGCAACAGGATGTTCTTCTATCTGGGGTAACTCTTCACCGTCTACACCATATACAATCAACGAGAAAGGACAGGGACCGGCTTGGTCTAACTCACTGTTCGAAGACAACGCAGAGTTTGGATATGGTATGTTGCTTGCTCAGAAAGCAATCAGAAAGAGACTGAAAGAAGAAGTAGAAGCTGTAGCTGCAAGCGACAAGGCTTCAGAAGCAGCAAAAGCTGCTTGCCAGGAATACCTGGATACATTTAACTGCGGAGTTACAAACGGAGATGCTACAGACAAATTAGTTGCAGCATTAGACGGATGTGACTGTGACACATGCAAAGATATTGTTAAAAACAAAGACTTCCTTGCTAAGAAATCCCAGTGGATCTTCGGTGGTGACGGATGGGCTTACGATATCGGATTCGGTGGAGTTGACCACGTGTTAGCAAGTGGTGAAGACATCAACGTCATGGTATTCGATACAGAAGTTTACTCTAATACAGGTGGACAGTCTTCTAAAGCTACTAAGACTGGTGCTACAGCTCAGTTCGCAGCAGGCGGAAAAGAAACTAAGAAGAAAGACCTTGCAAGCATGGCAATGAGCTACGGATATGTATACGTTGCACAGATTGCTATGGGTGGAGACTTCAACCAGACTGTTAAAGCAATTTCAGAGGCTGAGGCTTATCCGGGACCATCACTGATCATTGCATACGCTCCATGCATCAACCATGGTATCAAGAAAGGTATGAGCAAAGCTCAGACAGAGGAACAGTTGGCAGTAGAATGTGGATACTGGAATAACTTCAGATTCAATCCTGCAGCAGAAGGCAACAAGTTCACTTTGGACAGCAAAGAGCCTAAGGAAGAAGATTATCAGGCATTCCTTGACGGAGAAGTTCGTTACAATGCCCTGAAGAGAGCTAATCCGGAGAAGGCTGCAAGACTGTTCGCTAAGAACGAGGCTGAGGCTATGGAAAGATATGATTATCTGAAGAAACTGATCACTCTGTACGGAGAAGAATAAGATTTGACAAGAAGATCATAAAGCATATAAGAATGTGGCAGTCATTTATGGCTGCCACATTTTTGCATGTTATAGCGACGAGGAAAATCTGCCATTCTTGCATGGCAGATTTTGACGATCACTGATAAAAAAATAATAGTTGTTGACATCAGCGAAGAAAAATGTAAAAATAGAGAATGTGAATAACAGAACTTGATAGAGGTGCGGATTTCATCAGTAAGGAAGAACGATAGTTTGGAAGACTGTTCTTTCAGAAAGGGGGATTTGCCGAAGGAGTCAGATATTCCGGATCTGATTTCTGGGACGCAGACAGAAGATGTTGCGTACTGTCACAGGAATGTGGAGCGCTATCACAGTATGAGAGTCGAAGAAGAGAATTTATATTTGAGAATTGACGATTATGCCATGAACGCGCAGAAAAGATGTGTTGTTCATGGCATTTTTTTGGCAAATAAAAGGAAGAAAAGAGAGGAAAAAAGATGAGAGCAAGAAAAAAAGTCTGGATGACAACCATGCTGTTGACTTTATCTGTTTTAGGAAGTTCACTGACAGTATTTGCTTCAGATGGAAAAGCAAAATATGTACCGGATATGTATGCGTCGATATATTCGTTAATTCCACCGGTGGTGGCAATCGTGCTTGCATTAATTACAAAGGAAGTGTACAGTTCCCTGTTTGTTGGTATTTTAATCGGAGGTGTTTTTTGGTCAGGGTTCCGGTTTGAGAAGACAATCACCCATGTATTCCAGGATGGTATCGTAGGAGTGCTGTCTGACAGCTATAACGTTGGTATTTTAGTATTTTTAGTTGTACTTGGAATTATGGTATGTATGATGAACAAAGCCGGAGGATCAGCAGCGTTCGGACGTTGGGCAAGTAAACACATTAAAACAAGAGTAGGTGCACAGCTTACAACAATTTTACTTGGAGTACTGATCTTCATTGATGATTATTTTAACTGTCTGACAGTCGGAAGTGTTATGAGACCGGTAACGGATCAGCATAATGTATCCAGAGCAAAGCTGTCTTATCTGATCGATGCAACTGCAGCGCCGGTTTGTATCATTGCACCGATTTCTTCATGGGCAGCGGCAGTAACCGGATTTGTAAAAGGAGAAGACGGATTTTCAATCTTTATCCGTGCAATTCCTTATAATTTCTATGCGATCCTGACAGTTGTAATGATGGTAGCAATCGTAGTCCTGAAGTTTGATTACGGCCCGATGAAACTGCATGAGAAAAATGCAGTAAAAGGCGATCTGTATACGACAGAAGACAGACCATATGCAACAGCAGAAAATGAGATGGAAGAAGGAAAGGGAAACGTAATCGACCTTGTTCTTCCGATTCTTGTATTGATCGTATGTTGTATTATCGGAATGATCTATACCGGTGGGTTTTTCAGTGGAACCGGGTTTGTGAAAGCATTTTCGGGAAGTGATGCATCGGTTGGACTGATGCTTGGAAGTTTCTTCGCATTTATTATTACAGTTATCTTTTATGCAGTGCGAAGAGTATTATCTTTCAGCGATTCCATGTCCTGTGTACCGGAAGGATTTAAGGCGATGGTTCCGGCTATCCTGATCCTGACATTTGCATGGACTTTAAAGGCAATGACAGACAGCCTTGGGGCAGCTGAATTTGTTGCAAATGGAATGCAAAAAGCAGCCGGAGGACTGGTAAGTCTACTGCCTGCAATTATCTTCCTGGTAGGATGTTTTCTTGCATTTGCAACCGGAACTTCATGGGGAACTTTCGGAATCCTGATTCCGATTGTTGTAGCTGTATTTTCGGGAACGAATGAGCAGATGATGATCATCTCTATTTCAGCATGTATGGCTGGAGCTGTATGCGGAGACCACTGCTCACCGATTTCCGATACGACGATCATGGCGTCGGCGGGTGGCCAGTGTAATCATGTCAATCATGTAACGACACAGCTTCCGTATGCGATTACAGCAGCGATTGTTTCATGCGTATCTTATGTAATCGCCGGATTTGTGAGAAATCCATTTATCTGTATGCCGGTTTCTATCGTGCTGATGATCGGCACACTGCTAGTGATTCGCCAGGTTACACGAGAGCCGGATTATGGTGATCTGAGCAAATATTAAACGAAAACCAGATAAGGGATATAGAAAAGTGAGGTGATATCGCCTCACTTTTGTTATTTCTTTGTATAGAAAGAAAAAAGATGGTATAATAATCAGATAGAGTGTGCAATGAAAGGAGTCGAAGAGAGCTTATATGAATAAAAATGATGTGAAGGCTTATGAATTACTGCAGACAAAGGAATTAAAAGGAATCCATTCTGTGGGATATTTACTCAGACATAAAAAAAGTGGGGCGAGAGTCCTTTTAATAGAGAATGATGATGACAACAAAGTGTTTCAGATCGGATTTCGTACACCACCGTCGGACAGCACCGGTGTACCACATATTATGGAACATTCTGTATTGTGCGGATCGAAGAATTTCCCGGCAAAAGATCCATTTGTAGAACTGGTAAAAGGATCATTGAATACATTTCTGAATGCGATGACATATCCGGACAAGACCGTATATCCAGTCGCAAGTTGCAACGACAAAGACTTTCAGAACCTGATGCATATTTATATGGATGCTGTACTTTATCCGAATATTTATAAGCATGAGGAGATATTCTGCCAGGAAGGCTGGAGCTACCGGATGCCTTCAAAAGATGAGCCGCTGACGTATAATGGTGTCGTATACAATGAGATGAAAGGTGCATTTTCCTCTCCGGAAGGTGTGCTGGATCGAGTAGTACTGAATACATTGTTTCCGGACACATCCTATGCAAATGAATCCGGTGGAGATCCGGACGTGATTCCGGAACTGACTTATGAACAGTTCCTTGATTTCCACAGAACTTATTATCATCCATCCAACAGCTATATTTATCTGTATGGAAATATGGATATGGCAGAGAAGCTGAACTGGCTGGATGAGATGTATCTGAGCAAATTTGAAGCGAAAGAGATCGATTCAGCAATCCGCCTGCAGAAGCCGTTTGCGGAGATGGCTGAAAAGGAGCTAACGTACTCTATCGGCAGTGAGGAGTCGGAAGAAGAGAATACCTTCCTGTCTTATAATAAAGTTATTGGAACAAGTCTTGATCCGAAGCTATATCTTGCTTTTGAGATTCTGGATTATGCATTGTTATCAGCGCCGGGTGCACCGCTGAAACAGGCATTGACGGACGCAGGAATCGGAAAAGATATTATGGGATCTTATGACAATGGTATTTATCAGCCGATCTTTTCTGTAATTTCTAAAAATGCAAATGCAGACCAGAAGGAAGCATTTGTTGCGAAGATTGAAGATGTGTTTACAGATCTTGTTAAGAACGGAATTGATAAGAAAGCGTTGGAGGCGGGGATTAATTATCAGGAATTTCGTTATCGTGAAGCGGATTTTGGAAATTATCCGAAAGGACTTATGTATGGCTTACAGATGATGGACAGCTGGCTGTATGATGACAATGAACCGTTCATGCATATTGAAGCACTGGATACATTTGAATTTCTGAAAGAACAGATCGGGACCAGGTATTATGAAGAACTGATCCAAAAATACATCCTTGATAATACGCATGGTGCGGTCGTAGTTGTAAAACCGGAGAAGGGACGCACAGCAAAACTGGAGAAAGAATTAGAAGATAAACTGGAATCATATAAGCAGAGTTTAAGTGAAGAGGAGCAGGAACAGCTGGTTGTAAATACGAAGGCACTGGAAACTTACCAGTCAGAAGAAGATTCGCCGGAAGATCTGGAGAAGATACCGGTTTTAAAAAGAGAAGATATTTCCAGAAAAATCCAGCCGATTATTAATGAAGAGATGGGGCTTGCGGATGTGCCGGTTATTTTCCATGAAATTGAAACGAACGGAATTGGATATGCAGATATTCTCTTTGATATGTCGGATGTGCAGGAGGAAGACCTTCCGTATGTTGGTATTTTACAGTCAGCGCTTGGCGTGATCGATACGAAGAAACATGGATATGGAGAACTTTTTAATGAGATTAACATGCATACTGGTGGTATTGCAACATCATTGGAATTATACAATGATGTTACAAAAGTAAAGGAAAAGGAATTTAAAGCTACATTTGAGATTAAAACGAAAGCCCTATATGACAAGCTCCCGTTTGCATTTGATATGATGGGGGAGATCCTGACAGAGTCCTGCCTGGATGATACAAAGCGTATGAAAGAAATCCTTGCCATGTTAAAATCCAGACTTCTGATGAAGTTCCAGTCTTCCGGGCATACAACGGCAGCACTTCGTGCATTGTCTTATGCATCTCCGTCAGCGAAACTTAAAGATATGACAAATGGCGTAGATTTCTTCCGCAAGGTAGACTGGCTGGATACACATTTTGAAGAAGAGAAAGAACATTTATCGGAAAAATTAAAAGAACTGTCAGTGAAGCTGTTCCGGGCAGATCGTATGATGCTTAGTTACACAGCTGCAGGCGAAGGTTTGGAGGGCTTTGAAAAAATGGTGCAGTCTTTGAAAGACAGATTGTATACAGAGCCGGTGGAAGAGACACCGTGCATTATTCACTGTGAGAAGAAGAACGAAGGATTCCGTACTGCTTCCAAAGTACAGTATGTGGCAAAAACCGGTAATTTTATTGAACGGGGAGAAGAATATACAGGAGCATTACAGATATTAAAAGTAATCTTAAGTTATGAATATCTGTGGCAGAATATCCGTGTAAAAGGTGGTGCATATGGCTGTATGAGCAACTTTAACCGTATCGGTGAAGGTTATTTTGTCTCTTACCGTGATCCGAATCTGAAGCGAACACTGGATGTGTATGAAGGTGTTGTAGATTATGTGAAGAATTTTACAGTTTCTGACCGTGATATGACGAAATACATTATCGGAACGATGAGCAATCTGGATCAGCCGATGACGCCTTCTGCAAAAGGTGAACGTTCCATGAATCTTTATATGAATAAAGTAAACGAAGACATGGTTCGGAAAACAAGAGAAGAAGTACTGGATGCAACGCAGGAGGATATCCGCAGGCTGGCACCGGTACTGGAAGCAATCCTTTCGGCAGACCAGATCTGTGTTATCGGAAGTGAAGAAAAGATTGAAGAAGCAAAAGACCTGTTCCAGACAGTGACAAGTTTCCAGAATGAAGGGGAAAAGGAAGATGAATAATAAATATAAATCAGGATTTGTAACTCTGATCGGACGTCCGAATGTTGGAAAGTCCACACTAATGAATTATCTGATCGGCCAGAAGATCGCGATCACATCCAAGAAACCGCAGACGACAAGAAACCGGATTCAGACTGTACTTACAAGAGAAGATGGACAGATTATTTTCGTCGATACACCAGGAATCCACAAAGCAAAAAATAAACTTGGAGAATATATGGTAAATGTTGCAGAACGGACGTTAAATGAAGTAGACGTTGTTCTATGGCTTGTAGAACCGACAACATTTATCGGAGCAGGAGAGCAGCATATTGCCAGCCAGCTTAAGAAGGTAAAGACGCCGGTTGTACTTGTTATCAATAAAACAGACAGTGTAAAGAAAGAAGATATCTTACCTGCAATTGCAGCATATAAAGATGTGTATGATTTCGCTGACATCGTGCCGGTGTCAGCAAGGAGCGGAGATAACACGGAAGAGTTGTTGAAAGTAGTGATGAAATATCTTCCTTACGGACCACAGTTCTATGATGAAAATACGATTACAGACCAGCCGGAGCGTCAGATCGTAGCTGAACTGATCCGTGAGAAAGCACTGCACAGTCTGAATGAAGAGATTCCACATGGAATCGCAGTTGCGATCGATCAGATGAAAAAACGCGGAAAAGTTATGCACATTGACGCAACGATTATCTGTGAGAGAGATTCGCACAAGGGGATAATTATTGGAAAACAAGGAAATATGTTGAAAAAAATCGGAAGTACTGCCCGTTATGAGATTGAAAAAATGCTGGATTGCCAGGTAAATCTCAAGCTTTGGGTAAAAGTAAAGAAGGACTGGAGAGACAGTGAGTTTCTGATGAAAAATTTTGGATACCGGGAAGAAGAATAGGAAAGGGTATCTTCTGGAGAACCTAATCTGTAAATACCAGATGAGGTGAGAAGATGGAAGAAATGTACTGGGACCGTTTCCGGAAGACGGGGAAGATAACCGATTATTTATATTACCGGGGCATGCAAATCTGTGCATGTGCAGAGAAAGAACAGAACCGGAAAGGTGAGAAAGAATATGAATCAGATTACGGTGACAGGCATGGTGCTTGCTCAGACGTCGATAGGAGAATATGACAGACGTGTAGTAATTCTGAGTAAAGAAAGGGGCAAGATCGCAGCATTTGCCAGAGGCGCGAGAAGACCAAACAGCGCACTGGTCGGTGTGACAAGCCCTTTCTCTTTTGGACAGTTTACTGTATATGAAGGGCGTACATCGTATACGCTGGTGTCGGCGTCCATTTCCAATTATTTTGAAGAACTGCGCACGGATGTAGAGGGCGCTTATTATGGCTTTTATTTTATGGATTTAGCAAATTATTATGCAAGAGAAGCCAATGATGAGACTTTGTTACTGAAGCTTTTATATCAGACATTTCGTGCACTTGTGAATACCAGAATCCCGAATCAGCTGATCCGTTATATTTATGAATTAAAGGTCATCAGTATCAATGGAGAAGGGCCGCAGGTGTTTGAATGTATCGGTTGCGGGGACAGAGAACAGGAGAAAGTATTCAGTATCCGCCGTGGTGGTCTTTTATGCCGACAGTGTGCCGCTCATGTGACGGACGGAAGAAAACTGAGTGCTTCTACGCTGTATGCAATGCAGTATATCATAGCCTCACCTGTGGAGAAGCTTTATACGTTTCTTGTGAAGGAAGATGTGCTGAAAGAGCTGGGAGACGTTGTGACAGCGTATATGGCAGAGTATCTGGGAAAATCATTTAAGTCACTGGAGATTCTGGAGACGTTGATTATGTAAATTGAAAATCGACTGGATCTGAAAAGGATCCGGGCGATTTTGGCGACAGGGGAAATATTCATTCCCTGCCTTTTTTATTTTGAATGGAGGTTGATCGCTTATTTTGTAATTTTAATTTTTTTGACTTTTGTGTTGTTTGCAAATACTTTTGCATTTACAGCAGTTACGCTGTAAGAAACTTTATTAATCTTTACAGTAGAAGGAATGTTTACGGAAGCTCTTTTGCCTCGTCTAATTCTGTCTTAAAGCTTGCCCAGCTCTCTGCTGTGTAATCATTTTCAGAAAGTTTCTCAGCTTTTTCAACGAGTGCTTTTAACTGCGTGTCATCACCTTTTGTGTTATCGTCTACAACGATGTTATCAGCAGTAGCCTGGATATTTACAGAGTAGTCTGCATAACCAAGTGCATAGATAGTAACTGTCCAGTATCCTGTTCCGTCATATCCCTGTGGGAACTGGCAGCAAATTTAGTACCATATGTCTGTACCGGTTTGCTGTATGTAGAATCATTTCCATAGTAAGTCCATTTTACAGCCTGCATTCTGGAACCAAGAGCTCCATAACCATTTCCGTTAAAGTCAACTCTTAAGAATTCACCGTAAGCACCATCTGCCGGTTTTACAGTCATTTCAATATCAGATGCTGTCAACTGTGCAGTATCTGCGATTCCGGAATCTGTTCCAGTCTGGCGTGCACTAAAGGTAAAAGAATCGGTAGAAGCATTGTAAGCAACTGTTTTCAGACCGTTTGTGTTCTTTGTTACATTGGCTTTCAGATTATCATAAGCACATAAATCCTCCTTGAAAAAATAGTAGTTAGCTTACGCTAACAAAAAGAATAACAGCTATTGAAAAAAGTCGCAATAAAATACAGGAAAAATGAGAAATGTTATCAAAATACAACTTGGCCTTGGCAGATAGGAAAAAAAAATATACAATAAGAGAGTTGAACAGATAAGACCGCGGATGACAGAAGGAATCCGTTGAATGATAAAAATAAAGAGGATTATATAAATATGAAAAAACAGGAATATATATACAGATGTATGCAGAAATATGTGAAACGGGCAGCGGCGGTATTCATGATCGGATGTATGGTGACGGGACTTGCGACCGGCTGTAGTACAAATGGCAAATCAAAAGGCAGTCAGGCATCTCTTTTAAAAGAACAGACAAGAGAAGTATTTGCGATGGACACTTATATGACACTCAAAGCATATGGCAAAAATGCCGGAAAAGCGCTGGATGCTTCTGTGAAAGAGATTGAACGGATTGAAAATCTGGTATCTACCGGGAAGAAGACGAGTGAGATTGCCAGGATCAATCAGAATGGTTCGGGAAAAGTTTCTGAAGATACGATGAAACTGATCTTAAGATCAAGAGAGTTGTATGAAGATACAGATGGCGCATTTGATATCACTGTGTATCCGGTAATGGAAGCATGGGGATTTACGACAGAAAAATACCGGATACCGGGCAAAACAGAACTTCAGAAACTTCTTGCCAATATGGATGCAGATAAAATTATCTGTGATGAGAAGAAAGGTACTGTAAAACTGGATCAAAAAGGAATGAAGATTGATCTTGGAGGAATTGCCAAAGGATATACTTCCGGCCGCGTTATGGAGATCATGAAAAAATATGGCGTGAAAAATGCCGTAATCAGCCTTGGCGGCAATGTACAGACGCTGAACAGCAAGCCGGATGGTTCCGCATGGCAGATTGCCGTGGAAGATCCACAAGACAAATCCAGTTATATTGGAGTATTGTCTCTTCGAAATCAGGCGGCGATTACATCGGGTGGCTATGAACGTTATTTTGAAAAGAATGGAAAGAAATATCATCATATCATTGATCCGAAGACCGGATATCCGTCAGAAAATGGATTGTCTTCGGTTACGATCGTTTCAAAAGATGGAACGCTTGCAGATGGGCTGTCAACCTCGCTCTTTATTATGGGCAGAAAGAAAGCAACAACTTACTGGAAGAAACATACACAGGCATTTGATACTGTTATGGTGGAAGATGACGGAACAATCTGGGTGACGGAAGGAATTGCAGATGTGTTTTCCGGTGACAGTGGATTCAAAGTTATTCACAAATAAAGAAAAGGATAAGGAAGCAAACGACAGAGTCCCAGACAGTGAAAGCCGGGAAAAAGGTAAAGGTTTTGATCTAAAAGATGGAAAATACACAGGCTCTGCAAATGGATATGGTGGAAAGGCCACGGTGACCGTAACGATCAAGAATAAAAAGATTGTGAAGATACACATTGACAGCGCGCCGGGAGAAACGACTTCTTTCTTCAATCGTGCAAAAACGCTGACAGATCTGATGATCCGGCAGCAGAGTACTGATGTAGATGCAGTATCAGGAGCAACCTACAGTTCCAAAGGAATTATCGGTGCAGTGAAAAATGCGTTGTATGGAATAAAATCGACAACGAAACAGGCGCCTGCATCTTTCGGGGAAAAAGGCAAGGCGAAAAAGGTCGCAAAGGCTGCAAAGCGTGCCAGATGGTATGCCCGGCATCACTGGAACTGCCATCTAAAGAAGAAGGAGACAATGCGATGTCCGGCGAATGTTTTGCATGTGGAAAATGTGCAGAACGGTGTCCGAGAAGAAATGCAGAACGACCGTTTCCGGGAAAATACTTGAAAAGCAAATAGTAAAAATGTATAATAAGGTACAATTACTATATTATAGAAGGCGAGGATAAGGGATATGGTAGAGAAAACTATGGACAAAATCGTAGCACTGGCAAAATCAAGAGGATTTGTATATCCGGGATCAGAGATTTACGGCGGGCTTGCGAATACATGGGACTATGGTAATCTTGGAGTAGAACTTAAGAACAATGTAAAGAAAGCATGGTGGCAGAAGTTTGTACAGGAGTCTCCATACAATGTTGGTGTGGACTGTGCAATTCTGATGAACCCACAGACATGGGTAGCAAGTGGACATCTTGGAGGATTCAGTGATCCTCTTATGGATTGTAAAGAGTGTCATGAGCGTTTCCGTGCAGATAAGATTATTGAGGACTATGCACATAAGAACGGGCTGGATATTCCGGACAGCATTGACGGATGGAGTCATGAGCAGATGGAAGGCTACATTGCAGACCATAACATTCCATGTCCGACCTGTGGAAAGCATAATTTTACAGAGATCCGTGAGTTCAACCTGATGTTTAAGACATTCCAGGGCGTAACAGAAGATGCAAAAAATGTTGTTTATTTAAGACCTGAGACAGCACAGGGAATTTTTGTAAACTTTAAGAATGTACAGCGTACATCCAGAAAGAAACTTCCATTTGGTATCTGCCAGATTGGTAAGTCATTCCGTAATGAAATTACACCTGGTAACTTTACTTTCCGTACAAGGGAGTTTGAGCAGATGGAGATGGAATTCTTCTGTGAGCCGGATACAGACCTTGAATGGCATGCATATTGGAAGAAGTTCTGTCTTGACTGGTTAGAGCAGCTTGGCTTAAAAGAAGAAGAAGTCCGCTATCGTGATCACGATCCGGAAGAGCTGAGCCATTACAGTAAAGCGACAACAGATATTGAATTCCTGTTCCCGTTCGGATGGGGAGAGTTATGGGGTATCGCAGACCGTACAGATTTCGACCTGACACAGCATCAGAATGTATCTAAACAGGATATGACTTATTTTGATGATGAGAAAAAAATCAAATATATTCCATATGTTATCGAACCGTCACTTGGAGCAGACCGTATGGTACTTGCATTCCTTTGCAGTGCTTATGATGAGGAGAATATCGGAACAGAAGAGAAGCCGGATGTCCGTACAGTACTTCATTTCCATCCGGCACTTGCACCGATTAAGATTGGTATCCTTCCGTTGTCCAAGAAACTGAATGAAGGCGCAGAGAAAGTATATGAGATTTTAAGAAAGAAATATAACTGCGAATATGATGACCGTGGAAATATCGGTAAACGCTACCGTCGTCAGGATGAGATTGGAACACCATTCTGTGTAACTTACGATTTTGATTCTGAGGAAGACGGAGCAGTTACTGTTCGTGATCGTGATACAATGGAACAGGAGAGAATTAAGATCGAAGATCTGGAAGCTTATTTCGCAGAGAAGTTTGAGTGGTAAGATTTAATAAGAGAATGCGTGGTTTCATAGAAAATCGTTAATAGAAAGGCTGTGGCATCTGATAAGATGCCACAGCCTTTCTGGCACTGTTAATGATAAAGGGAAGGCACTTACCTGTGCAAGTCCTTCCCGACTGAAAATCAAACCTAAGTAATTGTTTTAGAAGTTTGCTTCTTTACTATAACGTTCTGGATGAAGTCTTCTGTCACGGAGCTCAGCAGCGGCTGTAAACAGAACGTCTGTAGAGGAGTTCAGACCTGTCTCACAGGAATCCTGGATTACACCAACGATGAAGCCGACACCAACAACCTGCATTGCAATATCAGAAGAGATACCAAACAGGCTGCATGCCATAGGAATCAGAAGCAGAGAACCACCGGCAACTCCGGAAGCTCCGGCAGCGCTGAGTGCGGCAAGAACACACATGATCAGTGCAGTTCCAAAGTCTACAGATACACCAACTGTATTGGCTGCGGATAATGCCATAACAGAGATTGTAATAGCAGCTCCAGCCATGTTGATTGTTGCACCAAGAGGAATGGATACGGAGTATGTATTCTCATCCAGTTCCATCTCTTCACAAAGCTCCATGTTAACTGGAATATTGGCTGCAGAACTTCTGGTGAAGAATGCAGTGATAAAGCTTCTTACCAGACATTTGAATACAAGCGGATATGGATTCTTGCGTGAGCAGAAGAATACGATCAGTGGATTCATAATCAGTGCTACAAATGCCATACTTCCAACAAGTACAAGAATCAGCCTTCCGTAAGATAATAATGCCTTGAGTCCGGATTCGGAAATAACATTGAAAATCAGTCCCATGATTCCGAACGGAGCACAGCTGATTACCCATTTTACTGCGGTTGACAGAGCATTGGAAAAATCATCTAACAGATTCTTTGTTGCAGGAGATGCAGCTTTGAGTGCGATACCAAAGATACATGCCCATGCAAGAATACCGATATAATTCGCATTTACGATAGAAGCAATCGGATTGGACACAACATTGAGCAAAAGATTCTTTAATACTTCGCCTACTCCGCTCGGAGGAGTAACATCTTCTGTGGCTGCTTTTCCAAGAGTTAAAGTAACTGGGAAAAGACGGCAGGCTATAACTGCAACAAGTGCTGAGAAAAGGTTACCAAGCATATAAAGAGCTACGATAAAGCCCATGTTTGTCTTCTGCCCCTCGCCCATGTGAGCAAGTGCACTCATAACAAGAAAGAAGACAAGAAGCGGAGCAATCGCCTTTAAAGCTCCGACAAATAAATCTCCAAGAATTGCAATAACAGTTACTTTTGGAATGCAAAGCCCAAGAATGATACCAACGATCAGACCGCACAGGATTCTTAATACAAGGCTTATGCTGTTCCATTTCTGAATTAAGTTTTTCATAGATCCCTTCCTTTTGCAGGTAAAAACCTGCATCCTCTCTTTCTTTTGTAATATGTTCCCCGATAGATACATCGAGCATGGAGAAGTAGGCGGTTCTTCCGTAGTGCTTTTCCATGCTCAACCTGTTGTAACGGGTTTTATTATAAAGAATAGACTATGGTTTGTAAATAGATTTCACGGAAAAAACTGTTGAAAAAGACAAAAAAATACACACAAAATGTGAAAAAAATGTCAAAGTGCACAAAAAAAGCAAGAAAAAAGTTGTATATAGAGAGAAGAGGTGTTATAATGAGACAGCAAAAATAAAAATTGTCGGGGGGACAATAGAAAACGGGAGGTTTAATACTGTGAGCGTACAAAATGATGGAATGATGTGGGCACTTGTAAAAGAAAAACCAGAAGTTGGATTATGGATGAAGAGAGTTCCGATTCCGGAAGTGGGACCGAATGATGTGAAGATTAAGATCCACAAGACGGCAATCTGTGGAACAGACGTACATATTTATCAGTGGAATGACTGGGCACAGCATACAATTCCGGTCGGACTTACTGCAGGTCATGAATATGTAGGTGAAGTTGTAGAAGTAGGACCGGGTGTGAAAGGATTCAAGATCGGTGACCTGGTATCCGGAGAAGGACATATTACATGTGGTAAATGTCGTAACTGTCTGGAAGGACACAAAGAGAACTGCAAGGATGCCAAAGGTGTCGGCGTGAACAGAAACGGAGCATTTGCAGAATATCTCGTAATCCCTGCATCTAATGTATGGCCGTGCAATCCGAATATACCGGAAGAGATGTATGCAATTTTTGATCCGTTTGGTAATGCAACACATACAGCGCTGTCTTATGATATGCTTGGTGAAGATGTACTGGTTGCAGGTGCAGGACCAATTGGTATCATGGCAGCAGCAATTGCCAAATTTGCAGGTGCAAGACATGTTGTTGTAACAGATATGAACCAGTATCGTCTGGATCTGGCTAAGAAACTGGGTGCTACCAGAACAGTAAACTTAAAAGAAGAAAAATTATCCGATGTTTTAAAAGAAATCGGCATGACAGAAGGATTTGATGTGGGACTTGAGATGTCCGGATCACAGGCAGGTCTTCATGACATGATCCATAATATGAAGCACGGTGGTAACATAGCACTGCTTGGATTACAGAGAACAGATGCAACAGTAGACCTTGAGACAGTAATCTTCAACGGACTGAATATCCGTGGAATCTACGGAAGAAAAGTATGGGATACATGGTATAAGATGTCTACGATGTTACAGGCAGGTCTGGACATTTCCGAAATTATCACACATCGTTTTGATATCAAAGACTACGAAAAAGGTTTTGAGGCAATGATTTCAGGACAGTCTGGTAAAGTAGTTCTTGACTGGGCACATGTGAATGACTAAGAAGAGAGGTAGAGAAGAAAGATGGCACGTAAAGATGATATTTTAAATATTTATACAAAAGAAGTAGAAGGCATCAAAGAGGCAGGACTGTTTAAAGGAGAAGCTCCGTTTGTTTCTCCGCAGGGTGCACGTGTGACGATGGAAGATGGAAGAGAACTTCTGTGTATGTGTGCGAACAACTATCTGGGACTTGGAGACAATCCAAGACTGATCGAAGCTGCAAAGCGTACTTATGATGAGAAAGGATACGGAGTTGCATCTGTTCGTTTCATCTGTGGTACACAGGATATCCATAAAAAGCTGGAGAAGAAGATTTCTGATTTTTTGGGAACAGATGATACAATTTTATATTCTTCATGTTTCGATGCAAATGGTGGATTATTTGAGACAATCCTGACAGCAGACGATGCAGTTATCAGTGATGAGCTGAACCATGCATCTATCATTGACGGTGTACGTCTTTGCAAAGCAAAACGTTTCCGCTATAAGAATAATAACATGGAAGATCTGGAAGCTAAATTAAAAGAGGCAGATGAAGCCGGAGCAAGAATCAAACTGATCGCAACAGACGGTGTATTCTCAATGGACGGAATTATCTGTAACCTGAAAGGTGTATGTGATCTGGCTGACAAGTACAATGCACTTGTTATGGTAGATGACAGCCACGCTGTAGGATTTGTAGGAAAGACAGGACGTGGAACTGCTGAACATTGTGGAGTGGAAGGACGTGTAGATATTATCACAGGTACTCTTGGAAAAGCACTTGGTGGAGCATCCGGCGGATATACATCAGGACGTAAAGAGATCATTGACCTGCTTCGTCAGAGAAGCCGTCCGTACCTGTTCTCCAACTCTCTTGCACCGGCTATCGCAGGCGCAAGTATTGAACTTTTTGATATGTTAGATGAGAGTACAGAGCTTAGAGATCACCTGGAAGAAGTTACAGCTTACTACAGAAAAGAACTTGTAGATAATGGCTTTGATATTATTCCGGGAACTCATCCATGTGTACCGGTTATGTTATACGACGAGAAGACTGCAGCAGAATTTGCACAGCATATGATGGAAAAAGGTGTTTATGTTGTTGCATTCTCTTATCCGGTTGTTCCGAAGGGAAAAGCAAGAATCCGTACACAGGTATGCGCAAGCCATACAAAAGAAGATATTGATTTCATCGTAAAATGCTTCAAAGAAGTAAGAGAAGAGATGGGATTGAACAAATAATATGGTATAATCCGATATATCAGACCGGGCAGAGCAAAATTAACGTTTGCTCTGCCCGGTTTTTGTGTATAATAGACAGGGAAGGATTCCCTGTCTATTATACACTCCGTGAAGGTGTGCAGAAATTCGAAGAGGAAAATGTCTGCAAGACAGACTCGAATTTCGCACCAGGACTCGAGAGCGAGCCCTGAACGGAACAGGGAAGAATTCCCAGTCTATTATACACTCCGTGAGGGTGTGCAGAAATTCGAAGAGGAAGAATAACAACTTGTGGAAGGAGCTTAAAATTATGATACGAAAAAATGCATGGAAATCTTATACAGATAGCCAAAAACAAGAATTAAACACGATCAATGAAAAGTATAAAGCATGTCTGAATGTCGGAAAAACAGAGCGCGAATGTGTGAAACTTGCAGTAAAAATGCTTGAAGAAAAAGGCTATCAGTCGCTGGAAACATATAAGACAGCAAATAATAAACTGAAAACCGGTGATAAGATTCATGCAGTATGTATGGGAAAAAGTATTGCAGCATTCCAGATTGGGAAAGAGCCGCTGGAAAACGGAATGAACATTCTCGGTGCACATATAGATTCACCGCGTATTGATGTAAAACAGAATCCACTGTATGAAAATGAAGAGCTGGCTTATCTGGATACCCATTATTATGGCGGAATTAAGAAATATCAGTGGGTAACCCTTCCGCTGGCATTACACGGTGTTGTAGCAAAAAAAGATGGAACAGTTGTAGAAATCAGCCTTGGTGAAAAGGAAGACGATCCCGTATTTGTAGTGACAGATCTTCTGATCCATCTGGCGGGAAAACAGATGGAGAAAAAAGCGAGCGCTGTTGTAGAAGGTGAAAAATTGGATTTGCTGTTCGGAAGCTGTCCGGTAGAAGAAACCCCGGATCTGGACACAGAAGAAAAAGAAACAGTAAAAGCAAACGTACTTCAGCTTTTAAAAGAATATTATGACGTAGAAGAAGAGGATTTTGTATCCGCAGAGCTGGAAATCGTACCGGCTGGGAAAGCAAGAGACTGTGGAATTGACAGAAGTATGATCCTTTCTTATGGGCAGGATGACCGTGTGTGTGCATTTACTTCATTATTTGCAATGCTGGATGTAGAAGAGACAGAGCGTACGGCATGCTGTATCCTGGTAGATAAAGAAGAAATCGGAAGTGTGGGTGCAACAGGTATGCATTCCAGATTTTTTGAAAATGTAATTGCTGAGCTGGTTGCACTGGAAAGTAGCGAATCCGACCTGAAAGTGAGAAGAGCGCTGCAGAATTCCTGCATGTTATCTTCTGATGTAAGTGCGGCATATGATCCGATGTATGCAGAAGCCTTTGAAAAAAGAAGTTCGGCATTTTTCGCAAAAGGGCTTGTATTTAATAAATTTACTGGTGCAAGAGGAAAGAGTGGATCCAATGATGCCAATGCGGAATATCTTGCAAAGATCCGTCAGGTAATGGATGCGGGAGAAGTTGCATACCAGTTTGCTGAACTTGGAAAAGTAGATGAAGGTGGCGGCGGAACAATCGCATACATTATGGCAAACTACGGAATGCAGGTTATCGACAGTGGTGTTGCGGTACTCAGTATGCATGCGCCATGGGAAGTGACAAGCAAGGCAGATGTGTACGAAGCATACAGAGGCTATAAAAGCTTTCTTATAAAAATGTAGTTTTGTGTCGTGAAAGTTAATGCTGACACTTGACGAATAATAGCAAAACCAGTAAAATAGATGTGCGACTTAGAAAAAATTAGTTTTAGGAGGTCATGACAAAATGGCAAAATGGGTTTATATGTTTACAGAAGGTAACGCAACCATGAGAAACCTTCTTGGTGGAAAAGGTGCGAACCTTGCTGAAATGACAAACTTAGGTCTTCCGGTACCACAGGGCTTCACAGTAACAACAGAAGCTTGTACACAGTACTACGAAGATGGCAGACAGATCAACGATGAGATCATGGGCCAGATTATGGAAGCAATCGACAAGATGGAAGGAATCACAGGTAAGAAATTCGGAGACAAAGAGAATCCGTTACTTGTATCTGTTCGTTCCGGAGCAAGAGCTTCTATGCCTGGTATGATGGATACAATCCTGAACCTTGGATTGAACGAAGAAGTTGTAGAGACACTTTCAAAAGCTTCTGGAAATCCACGTTGGGCTTGGGACTGCTACAGAAGATTCATTCAGATGTTCTCTGACGTAGTTATGGAAGTTGGTAAGAAATACTTCGAAGAGCTGATCGACAAGATGAAAGCTGACAGAGGTGTTAAACAGGACGTTGAACTGACAGCAGAAGATTTAAAAGAACTTGCTAACCAGTTCAAAGCAGAATACAAAGAGAAGATCGGTGCAGACTTCCCGTCTGATCCGAAGGAACAGTTAATGGAAGCAGTGAAAGCTGTATTCCGTTCATGGGATAACCCAAGAGCTAACGTATACCGTCGTGACAATGATATCCCGTATTCATGGGGAACAGCTGTTAACGTACAGATGATGGCATTTGGTAACATGGGAGATGACTGTGGAACAGGTGTTGCATTTACTCGTGACCCTGCTACAGGAGAGAACGGTCTGTTCGGTGAGTTCCTGACAAACGCTCAGGGCGAGGACGTTGTTGCCGGAGTTCGTACACCAATGCACATTTCTGAGATGGAAGAAAAATTCCCAGAGGCATTCGTACAGTTCAAACAGGTATGTGAGACACTGGAAAAACACTATAGAGATATGCAGGACATGGAGTTTACTGTAGAGCACGGTAAATTATACATGCTGCAGACACGTAATGGTAAGAGAACAGCGAAAGCTGCTCTGAAAATTGCTTGTGATCTTGTTGATGAAGGAATGAGAACAGAGGAAGAGGCTGTTGCAATGATCGATCCTCGTAACCTTGACTCTCTGCTTCATCCGCAGTTCGATGCAAAAGCACTGAAAGAGGCTACTCCAATGGCAAAAGCACTGGGAGCATCTCCGGGAGCTGCTTGCGGTAAGATCGTCTTCACAGCTGATGACGCTGTTGCATGGGCTGAAAGAGGAGAAAAAGTTGTTCTTGTTCGTCTTGAGACATCCCCAGAAGATATCACAGGTATGAAATCTGCACAGGGTATCCTGACTGTTCGTGGTGGTATGACTTCCCACGCAGCCGTAGTTGCCCGTGGTATGGGAACCTGCTGTGTATCCGGTTGCGGTGATATCGTAATGGACGAGGCAAACAAGAAATTCACACTGGCTGGCAAAGAGTTCCACGAGGGAGACTGCATCTCTCTGGATGGTTCTACAGGATGCATCTATGACGGACTGATCCCGACCGTAGACGCTACCATCGCTGGCGAGTTCGGAAGAATCATGGGCTGGGCAGATAAATACAGAACCATGAAAGTTCGTACAAACGCTGATACTCCGGCAGACGCTAAAAAAGCTCGTGAGCTTGGCGCAGAAGGTATTGGTCTTTGCCGTACAGAGCATATGTTCTTCGAAGGCAACAGAATCGATGCATTCCGTGAGATGATCTGCGCTGAAACCGTAGAAGAGAGAGAAGCAGCACTTGCTAAGATCCTTCCGGAGCAGCAGGGAGACTTCGAGA